>OLPW01003629.1_pt1 | contig 11844 bp, 8 predicted proteins | sample 1672161 | NCBI WGS metagenome assembly OLPW01 (sample SAMEA3136654, study PRJEB25190) | human gut metagenome
ATCTGCCTCTTCTTTCGCTGTATCAAGTTTTAGCTTCTCCCCTCTTTTTAAAATCTTAAAAATAAGTTTTTCATTATCTCCGCCCTGCTTACTGCATAAGTTCTCGATATGTTCCACACACGGAGTTTCCATAGAGGAAAACCCAAATGTTTTATATGTCTCTTTGATAAGACCGATAACATAATCCCGAACTTCCATTTCCGCCGGCATCATGTCTTTCATGCCTGTAACCGGTTTCTTTTTCAGCGCCATAACCATTCTCCTTTTCGTTCTATCATTTCATCGACCCTGTCGATATATTCCATAATATTTTTCACGTTTTCACAGCGAACCAGATTAATCTCTTTCCCGCTATCTGTCCGGATCGGATCTTTGAGTAATATCTTCGTCGACGCTCCCGCTCCGGCTGCCAGTATCGTCTGTTTTTCTTCCATAATCAGTATATTGTATATTCCGGCTTTGTCAAGTTCTGCATAACCGACATTTTCAAAATTTCCCGCAATATTTTTCTGCCTGTATAAATAATACGGCTGCAGTCCAATCCGCTTGGCACAATCAGCTGCCGACATTATCATCTGCGAAATCTCAGAATGAAGATCCTGTTTTCTTCCCTCCTGTCCGTATCTCGCCGCTCTTTTGATCGCCAGCGCATGAACCGTCAGACTGTCAGGATGCATTTCTTCCACCTGCCGAAGCGTATCTTCCATATCAGAAGCATCCTCTCCCGGAAGCCCGGCGATAAGATCCATATTAATATTGTCAAATCCCAGTTTCCTCGCCAGATAGAATGCATCTTTTGTCTGTGCCACCGTATGATTTCTTCCGACCAGATCTAATGTCTTTTGCTGCATTGTCTGAGGATTTATTGAAATACGAGTCACCGGGTATTTTCTGATCACCGCAAGCTTTTCTTCCGTAATGCTATCCGGTCTTCCTGCCTCCACTGTAAATTCAAGTACGTTTGACAAGTCGAAATTCTCCGTGATCGTCTTTAATAAACGATCCATCTGCTCTGCCTCCAAAGTCGTCGGCGTTCCTCCTCCGATATACACGCTGTCCGGTCTGTGCCCTTCCGACATTTTCCCGATTGCCCGGATTTCTTTCAACAAAGCAAAAAGGTAACTTTCCACCTTATCTTTCCACTCTGCGATCGGCGAAGAACTAAACGAACAGTAAGAGCATACGCTTGGGCAAAACGGAATCCCTACATATAAACTAAACCCATCCTTATAATCCAATTTGGACAAAAGTTTCTTTTCCCTCACAGCAATCTCACATGCAAGCTGCGCTTTCTCTTCACTGACAAAAAATTCATCACGAAACGCTCCGACTGTCCTGCGGACTGCTTCCGCTTCCGTCATCGATTCATATTGTTCCAATTTTGTCATGGCAAGTTTTGTCGGCCGCACTCCTGTAAGTGTTCCCCATGCAAGCGTTGTCCTTGTCTGTTGTTCGAGATATCGGTACAACAAACGAGTCAGTTCTTTTTTTATTGCCTGTTCTTTCGCCTCTTCTGTCTCCATTTCCGAAAGATCACCTGCTGCCGCTTCCACTTCCTCAAGCGCAATGGAAAAGCAAGACCCTCCGGGCAGATTTAATGCCACAAGAGATTCCTGCTTTTCATCTACATTCTGTATGATCTCTTCATTGGGGAAAAAGGCTTTTACAAGATGATATACATTGTATGTATATTTATTTTTCTTACTTGATACTTTAATCATCGTCTCTTCCCATTTCCTATTATCTCTGCGAAGCCTATTCCATCGCCACCTGTTATATCCATTCCTATATTCCAATCATTCCCGTTCACTTATTAACTTTATATGAAAGGATTATATTTCTTTTCATGCGAAATCGTTGTCTCTTCCATATGTCCGGGATATACTCTCGTATCTTCCGGCAAAACCAGAAGTTTTTCTCTTACCGAACGGACAAGCTCACTTCCGCTTCCCGTAGGAAGATCCGTTCTTCCGATAGAATTATGAAAAAGGGTATCTCCGCTGAACAATACATGTTCTTCTCCGATATAATAACAGCATCCGCCCTCTGTATGTCCCGGAGTCGGAATAATCTCCACCTGAAAGCCTGCGGTTTCTATCTGCGTATCCGCTTTTACATACTCTGCTTTTGTAAACACATATGACTGTCCGAGCATCGTCGCCGATGCATTCAGCACCGGATCGCATAAAATATTTTCTTCCCCTTCATATGCATAAACCGGACATCCGAAGATTTCCGCAAAGCGTTCCGCTCCCATAATATGATCAAAGTGACCATGCGTCAAAAGCAGCGCTTTTACGCAAAGTCCTGCATCTTTTATATGCTTTACGAATTCCTGAGGACAATCCGCCATATCTACGGCAAAACATTCCGAAGTCATCTCGTTTATTACGATATAACAATTCGTTCCTACAGGTCCGAATACAAATTTCTCAATGCGCATGAACTGTCTCTCCTTTTTATCAACTCTGACTTTGTTCAAACTGTCATTTTACTCCCGCCGCCTCCGCAACGGGAACGCTATTGCTTCTTACTTGAAAGGCTTCATATAAGATCAACCCGTCGTTCTCTCAATATCAAGAACTCCCTGAAGCTGACGCAGTTTCTCTATGATCGCATGGAGTTCCTCTCTTCCGTTTACAATAAATCCCATATCGATCGTTGCTGTTCCCTTTTTGCTTGTGCGAACATTCATAGACTTCACATCTATTTTCGCTTCTGTAAATACTTTTGAGATATCCATAAGGAATCCTTGTCTGTCGTTTGCGTACATCTTAAGCTCTGCCAGATATTTTCCGCCGCCCTCTGTCTCGGACGTATCTTCCCACTCCGCGTCGATCAAACGCGCCCTCTCTACATCAGAAAGGTGGAGCATATTAATACAGTCCGTCCGATGGATTGACATTCCCCGTCCTCTCGTGACAAATCCGACGATCTCGTCTCCGGGAACCGGATTGCAGCATTTTGAAAAACGCACTGCCATATCATTAATTCCTTTTACAACAATACCGCTCTTTGACTTTGCAATGTGAACTTTTTGAGAGTTTGCTTCTGAGATTCTCTCAAGAATCGTCTCGTCTGTAATTTCTTTCTTATGTTCTTTTTCGTACTCCTCAAAAAGTCTGTTTACAACCTGTCCTTCCTTTAAACCGCCATGACCGATCGCCGCCAAAACAGCGTCCCAATCCCTGAAGCCGTACTTTTTCTGAACAACCTGCTGATACTTCGGTTTCAGTATATTTTGGAGATTAATTGATTTCCCCCTGCAATAGGAAACGATCAATTCTTTTCCCCGGATAATATTATCTTCCTTAAACTCTTTTTTGAACCACTGGTTAATTTTATTTTTTGCCTGTGTACTCTTAACGATATTCAGCCAGTCGCGGCTCGGTCCTTTTGAATTCTGCGACGTAAGAATCTCGATCCTGTCGCCGTTTTGTATTTTATAATCTATATTGACAAGTTTTCCGTTTACACGTGCACCGACCATCTTATTTCCCACGGCGCTGTGTATCGCATACGCAAAGTCAACCGGTGTGGAACCGTTCGGCAAATTCTTCACGTCACCGTTTGGCGTAAAACAGTAAACGTCTTCAGCAAACAGATCAAGGTCGCCTTTTAACAGGCTTAAAAACTCCCGGTTATCCGACATGTCTCTTTGCCATTCCAAAATCTGACGCAGCCAGTTCAGCTTAGCCTCCTGAGATTCCATACTCTTCGCTGAATCTCCGCCTTCTTTATATTTCCAGTGAGCCGCAATACCGTATTCAGCCGTCTTATGCATCTCTTCTGTTCTGATCTGGATCTCAAACGGCTGTCCTGACGGTCCCATCAGCGTTGTGTGAAGAGACTGATACATATTCGGTTTCGGCATCGCAATATAATCTTTAAACCTTCCGGGAATCGGCGTGTACATCTCGTGGATTACTCCAAGCGCCGCATAACAATCTTTTACAGAATCAACAATTATCCGCACCGCAAACAGATCGTATACCTGATCCAGCGTCTTATTTTGATTCACCATTTTCTTATAAATACTGAAAAAATGCTTTACACGTCCATATACTTTCGCCTCTATATGCGCATTTTTCATATGTTTCGAAACTTCGGCTACTATCTGCTGCACAAATTCCTCGCGTTCTGTTTTCCTTCGGTTCAGATCCCTCACGAGATTATAATAAACTTCCGGTTTCCAGTATTTTAAAGACAAATCATCTAATTCTGTCTTAATCTTGGAAATTCCGAGTCTCTGCGCGATGGGAGCATAAATATCCATCGTCTCTCTCGCTTTTTCCTGCTGCTTTGTCGGAGTCATAAATTCAAGCGTACGCATATTATGCAGTCGGTCTGCCAGTTTAATAATAATAACCCGGATGTCCTTCGCCATCGCAAGAAACATTTTCCTGAGGTTCTCTGCCTGAACTTCTAATTTGTCCTGTGAATAATTCAACTGGCCAAGCTTTGTAACGCCGTCCACAAGAAGAGCGACTTCTTCTCCGAACTCACCTGCCACATCGTCAAGCGTCATATCCGTATCTTCTACTGCGTCGTGGAGCATTCCTGCCACGATCGTCTCTTTGTCCATCTCAAGATCCGCCAAAATAATACCGACCCAGAGAGGGTGGATAATATACGGCTCTCCTGATTTTCTCACCTGATCACGATGCGCTTCTTTCCCTATACGATAAGCTTTTTCGATCATGGTAATATCCGCAGACGGATGATACTTTCTCACTCTTTCAATAAGAACATGATAAAGCTGCTCCGGATCTTGATAATCCTCCGGCGCTTTTACTGCATGACCGTCCACGATCTCCAGATTTTTATTCAATTCTTCATATTCTGCCGTTCCTGCCATAGTAAAGTCCCCTTCTCTCATGCAGCTCATTCAACAAAGTTATAAGATCGTTTAATTATATCATTTCTTTTGATAATTTACAATCGTAAGCTGTATGCTTCGTCTGCCCATATATTCGTTAATTGACGGAAAATAAGTAACCGCGGTGACTTTTCCTGCCAGCATCTCTTTCAGGCAAGTCTTTACATCGCCGAAATAAACCGCTTTCATACGATTTCCCTGCTTATCTTCCAATATACACTGCAAAACATTCTCGTTTTTCCCTACAATTTTAGGTTGAATCACCTTCAGATCTTTCTCCGCAAACAGCGGTCTTTTATTTCCTTTTCCGAAAGGTTCCATCACCTGAAACTGCTCGATCAAATCTTCTGTTAAATACGGAAAAGGAACTTGCATATCGATATATACTTTCATTTGAAGGTCTTCTTCTGTCAATGTACAAAGAGAATTGATCGTTTCTCTGAATCGCTGAACATTCTCCTCTTTCAGGGACACGCCTGCCGCCTGCCTGTGGCCGCCGAATTTTGTAAACAGCGCCTGACATTTACACAATTCTGTAAACATGTCATACTCTTCCGTAGACCGTCCCGATCCTTTCACTCCGTCTTCTGCCTTTGTTAAGATGATCGTAGGCCTATAATATCTGTCTCTGATCTTTCCTGCGATAATTCCCGCAATACTTTCATGACAGTCCGGCAGATAGATCACAAATACTTTGTCCTCTTTCAGCGAGGTAGTTTCTATCATCTCTGCCGCTTCTTTAATTCCTCGTTCCGTCATTTCCTTACGGCTGTCATTTAACGCCTTTAAATCTTCCGCCAACATGACCGCATCCCGCCTCGTCCGTGTACTCAGCAGTTCCAATGCTCTTTTTGCGGTGTCCAGTCTCCCGCTCGCATTAATACATGGTCCAAGAACAAACCCGAGATCGTATGTATTCAAATATTCGGGATTGATTCCCGTACATTCTATAAGCGCTTTTAACCCTTCATTTTTTGTGCGCTTGAGCATCTCAAGTCCCTGTTTCACAAAAATACGATTTTCTCCCTTTAGCGCCATCACATCACCTACTGTTGCAATCGCCACATTTTCCATAAGATAATCAACGTCTTCCGGATCTCGGAGCATAACATTATACAATGCCTCTACTAACTTATATGCGACCGCTGCCCCGCACAGATTTTTAAAAGGATACTCACAATCCGGACGCCTTGGATCTACAACCGCATCAGCCTGCGGCAGGAGATATTCCCGTTCTTTGTTTATTTCTACAAAAGGAACTTGATGATGGTCTGTCACGATCACCGTAAGACCGTTTTTTCTTCCGTAAGTGATTTCTTCCGCAGCCGCAATCCCGTTATCACATGTAATAATCGTATCGATCCCATCATCTAACGCCCGGTCGATCAGCATTTTATTTAATCCGTATCCGTCTTTAATCCTGTCGGGAATATCTGTATCAACATCTGCTCCGAGTCCTTCCAGACCTTCTTTCAAAATATAAGCTGCATTCACACCGTCAATATCATAATCTCCGATCACCCTTACGGGTTTTTCTTCCCTGATCTTCTCCGATAAGATCTCAACCGCCTTATCCATGTCCTTCATTAACATTCCGTCATACAGGTCGGCAATCGTTCCGTTCAAATAAAGATTAATCTCTTCATCTTCTATAATATCTCTGTTTCTGATCAGGCGGGCAATGACCGGCGAAATATTATATTTCGCTCCGATACTGCTGAAATCAGCTTTCTTCATCATTACATACCAGCGTTCCATCGTTTGTTCCTCCAAGTATATCACGTACATTTTTGTATTATAGTATCATAATTTTCAAAATATCACCATAGAGAAAACCGGCCGTAAAACGTTTCCGCTTCACGACCGGTCTTTTCATTTTCGTTTCAAACAATCTTTTAACGAAAATTTATCTTCTCTTTTTTTTCTTTTTTGTTTTTGATTTTGCTGCTTTTTGAACATTTCCGTCCGATGAGCTTTCTTCTGACGACTCTGTCTTTACACTTTCAACCTGTTTCGCCGGTACGGAAGCAGCCTGAACTTTTGCATTCTTCCCGGTCTTCATAACATACCAGAGCGCGCCTGTGATACATACAGATGAATAAGCTCCGCAAACGATTCCCGCCATAAGCGGAAGTGCGAATTCTTTGATCGAACTTACACCCATCACATACAGAACCGCCACCATGACAAATGTTGTCAGCGATGTATAAATACTTCTTGTCAGCGTCTGTGTGATACAGCGATTTACAAGATCTTTCAGATCTGTGTTTCTGGAACTGTTCTTCATCTCCTCACGGATACGGTCGAAAATAACGATTGTCGCATTAATAGAGTATCCGACGATTGTCAGCATACATGCGATAAATGTATTTCCCACGGAAACACGGGCGATCGCATAAAATGCAAGTACGACAAGCACGTCGTGCAGAAGCGCCACTACCGCGCTCGTAGCAAAACGAATATCTTTAAATCTGAACCAGATATACAAAAGCATGAAGATCGTCGCGATAATAACTGCGATCACCGCATCCATTCTCATTTCGGAACTTACCGTAGAACTGATATTTTCTGTGGCAATCTCTTCTTTTACGCCAAACTCGTTCTGCATATAAGATTCAAAAGCTTCTCTCTTTTCAAGGTCAAGAGTCTGTGTTTTAAACACTACCTGATTTGTTCCCTTTACAGTCTGTACCTGTACGTTTTTATCGCCTGTGATCTTTTCAAGTTCAGGCACCATCTGACTGTCAACTTCTTCTAATGTATACTCTTTGTCAAACGTTACCGTTGTCGCCGTACCGCCGACAAAATCAAGGCTGTAATTCAGCGCTCCCACGTCCCTTGCGGAATTGATTCCCATAACAACAAATCCGCTCAGGCAAAGTGCGATAGAAACGACAAAGAACACTTTTTTCTTTCCGAGAAAATCGATCGGTTTTCTCTCTTCTTTTACTCTGCCGTATACTTTCGGATTGCGGATGCCGATAGCATAGAAAGAATATACGAGCAGTCTTGTTACAACAAGCGCCGTAAACATCGAAACGACGATACCAAGAGCCAATGTCTGTGCAAATCCTTTTACCGGACCGCTTCCTCTAAGCCACAATACTGCAGCCGCGATCAATGTTGTAATATTTCCGTCAAGGATTGCCGACATCGCTTTATGAAATCCTGCCCGAAGCGCTGAATGAACAGACGCTCCTGCTGACAATTCTTCTTTCACACGAGCAAAAATGATAACGTTCGCGTCTACTGCCATACCGATACCGAGGATAATACCTGCGATACCAGGAAGTGTAAGCGTGATGTCAAACGCATTTAACAGAAGTAAGATCAAGCCGACATAAATGACAAGCGCGATACTTGATGCAAATCCCGGAAGCAGGTACACAAAGATCATAAACAGACATACGGCTGCAAGACCGATCGCTCCTGCCTTAAGACTTGTACTGATCGCTTCTTCACCGAGCTGTGCGCCGACTACTTTTGAACTGATCTCTTCCAGTTCCAGATTCAGACCTCCGATACGGATCGTAGATGCGATATTATCCGCTTCTTCGTATGATGCAGAGCCTGTGATCTGTGCCTGTCCGTTTTCAATGATTGCATTTACACTCGGAACACTGATCAATTCTCCGTCATAATAGATTGCGATCGTATCGTTTCCGTTGTTGTATGCTTCTGTTGTAGCTGCCGCAAACGCATCTGTTCCTTCTGCATTCAGCGTAAGATCTACCCCATACATTTTCTTACCTGTCTTCTGATCGTCCCATGCGCCTGCCGTAGCGGATTTCACTTCCGATCCTGTTAAAACGATAGAACCGTTCGCTTTCAGTTCATCGATCGTTTTATTCAATACATAACCTTCTGCTCCAAGTGTGTAGTTCTCATTTCCATCAGCATCTTTGTGCTTAATGAAATACAGTGATCCCGGCTGTCCTAATTCTTCAAGGATTGCATTCGCGTCTTCTACGCCCGGGATCTCGATGCTGATCCGGTTGTCACCTTCCTGATATGCCTGTGCCTCTGTACTGTACTGCTCTACACGACGCTGCATTTTATATACAGTGTCATCCATGTCTTCCTGTGACGGTTTGTCGCCTTTTACCTGATATGTAATGCTGACTCCACCCTCAAGATCCAGTCCCAAATTAATATTTTTCGCTGCGCCCATTCCTTCGGAATCCAATCCGCGGATCGTAGTCACACCGAGCAGGACTGAAAGTGCTGCCACGAGAATAAGGCTTAATATACCTCTGCTCTTTTTCATGACTTCTTTTCCTTTCTTACTTTTCTTTTTTATCTACATTTATGCAGACGTTTTATTCCGTCCGCTCATGTACCTTTCTTTATGCTCTATGCGCTTTTCCGTTACTGTGCGTCGGCGTCGGCCAATGCAGCTTTGATCATGATCGCACATTCAACACGTTTTCTCTCCATCTCGCAACTTACTTCATATGTATCATTGATCGAATGATTGAACTTATAAGAGTTCGCCATACAGCCGCCGCTGCAATAAAATCTTGCGAAACAATTTTTGCAGCTTTCTTTTGAATATACGCTGCATCCTCTGAATTCATCCGCAATCTCCGTATGCGTAATACCTTCGTCCACATTTCCCATAAGGAATTCTTCCTGTCCGACAAATTGATGACATGGATACAAATCTCCCCACGGAGTTACTGCAAGATATTCTGTTCCCGATCCACATCCCGACAGACGTTTTGAAACGCACGGCCCGCCTTCCAAATCGATCATAAAATGGAAAAATGTAAAGCCCCGTCCGCTTCTTTCACGCTCTACCATGATCTTTGCCAACTTGTCATATTCTTCAAAAATCTTCGGAAGATCTTCCTTTCTGATCGCATAAGGATCTGTATCTTCTCCTACGACCGGCTCGATTGAAATCTGCTCAAATCCAAGATCCGCAAAATGAAGTACGTCGTTGGAGAAATCCAGGTTATTTCTCGTAAATGTTCCTCTTATGTAATACTTCTCCTGATTCCGGCTCTCTGCAAGTTTCTGAAATTTCGGCACAATGAGATCATAACTTCCCTTTCCGTTTCTAAACGGACGCATTTTGTCGTTAACCTCTTTTCTGCCATCCAAACTAAGTACGACGTTATCCATCTCTTTATTGACAAATTCCTGGATCTCATCATTTAGAAGCACTCCGTTTGTCGTCACTGTAAAACGGAAATGCTTATCGTGGATTTTTTCCTGCTCTCGCCCGTAAGCGACAAGATCTTTTACAACCTGCCAGTTCATAAGCGGTTCTCCGCCGAAAAAGTCTACTTCCAGATTTCTTCTTTTTCCCGAATTCGCAATAAGGAAATCAAGCGCTTTTTTTCCTACTTCATAAGACATAAGCGCCCGGCGTCCATGATATTCCCCTTCTTCTGCGAAGCAGTATCTGCAGGCCAGATTACAGTCATGTGCGATGTGCAGGCAAAGCGCCTTGACAACTGTTTTTCTCTGCTTCACTTCATCAATGTAGTCTTCATAAACATCTCTCGTAAAAAGTCTTCCCTCTTGCGTAATCGTTGCGACAGCTTCCAAAATATCTCTTATATCTTCTTCTGCGTATGTACTTCCGAGTTTTGATCTTAAGAACTCAAAAGTTTCCGGTGTTTTCAATGTTTCTGCCGTATGTAATTCATTTTGCTCTTCTAACGCGCCGATCACATCGTACGCTGCCTTATCTACGACATGCACTGCACCGCTGTTGACATCCAACACTATATTATATCCGTTATTCTGATATACGGTTCTGTTCCTCCTTTAGTGGGGCGGCTTGCCGTCCTGCTGCTTCGGTCTATTTGGAGTGTTTCGCAACGGGGAGGGCGGAATCGTACTTTCTTTTCCACTACTCCTTAATATTAATCTTAAATCTTTAATATTATGAGCACCGTTGCGGAAACACCCAAAACGACAGGGGAGGAACAAATTGTAGAAATCACTTCAACGAAACGGAGGTTAAAACTAAACTTCCTAAGAGAAGCAAAGCGGATGCGTAAAAGCCGTATGGACTATTATGCTGAACCTGATTTATTCGACTTTATCAGGGAAGATACTGCGCTAATGCAAAGTTTTTTTAGTTGGCTCGATTTTAGTGACCTAAGTTTAGAGAGGATTCAAACAGCCTGTAATTATTTCCTAATTCATTCTGGCGAAAAAGAGGATGAAAAAATGAAGCTAAGCCACGACCTAAAAGAGCTGTTTAGCTTTAATACTTCTCTTGTTGCATATAGAAGTTTAATTGCCGTCAAAGCGTATTATTATGAAGATGTGTTGAATGAATTGGACGAAGTAAAAGCCTATCGGGACAGCAAATCAAAAGCAAGCTAAACCAATTAGGCTATTAATTGAAAGCCGTATCTTTAAAGGGTACGGCTTTTATTATTTCAAAGCAAATACTCAAATAATATTAGGCATTGGCATTTCTTGTTTTTAATCTGTTTATAGAGTATTTAAAATATTATTCGGGTTATTTTTAGCTGCTTCTTCCTGTTCTCGTCTTGCTTTGGCATTAGTAACGATTGGTACTTTTCTTGAACATGATTGTGTATAACAGAATAGTTGAACTTCTATACTATCTTTAACGAGCTCTTCAATAAACTTGCATACTTCACTATGGCAATCTGTCACATATATTGCAGATATTGCGTTACTAATATCTAAATAATCACGATTATTACTAACAATCCTAAATTCATTTTCTCCTTTCCAATCGGTGGACTTTGTGAAGAATATTTCTTTCTTATTCTTCATAATAAAGTTTCTTATATCTTTTTTGCTGTTTAAATTATAAGGAATATCAATAGTAGCTTTTAGCTCATTAGTATATCTAACATTTCCCCATATCATATTTTGAGTAAAATTCAATTTGCTGAAATCTAATTCAATACAAACCCCTTTTCTTTTATCACCATAATGTCCCCACATCATTGGAGACATACATCCTTTCA
>OLPW01003645.1_pt1 | contig 11810 bp, 10 predicted proteins | sample 1672161 | NCBI WGS metagenome assembly OLPW01 (sample SAMEA3136654, study PRJEB25190) | human gut metagenome
AACAAACAATGGAACATATACTGTTGCTCCTGTTTCAACAACTGCAGGCTTAGTAGCATTAGTTGCTGTGTTACCCTTAAATCCAGGTTCTGTTTCTGTAATCTGAAGTTCAACTGTAATAGGTGGTTCAATTGCAAAAATATCACCCTTACATGAACAAATTTTAACTGTTTCATTCTCTTTTACAAACTTAAGTGAATCGCCTACCTTTTCAGCACTTACTGCTATCTGGTCATATGTCTCACCATCCATAAAGTAGTATAAATCACCATCGTTATATAAATACTGCATATCCTTTCTATCGATATGTGCATTTTCGAATTTTTCTGTTGGTCTGAATGTTGTTTCTACAACACCACCACTCTTGATATCTTTTAATTTTGTTCTAACGAACGCTGCGCCTTTTCCCGGTTTAACATGCTGGAATTCAATAATCTGACAAATCTTTCCATCATATTCAATAGTAATACCATTCTTGAAATCGCCTGCTGTTACCATAATTATTCCTCCTAAAGTTCGTCTGTGACTAAGTCACGCTAAAAAATATTATAAATTATATGTTTATTCAAAAACTAATAGAACAGGCACATTTTGTTTGGACAAAGAAGAACGAATAGAAACTTTAAAAGAAACATACATTGATTATTTTAAAAACTCAACAGTTCTTTTAAAAAGCGTGAGAATAGATAAAGAAATGGCAAAATATATTTATAAAAATATTGACTTATCTAAACTAAACGTTGAAAGAAGATGTTTGTTAAATATTTTAGATCAAACATATGATGATATTAAATCAATTTTACGTTCGAAAGATGAAGCTTATATCAATTCATATTTGAAAAAAATAAAATCTTTTGCAACTCAAGATCAAGAAAAAATATTGAATGAAATATATTCATGGGCTACATTGACACATCAGCTTAACAAGGATACTTATGAATTATTACGAAAAAAATTTGCAAAAGAATATAGACCTAAATTTGGAAGTTTAAAAAGATTAAAACATTTAAATTAAAAAAATGACCTAGTCCAATTAAAGGACTAGGTCATCTTTGTTTTTGGGTTTAACTATTTTATATTCCTCATAATCTTCATAATTATACGATTCTTTTGATAATGTTTCTTTATGTTCTAATAAAATAGTTGGATTAGTTTCAATAACATTATTATTTAACTTGCTATTTTGAAGTTCAATAATATTAACAATAGTATCAAGTCTATTTTGATACATATGAGAATATGTATTTAAAGTTTCATCAATTTTTGAGTGCCCTAAATATTTAGCAACTAAAGTTATATTAGCCCACTATCAATTAATAAAGATGCACAACTATGCCTAAAGTCATGAATTCTAATATCTTTAACTCTAGCCATAAAAGCATTCTTTGTTTTTCTATCTAATAGAGTAGTGATCAATATTACCAAACACATACCAAGAATCTCTAAAACCATAGTAATTAGCATCATCATTATATAAGTCGGATAAATCTTTTAATAAAAAATTAGGTATAGGTATAGTTCTATAACTTGAACTTGCTTTAGGACTAGTAACAGTATATGGCTTACCAGTTTTAGAATCTGGTACTTTAACAATATTTTTATTAACAGTTAATGTACTTCTATTAAAATTAATATCATTCCAAGTAAGTCCTCTAAGTTCACCATTTCTAAGTCCACAATAAAATAAAGTTTGAAATGCACATCTGAACTTTAAATCAGTTTCAACAGACAAGAATCTTTGGAATTCTTCTAAGGTGTAAAATGCCATTTCTTTTTTTCTTTCATTAGGATTAGTAAAATTAGTCATTTTATTATATACCTTTACAAAGTTAATATCATACCATTTAGTACCAAAATTCATTAATGCTTTTAAATATTTATAAACACCATTTTTATATCTAGTAGAAATAGATTTACTATTCATGAATTGTCTCCACATTTCAAAATGTCTAATATTAAAAGATTCTAATTTAATATTTTCTAAAGGTTCTAAATATACCATCATATTTCTATAATTAGATAGAGTAGTTACTTTTACTTTATCTTGTTGATATTGATAATGTTCTTGTATTAAGTCTTTAAAAGTTAAATCAGTAAACTCATTTTGATTTTTAATTTTCATTTTATATTCTGCTTCATGGTCTTTTGCTTCTCTACGAGTTGCAAATTTTTTAGAATGATATCTATGCCTTTTACCAAGTAAATCCTTATATGCTAAGTCTACAAACCAACTTCTACCATCTTTTGTACAATCATTATTTTTAGCTTGTCTTATCGATATAATTACCACATCCTTTCTTTTTAAAATAAATTATGAAATTCTTCAGCAGCATCTTCAGCTTCTTTATTAAGTTTTTTAGTAGCTTTAATTGAATCAGCTAAATTAATATAATCACTTACATATTTCATAGGTTTTCTATTTAGCTTAATATCTAAAGCATCAGACACTTTTTCAAAAGCATTTTTCCAATAATCTATTTCTTCATCTTTATTTTTAATTGCTATACTTTGTTTTTTAATATATTTTTTAGAATTAATTAATTCTTTATTATTCTTATATAAGTTATTTTCATTAGATAGATTACTAATTATTCTTTCATTAGAATCTAATTTACTTTTATTTATGTTATTTAATTTTTCTAAATTAATAGAGTAATCAATTAATTTTTCAACATCTTTAGAATTATATCCAATAATATTTTTCTTAATATTTAAGTTATTGCTTTTAATATTATTTTCTAATACTTCTTTAGATTTATTTAACTTATTATTATAATTTTCTATGTCTTTATATAAGTTATTAACTTCAGATTTTAATTCATTAATCTTATATTCTAATTTAGTTTGATGAACTTTATTAGAGCCAATATTACCTCTATCTAATTTAAAACCACAAGAAGTTATATATTTATTAAATTTATCTTGAATATTAGCAAATGAATTTCTACCACCTAAATCTTTCCAAAACTGATCATTATTTAAAAAGTTACCTTTAATAGATTCATATATAATTTTATTATCTTTATCCCTAAGTAATATAGTCTTACCATTTTCTTTAATTAAATTTCCTTCTGAATCTCTTTTATAACATTTTCTTTTAACTTCATTAACAATAGGTAAGAAGTAAGCTTGTAGGTGAGGAGTATCTTCATCATAATGAACTTGTGCCATTACTATATTTTCTTTACCAACTAAATCTTCTAAAAACTTCATACAACAATCAAAATATTTAGTAACTTCACTCGGTATATCATCTTTAGATTTAATATCAGGTACTAAGATATTTTGACCTTTCTTATCACCTGATTGATAAATTCTATCACTTTCTTTAAATGGTAAACCCAGAGTCATAAAAAACTCTGGGCCACTTGTAAATGTTACACCATTTAATATATTTGTTTTAGTCTTATGAGAATATTCTATATTTCTATATTCCAAAATAGATTTAACTTCTTGATATAAATTACTCTTATTAATGTTTTTATAATGTACATTAAATTTAGTTCTTTCTGAATCATAATTACCTGTACCGATTCTTTTATTCATTTCATTACCTATAAGATATAAATCTTTGGTTTTATAATTATTAACAAATCTTAATACTTGTTTTCCATCATACATATATCAACCTCCTTTTTAAAATAACTTAAATAGAAATTATCATATACAATATTACTATCAATTTTATCTATATCTAAAAGCATATTATATAAAACCTTTCTATCTTTTTGTTCTCCTGAACTATTACAACTAAAATTATATTTTTTGTAAATATCATTTTCGCTCATATTAGTTAATTCGATTAAATCAAATATAGCTTCATTAATATAAGCATATAATTCAACCTCATCAACGTTATAAGCAAAGTATCTTATGTAATTATTTTGTTTTTTCAAATTATCAATCCTTCTTTCTTTTTATATATTTTTAACCTGTGAGTAGGTTAGACTAAGAAATTTAGTATTTCTTAAACTCCTGTACCAATAGGGTATAAACTAGGCACCACTTGTATTTATTTTACGAGTCGGCAGAATAGGGCGCTTACAATATCCAACTCTATTAAATTGTCAAAGAACATTTGTAAGTTCCAAAGTGTCAAGTTAATATTAAATAAATTTAAAAAAATTTTTCTAATAAATTTTGATACTAATTGTTCCAAAATGGAAATTATATGTTATAATAAATATATACCAATGACTAGGAGGATAAGTCTATGGAAAAAAGAAAACCAATGGATATAACTATAGGTTCTAATATGAGTAAATTAAGAAAACAATTTAATTTGACTCAAAGAGAAATATGTTCTGTAGTAGGAGTAAATGCTTCAACTTATAAACATTATGAACTAGGAGATAGAATGGTACCTATTAGTGTATTACAAGACTTGGCTAAATTTTATAAAGTATCTACTAATTACTTTTTTGAAAATATGCCGGAGTTATTTATGAAAGAATCTATAGAATTATCTAAATATGCAAATAAAGCAAGAAGTAGTACACAAAAATATATTACTATAGATTTAAAAAATCCTACTAAAGGATTAGAAGAATTAGAAAAGAAAATACAAGCAAGAGCAAGACTTAGAATTAAGAATTTAAGATTAGAAAATAATAAGTCTCAAAAAGAAATAGCAAAGTATTTAGAAGTTGATTTATCTACTTATAATAAATATGAAAAAGGTAGTAGAAAATTAAGTAATGAAGTAGTTAAGAAATTAGCTGAATATTACAATATATCAGTTAGTGATATAGTTGATTAATAAATAATGACATAATGACAGTAGAAATAGGTATATGGTATATCTTAAGTTAATGTCATAGTGTCATAAAATAAGGAGTAGAAAGTATGAATAAGCAAGTATTACAGTTTATTATAGAAGAAAATAATCCTACGGGAATAATTGAATGCTCAGTAGATGATTGGTTCGGAATTAGTTATAAAATACCTAGAAATAAACTAAAAGAAGCTTCTGATTTAGATTATATAAATAATACAGGAGTATACATATTATTTGGTGATGATGAGGACACTGCTGAAAAAATAGCATATATTGGTGAAGCAGAAGATATATATAGTAGATTATATCAACATAATAAAAATAAAGACTTTTGGAATGAGTGTGTTGTATTTGTAAGTAAAGATAATTCATTAAATAAAGCACATATAAAATATATAGAACATGAATTATATGAAATGGGTAAAAAAGCTAATAGATATATTATAAAAAATGAATCTAATCCAACAAAATCATCATTAAGCAATGCAGATGAAATAAGAGCAGAAAAGTTTATTAGTAAAATAAAAATAATTACTAATATGTTTGGTTATAAATTATTTATTCAATTGGTTAATGAAATTAAAGAAGTAGACAAAACATTACATTTAACTAATAATGGAATTGAATATGCAAAGGGTATGTTAACAGATGAAGGATTTGTTGTTTTAAAAGGATCTAAAGTTAAAGAAGGTGTATTTGAAAGTTTATCACCTTCATTAAATGGATTTTTTGAAAAAGAAAGAAGTTCAACAGATTTAGTAGATAATGTATATATAAATGATCATTTATTTTCATCACCTTCAATGGCAGCGATTGCTATTCTAGGTAGAAATGCAAATGGTTATACTGAATGGAAAAATAATGATAGTATTTCTTTAAAAAAATTAATCAATGGTGGTGAATAAAATGGAATTTAGTGAAAACACAAGAGTAAAGATTCCAGCATTAGTACATGCTACTAGATTGGGTTATAAATATTTATCCTTAAAAGAATATAAAAATGAAATTGATGTAGAAACAAATATATTTAAAAATATATTTAAAGAAAGTATCAATAAAATAAATAATTTAGAATTATCAGATGACAATATAACTAAATTGATTAATGAATTATCATTTTCATTAGCAAATGATGATTTAGGAAGGCAGTTTTATAAATATTTAATTAATGGCTATAAAGGAATTAAGTTAATCGATTTTGAAGATGAAAAAAATAATGAATATAATGTTGTAACTGAATTAACATATAAAAATGGTGAAGACGAATTTAGACCAGATGTTATTATGTTAATAAATGGCATGCCATTAGGATTTTTGGAAGTTAAAAAACCAAATAATAGAGAGGGCATATTAGCAGAAAGAAATAGAATTAATGATAGATTTAAAAATAAAAAATTTAAAAAATTTGTTAATATAACTCAACTATTATTATTTTCGAATAACCAAGAATATAATGAGGATTCAGGTGTGCCTATAGAAGGAGCATTCTATGGAACAACTAGTTATAATAATGTGTTTTTTAACTGCTTTAGAGAAGAAGATACTTCTATTTTTAACAAAATTCAAGATTTAGATTATGTACAAGAAAATAATATTTTAAAAGATAATAATTATGTATCTATTAAAGGAACTCCAGAGTATTTTACTAATTTAAGCAGTACTTCACCAACTAATAGATTAATTACATCTATATTTCATAAATCAAGAATTTTAAAACTATTAAAATATGGAATTGTATATGTTGAAAGAACTAATAAATATGGAATTATTGAAATACAGAAACATGTAATGAGATATCAACAATTCTTTGCCACATTAGCTATAGAAAATACTTTAGATAAAAATATTAAAAAAGGTGTAATATGGCATACACAAGGGTCAGGAAAAACTGCATTAGCATATTATAATGTTAAATATTTAACTGATTATTTTCAAAAAAGAGGTAAAGTTGCAAAATTCTATTTTGTAGTAGATAGACTGGATTTATTAAAACAAGCTAGTCAAGAATTTACTGCAAGAGGATTAGAAGTTGCAAGAGTAAATTCTAAAGAAGAATTTAAAAATACAATAAAAGAAACATCAGTTGTTTCAAAAACAGGTAATTTAACAATTAATGTTGTTAACATACAAAAATTTTCAGAAGATTCTTGTGTTAAAAAAGCAGATTATAACGTAGATGTACAAAGAATATATTTCTTAGATGAAGCACATAGAAGTTATAATCCAAGAGGTTCCTTCTTAGCAAACTTATTTGCATCTGATAGAGAAGGTATTTTTATCGGATTAACAGGTACTCCATTAATTGGTGATAACTATAGTACTAAAGATATTTTTGGAGATTATATTCACAAATATTACTATAATAAATCAATAGCTGATGGTTATACTTTAAAACTAATTAGAGAAGGTATTGAAACATCATATAAGACAGAATTAAATAATACTTTAGATGAAATTAAAAGAACATTAGGGTTATCTAAGGAAGAAGAAATATTTGCTCATCCTAAATACACAAAGGATTTAACTAAATACATAGTAGATGACTTCAAAAAATCTAGATTAATGTATAATGATGAAACTATAGGTGGAATGATTGTTTGTGATTCACAAGCTCAAGCGAGAAATGTATTTAGTGATTTAGCAGATTATGATTTATCAAAAGCATTAATTTTATATAATGAAGATGATAAAAAGATAAGAAGCGAAGAAGTAGATGATTTCAAAAAAGGAAAAATAGATATTCTTGTAGTTCAAAATATGTTATTAACTGGATTTGATGCTCCAAGACTAAAGAAGATCTATTTAGGAAGAGTTATAAAAGCACATAATTTATTACAAACATTAACAAGAGTTAATAGACCATATAAGAATTTTAAATATGGATATGTTGTAGATTTCGCAGATATTAGAGATGAATTCGATAGAACAAATGCTGCATATTTCAATGAATTACAACAACAATTGGGTGAAGACTTTAAAACTTATAGTAATATCTTTTTATCACAAGAAGAAATTGAAAAAAGTATTAATGATATCGAAAATAAATTGCTTGAATATGATAGTGAAAATCTCGAAATATTTTCTCAACAAATTAACGAACTAGAAAAGAAAAATTTAATTGATTTAAAGAAAATAATGATTACTTACAAAGACCTTTATAATGTTATTAAAGCGTTTGGCTATAATAATTTGCTAAGTAGAATTAAGATTGATAGAGTAAGTAAAATGGTTCATGAAGTTGAAAGAAGAATAGATATAATAAATTTAACTAATAAAGAAAATCAAGATACTGCAAGTATGCTTAATGTAGCTTTAGCTAATATTGATTTTAACTTCAAAAAAATCAGTGAAGAAGAATTGGTAATAGCAGATAAATATAAACAAAAATTTGATGAGGTAAGAAAAGAATTTTTAATTAATATTGATAAAGATGATATGAAATATATTCTTTTGTTTAGAGAATATAATAATTTATTTACATCAATTAATTTTGAAGATTTAACAGTAGCTGATATGAATAATAACACAGTTAAATTAGATGAATTAATGAAAAAAATACATTCACTAAATGAAAGTAATAGTAGATTACTAGTAAAATATTCTGGTGACGAAAAATATGTTAAGATTCATAAGAGGGTATTAGAAAGAATACCTGAATTTAATCAAGTAGATTTATATGAAATATTAATAAATTTAAAAAATGAAATAGATGATATTTTATTAAGAAAATACGATATTATGGATACAGAATCTTACTTTAAACAAACAATTATGCCGATGACTATGGATGAATTTGATAAGCATAATATTACGATTGTAATAGATGAGGTTCAATTTTTCACAGAGGTCATTGTTGAAACATACTTAGCGGAAAGGAGTTTAAATTTATGACAACAGAAAGAGAAATAATAAGAAAAACTGAAAAGATGATTGAGGAGTTAAAAAGTGTATGTTCTACATATGGTCTAGGTAATGCATCAAGTGAATATAAGATTATAACAGAAATATTCTTATATAAATACTTAAATGATAAATTTATATATGAAACAAAAAAAGTAGCAAAAGAACTTAATGAAAACTCAACTACTAAAGAAGTAGAAAAATATTTAGATTCTTTAAGTCCTGAACAATTTTCAATCTTAACAATGAGGATGGGAGCAAATGTTGCTAAAATTCAAAATGCATACAGAGTAAGTACATTATTTAATAATCAGAACTCTACAATTCCTGAATTTTATAAATTATTTGATAATGCACTAGAAGGAATTTCAAATGACAATGTAGATATATTTTCAGTTAAAAATGGTTCAGAGGAAAAAATTAAGTTATTTGATAAATTATCACAGTATATAATTGAATCAGATAAAAGAAATGCATTCTTTAGAGCAATGATATCTAAACTAGTAGAATTTAGTTTCGAAAATGCATTTTCAGAAAAATATGATTTTTTTTCAACTATATTTGAATATTTAATTAAAGACTATAATAAAGATTTTGGTAAGTATGCAGAATATTATACACCAAATTCAATAGCTAGGATTATAGCTAAAATATTAGCTCCTAATCCAACTCAAAATGTAACATTATATGATCCGGCAGCAGGTTCAGGAACTTTATTATTAGCATTAGCCCATCAGATAGGTGAAGGAAATTGTACAATTTATTCTCAAGATATTTCGCAAAAATCAAATGAATTTTTAAGGCTTAATTTAATTTTAAATAATTTGGTGCATTCACTAGGAAATGTAATTCATGGCGATACATTATTAAAACCCGCCCATAAAAATAAAGAAAAAAATGGATTGGCACAATTTGATTACATAGTAAGTAATCCGCCATTTAAAACAGATTTTAGTGAAACAAGAGAACAACTTGCAGATGATAAATATAGGGATAGATTTTTTGCAGGAGTTCCAAAAATACCACCTAAAGCTAAGGACGAAATGGCTATATATTTATTATTTATACAACATATATTATTTTCTCTAAAAGATAATGGTAAGGCGGCAATTGTAGTTCCGACAGGTTTTTTAACTGCTAAAACAGGAATTGAATATGATATTAGAAAATATATAGTAGATAATGAATGGTTAAGAGGAGTTATTTCTATGCCATCGAATATCTTTGCTAACACTAACACTAGTGTCTCAGTAATGTTTATAGATAAATCTGTAAAAAATACAAAAGCAATGTTAATTGATGCATCGTCATTAGGTGAGAAAACTAAGGATGATAAGGGTAATCAAAAAACAATTCTTCCAGATAATTGTTCTAAAAAAATTGTTGATCATTTTATAAATGGTGTAGAAGAAGATGGCTTTTCTGTAATAGTAGATTATGATAAAATTGCTAATCGTGGTTACAAATATTCTGCAGGACAATATTTTAATATTATTATTAATTATGAAGAATTGTCTAATAAGGATTATTATGAAATGATAAGCGATGATATTAATAAAATAGGCGAACTTATTAATGAAAATGATGTATTAAATAAGCAATTAATGAATTGCCTTGAGGGGTTAAAAAATGAAAATAAAGACTAAAATTAATCAATTAGCTTATTTAAATAAAGAGTCATATTCTAAAAATAATATGCCCGACGTAATTGAATATATTGATATTAAAAGTTTAACTGAAAATATATTATCAAATATACAAATTTTAAAAACGGGAATTGATAGTATTCCATCAAGAGCACGCAGAAAAATTACTGATAATACTATAATATATTCTTCTGTTAGACCTAGAAATAATCATTATGGTTTTTTTGAAAGTCCTCATGATAATATGGTTGTTTCTACAGGATATATTACTATTAATGCAATGGAAGAAAAGATAGATCCGTATTACTTATATTGTATATTAACATTACCTAAAAATTTAGAATATATCTATAAATTAGCTGATTCTGCTGTTTCTTCATACCCATCAATTACACCAGACGATTTAGGAAACATGGAAGTTGAGATTGAAGAAGATATTGAAGAGCAAAAAAAAATAGCTAAATTATTTTATACAGTAGATAAATTAATATTTAATAATAACAAAATTAATAAAAAGAGTTATAACATTTGTTCAAATATATATAATTACTATTTTAATAATTACAAGTGTCAAAATACATCATTAAAATATGATGAAAAATTAAAAATAAAAATACCTAATAATTGGAACGTAGATTTGATTAAAAACCAAATATACGAAGTAAAATCTGGCGATTGGGGATCTGATAATTATTCTGATGAATTGATTGAAGCCTCGTGTATAAGAGGAGCAGATTTTGAAAGTGTTCTTTCAAAAAATAATAGTATTCCTTTAAGATATATAAATGAGTGCTCTTTTAGTGAAAAAAGAGTGCTATCTGGGGATTTATTAGTTGAGATTAGTGGCGGTAGCCCTACGCAGTCTACTGGTAGAATATGTTATATTAATAACTATACTTTGAAAAGATTTAATAATAATTTGATATCATCAAATTTTTGTAAAGTAATTTCTTTAAATGATAAGGATAATTATATTTGGTTCTATTTCTTGTGGCAATCAATGTATGATTCTGGAGTTTTCTTCAATTTTGAAGGTAAAACTAGTGGATTAAAAAATTTACTATTTGATGATATTATTAATAATGTATATATTCCAATCCCGTCTGATAAAATACTTAATGATTTTAATTCTAAAATGAAACCAATTTTTGATAATATCCAAAGAAATATTAATTTTAATTACCATTTAAGAGAATTAAAAGAAAAATACTATTATATGTTTTTGAATTAAAATAGGAGATTACTCTTCTATTTTATTATGGTATAATATTTTACTAAAGAAGGTGATACAATGGCGTATACTATCAAACAAATAATCAAAATATTAAATATTCAAGAATTTGTCGCTATGTCTAATACATTATCTAAAGTTTATCGTAATTTTGAGAATAAAGATTACTTTATTGATACATTTACAGATAGAGATAGAATATATAGAGTATATTGTGCATCAATATATAATTTAGTTAAAGCACTCCAAGATTCAA
>OLPW01003646.1_pt1 | contig 11810 bp, 8 predicted proteins | sample 1672161 | NCBI WGS metagenome assembly OLPW01 (sample SAMEA3136654, study PRJEB25190) | human gut metagenome
AATTTTTACTACTCTTCGCTTACGGCGAGACTTTTGCTTTTTTATCCGCAAACTACTTGGCGCAACATATCGAGCACGATCAGCAGTACTGTTTTGATAAGAGGGTGAACAATAAGTATCTGCCCTATACACAAAAGCAGCATCTTGATGAGCAGTCTCCCTATACGGTACCGATCCAGAAGAAAAAGAGCTGTACTCATTTTCCGTCCGATAGCCGTTGCCGAAAGAGTGCAAAGAGCGCGTATACTGCGTTGCATCATATTCACCATATCTTTCCACCGTTACGTCCTATCTCGTGGGGATTTTCACTATGAAAACGATAGAATGGGCTCGCCTTAAAAGTCTCTTGAGGTGAAGCAACGAATCCCTTAAGAACGCTTAAGTTTTCCTTAAGAAATGCACTCTTTGAGCCTCTTTAATACCGTAATAGATAGAATGTGTTCCATGGATACTGCAGCACATATACTCATTGTCGATGACGAAAAAGCAATTGCTGAATTACTAAGCACTCTTTTAGAAGCTGAAGGCCTGAAAACAACCGTGTGCTTATCGGGAAAAGAGGCGCTCGCCCTTTTTCCAAAGCACCATTTTGACCTGGCAATTCTTGATATTATGATGCCCGGAATGGACGGATTTACCCTTTGTCAAGAGCTGCGCAAGCAAACTTCTATTCCTCTGATTTTTCTCTCCGCTAAAGATGAAGAAACCGACAAAGTAGTAGGTTTCATGCTCGGCGCAGACGATTACGTGTCCAAGCCTTTTAAGTCCCGTGAACTGGTTGCACGAGTTAAAGCGCGCCTCAGAAGGGCAAAACTTGAAACTCCTGTTCCATCCCAGACAGTTCTTGCCACACGCGGGATTACCCTCGACACTCAATCGCATGAAGCAAGCCTCCATGATGAGCTTCTCCATCTCACCCCAAAGGAATTTGCCATATTGGAAATGCTTCTAAAAGCGCAAGGAAGCCCTGTGTCTACTCAGGAACTTTTTGAAACGGTATGGCAAAGCCCTTATAACGCTTCGGATGCAAACACGATCATGGTCCATATTCGTCACCTGCGTAAAAAACTTGCCGAAATCGACAGCTCAGAAAACTACATAGAGACCGCATGGGGCGTAGGCTACAAGATAGAAACAAGAAACGAGCGCGCATGAAAACACCAAAAAGCCCGCAGGCAAAAGTACTAAGGGGTATTATTTTTCGAAAGACGATGCTCTACCTAGCGCTTTACACGGTTGGATTCGCCGTGTTATTGCTGTGGGCAAATGCGTTTGTAATTCCCGATATTGCCAATTACATCGCTGACGCTACCTCGCATTGGACGTATTACACTCCCGAAGAATACGACGCAATGCTGGAATCAACTTCGGCAGACGATCTTACAAATCTTGATGTCTATCACGGTACCGCATCGGATGGATCTATCCAGTATGCAGTGCGCGACTTAAGTACCTACTTTATTATCAAGTCGTTTAAAATCCCTTGCATATTATGTTTGTATTTCATTGGAGTTGGGTTTATCGCCTTTACTTCACTTAATAAATCCCTTGAATACTTTGATATTCTTTCCTCTTCGGTTGCACAGATGATCACCGACAAAGAGGCAAGCGTTGCGTTGCCCGATGATCTATCTATCGTCCGAGGCGAACTCAACGAAATAAAAGCACATGCTCGGGAAGCAGAAGAACACGCCAAGCGCGAAGAACAACGAAAAAACGAGCTCGTCGCATATCTAGCGCACGATATTAAAACACCTCTTACCTCTATTTTGGGATATGTATCCCTCCTCAAAGAAGTACCCGATCTTCCCGAGAAGCAACGAACCCACTATGCCTCTATCGTCTTTGAAAAGGCAGAACATCTCGAGGATCTTATTGATGAGTTTTTCGAAATCACTCGCTACAACCTTCAGTCCATCCCAATCGAGCGAGAAACGATGAATGTTGCAGTATTCTGCAACCAAATTGCTGATGAATTTTATCCTGAAGCACAGCGAAACAACCTTACTATCGAGGTAAAAACACCCCAAGATACCACCATCTTTGCCGACCCCAACAAGTTGGCCCGCGCCGTATCAAATGTGATGCGCAACGCCCTTGCTTACGCCGACGAAAACACTACGATTGCCTTCGAGGCAAACCCCACTCCTAAAGGAATAGTGCTTTCTATCCAAGATACAGGCAAAGAAATATCTCCTGCACACCTCGAGAGCATTTTTGAAAAGTTTTTCCGAGAAGATAGCTCACGCAGCTCCAAACAGGGAGGTGCCGGACTTGGATTGGCAATCGCAAAAGAAATAATGCTCGCCCATGGCGGAACTATCAACGCCACAAGCGAGCACGGTACAACAACGTTTAAGCTTTTTATCCCGCAAAATACCAGGCAAGCTCCCTATTACAAAGCTGAAAGATAAATCGCTTTAGCATCTTGTGCAGATAAAGGTTTGAACACGCCAAACGGATCCCCTTTTGCCGCAACAACAATGTTTACAAGCGTATCTATATCTTCTTCGGAAAAATCAAGCTCGTGCAAGGTAGTTGGCATACCCTGTCGCGCAAAGAAGCCCTGCAGTTTATCAATTGCTGCCTTGACGGTTTCCTCAACCGATGAATCTGAATCATCTTTTAGCTCAAGATCAAACACATCGTGGGCAAAACTTATAAAACGCTGTGGATCCTCGCGCCATACATACCGCATCCATGCAGGCATAAGCACCGCCAAGCCAGCGCCGTGCGCAACATGAGGATTAAGCGCTGAAAGAGCATGTTCCAAAGCATGGCTTTCCCATCCTCCTGCGCGACCTCCCTTTGCGCGACCACAGCCTGCTAGATCATTATGAGCGAGTGTGCCTGCCCACATAATGTTTGCACGAGCATCGTAATCTTGCGGATTTTCACGTACCTTATCTGCCGAAACCATAATGGCACGAATCAAACCACACGCAATATTGTCAGTAACAGCAACCGCAGGTGCTCCGCTAAAATAGCGCTCGCATACATGAGCGATCATATCAGTAACTCCTGCCCCTGTTTGATACTGAGGCAGCGTAAAGGTAAGCTCTGGATCCATAAGGGAAACCACAGGACGGAAGAGCTCATTGCCTAGACCGTTCTTTTCATTTTGTTTGTCGTTGCTAATAACGCACGAATTTGAGCCTTCAGAACCCGCTGCTGGAATAGTGAGAACACAGCAAACCGGCAAACAGGTAGTGGCTGTTGCTTTGCCACTAAAGAAATCCCACACATCACCATCGTAAAAAACACCAATGGAAATAGCTTTTGCACAATCGATCGTACTTCCTCCACCAACCGCTAAAAGACAATCAGCATCAAAAGCGCGCGCAATATCAATACCTTCTCGTACCTGAGTAACCTCAGGGTTGGGACGAACACCAGATAAATCAGTATAAGCAATGCCCTGAGCATCGAGAGATGCCTTTACGCGATCGAGCGTACCCGAGCGAACAACCGAACCCTGGCCGTATACCAGCAATACACGCTGGTATCCTTTGGCGGCAAGCTTTTCACCACAGCGATCGGTTATCCCTCGTCCAAAGACAAATTCCGTAGGCGAATAAAACGTAAAATCGTTCATGATATCCCCATTCATCGAAACGATATTAAAACCCCATCTGCATTGTATCGCCCAGAATTACGGTGATTGCTTCAACCTTTGCATAGTTTTATAGCCCAGATGAATTACCTCATCCAATAAGCTGGCACTTTTATGCCGTTCGCTGAGAATCAACGGCTGCAACCATTCGCTTATCTGCGCTTTTGTATACTTTTTTTTAGGCGCAAGAGGGGTCTAAGACGTTTGTTGTACACCAGCGAACGAAAGGAGCGCCCATGATAGAGGCAGAAAACATCCTCCTTATCGGGATGGTAATTGGTCTTTTTGGCTCGATTCTCATGCTCGCAAGCGATGTACTGCTACATGTTTCGGCTGAAAAGTTTGAGATGTCAGATGCAACTGATGTCTACTGCGTAGTAATGCGCGAATTACCGGAAAGTCACGATGATTTCTTTGATTCACATTTCAGCAGCACGCTGTGTACCATAGCTGCACTACCTTACGCAGGAGCCTTTGCAACCTTACCTCTTGCAGCAACAACTATGCCAAGCTTTATCCTTTTATTTATCGCCGCTATTCTTCTCGCATTTACCCTTATTTATAGCGCCACCCATCATCCTTATCTTCCCCATCAATCGTTTGCTTCAAAGGTGGGTATCGGCGTGTTATTCAGCAATCCCGCCCGAAGTTTCTCGTCCTTTTCGCGCGCAGTCATAATTCCTGCCTATGTTGCGGTATTTTTACTGGCTTGCAGCATTGTGTCGGGAACAACCTTATTTCCCCAGTGGATGGTGTTTGCTACACCGCTGATAACTATTTTGTTTGGATTTATCTGGAAGCAACTTCCCTCTAGGATTGGAAGACCCTTAGCAGAATACTGGAATAACCTTGTGTTCGTCCTCATGTTTGGCGCGATGACTATATGGCTTCTTTAGCCACCTCTACTCCCTCAAGCTTAAGAAGAGCAGCTTTTCTTTCAATGCCACCTGCATAGCCCGTCAAGCTACCGGAAGAACCAATAACACGGTGACAGGGAACAATAATAGAAACAGGATTGCGTCCCACCGCACCGCCAACAGCCTGAGCTGCCATGCGTGCACAACCACGCTTTGACGCAAGGCGCTTAGCAAGGTCGCCATAAGTAACTGTTGTACCGTAAGGAATGGTTCGCAAAAGAGTCCACACTTCCTGCTGGAAATCGGTTCCCTGTAAATGGAGCGGAACAGCAGCAGTAGGTTCTATTCCGGAAAAGTACTGATCAAACCATTTTGTGGCATTCTTCACCACTGATACAGCAGGTAGTTCATCGGTGTCAGATACGTTAAAGACGCAAGAATCATCGAGCAGTTTTGCCTCTTGGATTATTGGCAAATACGATGCATAGTATTTGTCTTGATCGACAAACCACGCTCCCCTTAAGCCTTCCCCATCTGCAAGAAGAAGCATCTCTCCTAAAGGCGAAGCATATATCATTTTGCAATTCGTATTCATTTACCTACCGCATACGTCAAACTCAATAGAAACACATTGCTCAATACAATCGGACGCGACAATCGTGACTGGCCCTCATGCCTTCGGGACTAGGACAGAGCAAGCAATCAAACGCCAGCAATCCCTTAGCTTACAAACGTTGAACCACGATCGTTTTCGATCTTTGCCATGGTTTCTATATTTTTCTTCTCGGTCGAATTTAGAACGGATTCGTCGAAATCCTTAGCCTCTACCGTGGGATGGTACCAGTCTTTTGAGCCAAAATAGGCTTGCAAGTCTTCGTTATTAAACATGCGCCCATGACGCGCGAAAATCTCATTTCGTGCGATATAAAGCTCATAGTTACTGAGCTTTTCTAACTCGCTTTCAGAATAGAGACGAGAACTGCTGTCAGGCAAAACATAATCATCAGTAATGGCAGTTACCTCGTTGTTGTCTTTTGCATTTTCCTCTGAAGCAGCAGCTTTAGACTCAGTAAAGCTTGCCAAGATCGCAATGATTTCCTGTTCGGTTTGATCACTGATTCCCTCGGGAGGCTGGCAGGTAAAAGTGATAGTTGAGGCATACCAGAATCCTGGCACTCCACAGCGAAGATCAAGATCCATCGTGCTATGCATCGCTGAAGAAGGAACCAACGCATAGCAAATACCCTTATCGCGTCCGTTGACGCTCAAGGTTCCTTTTACCACAATAAACTGGCCTAGATCAGAGTAATCGCTACCCTGCACCATGGTAGGTACAAAGGATGCATCAGCAACCTTTTCGATACCAGTAAGCGATACCGAATCAGATGAGCTTGTGCTCTGAGCGCGCTGTTCATACTTTATTTTTGCGCCATCACTGCTGGTGAGTTCAACCGTCTCACCACGAGCGGTAACCAGTTCATCTGTTACCGACCAGGAACTCGGATACTTAAAAGTAAACGTGGGATAAGTAATTGAATTATCAGTTGCGAAATGAGTGGAATAGGTATTAGTCAGTTCCACCACAATCTCCTGCGATGTCTGAGTTTGTTCAACAGATGGTGCTGTGGAATCTTGAGAGGGCTGACCAACCCCAAACACCAGCACCGCTAATGCAACCGCTACAGCAACAACCACAACAACCGCTCCCACAACAAGGGCAATTATCTTGCCTTTGCCCGACTTGGAAGCAGCTGAATTTTCAGCAGAATAAGAAACACCTTGATGTGCAGTCTGACGAAGCGTTTCTGCCACAGGCAGCTCAGCGGTGTTACCGGGGGTAAAAGAAGATGAGCTCTGGCTTGTCTGAGGGCTTACCGGAGAGCTTATAGTTGGCTGCTCTGCAAAAGGAATACGCTGCGTTTCTTCATTTTGAAGCGGTGCTTGAGGCGTCGTAGGATACTCTGAAACTGAAGAAATACGTCCAGTTTCTTCAACAGAGCGCTCGGCTGCTGTTTTAGCAGCAAGAACTTCATCGACCGATAATTCATTAGTCTCTTCAGCTTCCGGTATAACAGTATCTAAGCTCTGAGTTTTATCATCGGTGTTTTGATTAGTATCCTGATCAGTATTATGAGGCGAATCACTTTCTTGTTCCTCATCAGTATTATCGGGAACTACGGGACTACCGCAATGAACACAAAACTTAGCGTCTGCTTGCAATGGTTTTCCACATTGCGTGCAATAGCCAAACGGAGCCTGTTTATCATCAGAAGCTTTAAACATCAATAACCTCATTCACCACTACCAAAAAAGAGGTCTTGCTCTCTTGTTGCAAAACCATCCTTGATCGTTGCAGAACCATTCCATAATAAATACCCTACCTACGCCATGCTGGCAAACAGGCAAAGGAGCGGATTGGATTTATTGTTCTTCTTTATTGTATACGAATCGGTTCTTAAGCCATGCAGCATCTGCCTACAAAAGATGAGGCTAACAAAACAGACTGAGGCAAAATCAAAATAAACGAAGAGGGAAAACATAAAGATCCTCATGGACCCACCCCCTTAATGGTTACTTTAAGGCAGAAAACCCTTTCATGAGACCATCATTGAGTAAAAACGTTTCGACCGCCTTGTATCCCTGAGGCTTTGTACCCTTTCTGGTGATCAGACAAATAGGAACAAGTTGCATATCGTTTGGATCGATCTGTTTCATCGTTAGACCCATCCCGTAAGGAACAATGGCAGGAATTCCTATCACTAAACACATCGCCTTATCCTTAAACAAAGAAAGCGCGAACGAAAAGGGATTTTGAGGTGTACGCAAATGAAGATCGTAATCGTGCGACTTGTAGATGTTTACGATAGACCCCGAGCGCGGCATATCGAAATCACTCGCAAAAATTACGGGGTACTGCTCTAAGTCCTGTCGGTCGACGTAGTTTTTTTTGAGCAGCAGGGTGGTTTTCTACCACAACCGCCGCAGTAGGCATAACCCCCACGCGAACCACATCATAAACTGTTGTTTCCGGCTCGCCTAAGGTAACTAACATATCTGCCTCAAGGCTATCAAGCGCTTTTATTCCCTTAACAAAAGAACAGATTGTGGTATCGATTTCACTGTCGGGCGTTGCAAGATGCAAAAGCTTATTGATATTTGAACAGATTGCACCGCTATGCGGAAAATCGGGTACACAGAGTTTGATAGCAAGCTTTGTGTGGGGCTGTTGTTGTTCGTGGTATACATCAATATAGTTTGCAGCCGAATTGAACGACTCGAGAGCTTCAAGAGCTTTAGGATAAAACGCTCTTCCGAATTCCGTCGGAACTACCCCATTGTTTTTACGTTCAAAAAGAAGTTCACCATTAAGATCTTGTTCCAAATTACTGATCGCTTTAGAAATAGTTTGCACGGTGACACAACATTCCTTAGCAGCGGCTGAAAAGGAATTATGTTTGTACGTAGAAACAAAATAAGTAAGCTGACGAATATCCATGTAGTAACCTCGAAAACTAATGCATAGCTTTCACTAGTGTAGTCATTCAAAACAAGCCCAAACATTTGAAGAGCCGCGATTCAGATTAAAGTTAAAACCAAAAGATAGAGGCAAACGGGGTTTTGTTCTCTTTTGATGCCTTTTCGCCTTTTCTAATTGTAGGGAAAGCTTTAGTGCCTTGTAAGGTTCGTGACAGGTTCATCTGAATAATAAGAGATAGAGACACAAGTCCGTACCGAGCGAAAAGAGACATCATGGAACTGGTAGGTCATTTCATTAACGCCTATAGCGATAATTTCATTGTTGCTCTTGCCCTGTGGCCTTTAGCATCAGGAGTGCTAAGCATACCTATCATTGCTCTTATATACCATCGCGAAGGCTGCATACGTCTGAACACCGTCGCATATTCCTATTTAAGTGTTCTTTATGCACTGTCACTCGTTTGTTTTACCCTCTACCCTCTTCCAAGTGGCGAGAGTGGTTTGGGTATCACCTATGGAATTGACCCTCAACTCAATCCTCTTGGCTTTATATACGACATCAGCAAAGATGGCATAGGCGCCATTCCTCAAATACTTGCAAATATCGCCTTCTTTATTCCTCTAGGGTTTTTAGCAGGACGATTACTTCGTGTCCCTTTGTTTCATTCGCTGTTTTTAGGCTTTGTGGTTTCCCTTGTTATTGAAATCGCTCAGCTCACAGGACTGTTCTTTTTGTATCCCTATTCTTATAGAACCTTTGATGTATGCGATCTTATGTGGAATACCTTAGGCACCGCAATCGGTTGGGGTCTTTCCTGCGCACTTGGCAAAGTTTTGCCCGCTCGCAAGCAAGACGAAATCGGGCTCACCCATAATCCTGGTTTTATCCGTCGTGTTACCGCTTTTTGTCTTGATATGACCCTTATAGGTTTCTTTAGCTATCTTGTTGGATGTATAACCGAACTTATCCTTTTGGTTAGCGGCATTGACGAACGAATCGCTCTCACACTCACAACAACCGCTTCCTTTATAGCTGGCATAAGCAGCTTTATCCTCGTACAGGGAGTAATCCCGTGGTTTAACCACGGAAGCACCCCCGGAGGAAAGTTTGTTCGAATGTCTTTCGAAACAGCACCACGATCGGGACTTTTGCGTGTAGCGTTTTACGCATCGAGGCTTATCATAATCGCGGCATCATTTCAGATAAGCTATATTGCTTTTCCTGTTCTTGCCCTGTTTTACCTCATAAAGCGCTGTATGCCCTACGATTTGTTTCCCTGCCAGTCGAACTACCGAAAATATCAAGAGTACCTAAAGGCCCAGAAGCACGGCTCACTGCGATCGGAAAAGATAAGCTTTTAGAGTAGCTCCCACAAAACCGAGCTTACACAAAGCCCAAAACAAGGCCGATCGAATGGACGATAAAGGCAACAATCCAAGCGACGACGCATTGCATAATCACAACCCCAACCGCGCGCTTTCCGCCCAGCTCGTTTCGCACTGCAGCAATAGCCGCAACGCATGGCGTATACAGAAGAGCGAAAACCAAAAACGTAAAGGCCGTCAGCGGAGTAAACATGCTTGCCAAAGCAGCACTCGATCCGCCCAATAACACCGTTAAGGTACTTACCACGCTTTCCTTAGCTGCAAAACCAGTAATTAAAGCCGTGGAAGCCTGCCAATCGCCAAAGCCTAAAGGAGTGAAAATTGGCGCAACCAAACCACCCAGTAATGCCAGCAAGCTATCGGCAGAATCCGCAACAACATTAAAGCGAATATCGAAGGTCTGCAAAAACCAGATAACAACCGATGCCAAGAAAATAATGGTAAAGGCACGCGTAAGAAAGTCTTTTGCCTTTTCCCAGACCAGACGAAGCATATTACCCAATGAAGGCAACCGGTAGTTAGGTAGCTCCATAACAAAAGGAACAGGTTCGCCCTTAAACATGGTGTGCTTCAAGATCAAAGCCACGCCAATGCCAACAACAATACCCAGCAAATACAGCGAGATCATAACCAAAGCTCCCTGTTCAGGGAAAAAGGCTGCAGTGAACAGAGCATAAATAGGAAGCTTAGCAGAGCAGCTCATGAAGGGTGTGAGCATTACCGTCATAGTGCGGTCTCTCTCAGAAGGCAAGGTGCGTGTTGCCATAATAGCCGGCACAGAACAGCCAAAGCCAATAAGCATAGGAACAAAACTTCGCCCAGAAAGACCCAGTTTGCGAAGGAGTTTATCCATAACGAAAGCGACACGTGCCATATATCCCGAATCTTCCAAAAGAGACAAGAAGAAAAACAGTACGACGATAATGGGTAAAAAGCTCAATACGCTTCCCACACCGGCAAAAACACCATCGACGATAAGAGAATGAACCACAGGATTTACATCCCATAACGTAAGGCCTTGATCAACAATATCGGTAAGCCAGCCGATACCCTGATCAAGAAGATCGGAAAGACCCTGCCCTATCACACCAAACGTCAACCAGAACACCAGAGCCATAATGCCAATAAACACCGGAAGAGCAGTATATTTACCCGTTAAAATGCGATCAGCAGCCTGGCTTCGTTTGTGTTCCTTACTTTCATGAGGCTTCACAACCGTTGAAGCACATACCGATTCAATAAAACTAAAGCGCATATCGGCAAGCGCTGCCATACGATCAGTGCCCGCTTCTTCTTCCATTTGGGAAACAACATGCTCAATGGCATCTTTTTCGTTTTCCTCTAAACCAAGCGCATCGCGTACAAGATTATCGTCTTCGACCAGCTTTGTTGCAGCAAAACGAAGTGGTATACCTGCACGCTGCGCGTGGTCTTCAATCAAACGAGAAATACCATGAATACAACGATGAAGAGCGCCCTTATCAGGTCCGTCGGCTGGACAAAAATCTAAACGCCCAGGACGTTCTTGATAGCGTGCAATATGAAGCGCATGCTCAACTAATTCGGTAATTCCCTCATTTTTTGAAGCAGAGATAGGAACCACCGGGATGCCTAGCTGACGCTCTAAGCCATTGATATCAATCGATCCTCCGTTTGCAGCCACCTCATCCATCATATTGAGCGCTAATACCATAGGTATATCGAGCTCCATCAGCTGAAGCGTCAAATAAAGATTACGTTCAATATTGGTGGCGTCAACAATATTAATAAGAGCGTTGGGCTTTTCTTGCAAAATAAACTCACGAGTTACGACCTCTTCTCCGGTATAGGGAGAAAGCGAATAAATACCGGGAAGGTCGGTAATCAACGTGTTTTCATGCCCACGAATAACACCATCTTTTCTTCCTACGGTAACACCGGGAAAGTTTCCTACATGCTGATTAGAACCGGTCAGCTGATTAAAAAGCGTTGTTTTTCCGCAGTTCTGATTTCCTGCCAACGCAAAGGTCAAAGTCTTATTTGCTGGTAGGGGATGGCCTTCGCCTCGCGGATGAAAAATACCCGCTTCACCCGTTCCTGGATGAGGGCTTGAAGCAAGCTCGGGATTAGGACGAGGAATATTATGAGCATCGTGAACGTTTTTAAGCTCAATATGGCAAGCGTCATCGCTGCGAAGGGTCAATTCGTATCCACGCAAACGCAATTCGAGAGGGTCCCCCATAGGGGCACGTTTAACCAGCATAACTTCCGTACCGGGAGTGAGACCCATATCTAAAATATGCTTACGAAGCGCAACATCGGCGCATTTTACTGCTGAGATAACCGCATCTTTTCCGGGCTCTAATGTATCAAGTGTTGCCGTTGCCTGCGATAAGGGTTTTTGCTTAATCTGACCTGCTTGATTTACCATGCACAAACACCGCTCTGCACGCCATGCCTCCTTTTCTTGTCCAAGCCCTATTGTAGCGAAGCTCTCT
>OLPW01003651.1_pt1 | contig 11792 bp, 7 predicted proteins | sample 1672161 | NCBI WGS metagenome assembly OLPW01 (sample SAMEA3136654, study PRJEB25190) | human gut metagenome
AGCAACTGACTCTTAATCAGTGGGTCCTGGGTTCGAGTCCCCGATGGTGCACCAAGAAAAGCCGCAACGAATGTTGCGGCTTTTTTGTTGCACCATTCCCTTCGGGACGGACTCGCACTTCGCGCAAGCGCTCGTGTTCGTCTCGCGGGGACTGGTCGCTAAAAATGGCTGCGGGTTTGTGGGCAGGGGCCACGATTGAGCGTGAGCGAAAGCGGGGAGCGAACAATGTACGCCGCGCGCGGCGTACAAACCGCACGAGCGGTTTTGCGAAGCAAAATGGAGGCCTTACAGGCCGACAAGCGGACCGGACTGAATTCTTGACGCACCCACTGATGGTGCACCAAAGAATGCCTTACACGAAAGTGTGAGGCATTTTTTTGTTGATCTATATACTAAAGGCAGAAATAGTCAACGACGGCAGAAAGGGGGCGGAGCGCACAAACAGCAAGGTGCAGGAAGCTTTTCCGGCAGAGCAGTGGTTTCAAGATGCGCATCGATTTCTGTGATGCTTTTCCCGCTGATTTATTGCTCCGTCACTTGCAGCACACAGGCACAATAGCCGGGTTCGGGCTGATAGCAATGGATGGTAAGATTTTTGTTTATCTCGGGACTGTGATCATGGAGGGTGTGCTTTGTTCCGTTTAACGCCACATCTGCATTCGCAATGAACCTGTATATTTGTAGCATGCCAGGGCTGGCCTGGTCTGGCAGCCCCGACCGACAAAACGCTTTGAGGGCAAACAAACTGCTCCACCCCGCATTTGCTGTGTATGGTTGTATGTGCTATACTAAAAACAATCGATGGTGCAGCTGAAAAGTCGAAAATATCGTCTATTTCTACAAACGCAGCGGGATTTTGCGTTAAAAAGCCTTGGAATCCACAAAGGATTCCCGCGGCTCTTTGCCTTAAATCCGTCTTGCGCTTGTGAAATATCCGTCATTTTCTTTGTTTTCAGATCCACCTTAAGAAGCCGCACCAGATGTGGACTGTGCGGGGCCGCAGTGTGATGTTGAGAAAGGGGAGCAGCAGATGACCCGGATTGCGATTGTGGAGGACGAGGCGGCGGTGCGGGAACAGCTGGCGGGGTATGTGCAGCGGTACACCCGGCAGTACGGCACGCCGTTTGAGGTAACGGAGTTTGCGGATGGGATGGAGATTTTGGAAGATTACCGCCCGCAGTTCGACATCATCTTTCTGGATGTGGAGATGAAGCACCTGGACGGCATGGAGACCGCCCGCCGCATTCGGGAGCGGGACGGCGGGGTGCTGATCGTGTTCATTACCAACATGGCGCAGTATGCCATCCGCGGATATGCCGTTGGGGCGCTGGATTATGTGCTGAAACCGGTGCCCTACTTTGCGTTTTCGCAGCAGCTGCAAAAGGCGCTGGGGCAGCTGGAAAAGCGGGAGCGGCATTATCTGGCTGTGGCGGTGGACGGCGGCATGCGGCGGCTGGACGCGGCGGAAATTTATTACCTGGAAAGCGAAGGCCACAAGGTACATTTTTATACCGAAAAAGAAGATTTTGTGGTGCCGGGCACCCTGAAAAACTATGAGGAAAAGCTGGTGGGCCGGGCGTTTGCACGGTGCAACAGCGGGTATCTGGTCAATCTGGCGCAGGTTTCCGGCGTGCAGCAGGATATGGTGCAGGTTGGTCCGTATACGCTGCAGATCAGCCGCCCGCGGCGCAAGGCCTTTATGGCGGGGCTGGCGGATTATATTGGGGGTGCGGGCTAATGACGACATTGCCGGATATCCCCCGCCTGTACACCGCTTTGGCGGAAGTGCTGGCGGCGCTGATGTATGCGCACAGGCTGCCGCCGCGGATGGACCAGCGCGTGATCTGGGGCGTGGAAGCCGGTTGGGCGGTGCTGCTGGGGGCGTTTTTGCAGGCCACGGGGGAAGTTCCGCTGGCGTGGTGGATCCCCTGCATGGCAATGGCGCTTCTTTCCATGCTGCTGTTTTTGTGGGTCACACGCAGCATTACGCTGCTGGAAGCGGGTTATGTGTGCGCGCGAGCCTTTATTTTGGCGGAGCTGGCGGCCAGCGTGGAATGGCAGCTGCACTGCGTGCTGTGGCCGCAGCGCGGTGGGGCGGAGCCGCTTTCGCTGCTGTTGTTGGCGGCGGTGTACGGCGGCATTTTTGCCGTGATGCTTTTTGTGGAGAACCGCCGCCCCGGCCCGGCCGGGAAGCTGAAAATAACGCCCGCAGGAACTTTTGTGGCGGTGGTCATGGCGCTGACCGCATTTGCCGTGAGCAATTTGAGCTTTGCCAACGGCAGCGAAGCCAACATGAACATGTTTTACATCCGCACGCTGGTGGATCTGGCCGGGGTGCTGATTTTGACGGTGCAGCACGAGCAGCTGCGCGAAGCCGCCCTGCACAGCGAGCTGGCGGAGCTGGACGGCGTTTTGCACCGCCAGTACGAGCAGTACAAGCAGAGCAAGGAGAACATCCGCCTGATCAACCGGCGCTACCACGAGCTGAAAATGCAGATTGCGGCCATCCGGGCGGAGCGGGACCACGCCAAGCAGGATGTGGCGCTGGCGGCCATGGAAAGCGGCATCCGCCAGTACGAGGCGGAGAACAAGACCGGCAACCCGGTGCTGGACACCCTGCTGACGGCCAAAAGCCTGTACTGCCAGCAGCACCACATCACGATGACCTGCGTGGCGGACGGGCATTTGCTGGACTTTTTGGAAACAGGGGAGATCTGCACGATTGTGGGCACGGCGCTGGACAACGCAACGGAGAGCGTGGAGACCGAGCCCGACCACGAAAAGCGGCTGATCCGTGTGGCGGTGTACGCCCAGAACGGCTTTGTGATGCTGCGGTTTGAAAACTACTGCGCGCAGGAAGTGGAGCTGGGCGCGGACGGCCTGCCGCGCCGCAACACCCATGGCGGCAGCGACCTGCGCGGTGTGCGCGCCGCCGCCGAAAAGCGCGGCGGAACTATGACGCTGCACTGGGAGAATGAGTGGTTTACGCTGCGGGTGCTGCTGCCGCAGAAAAGCTGAATGGATGGCTGGGGGTCTAGGATAAGGCACCCGGCCATTTTTGGTGTTTGGGCGGGGTGCACAAAACAGGGTCGAGATGCTTTGTGAGAGATGCACAACAAAAAATGAAATGTTTTTGAAACTTTTGCAAAACATGCAACGGAAACAACAGTTTGTGCAAAAAATGAGCCGAAAGAAAATTGTTTTGGTACAATATCATCAATAAAAGCGGAAATCCCGTCAGCCGCCATCCGGAGGGCGGCACAATAAAAGGAGGAAAACAATGAACACCCTGCTTCTTACCCTGGCAAACATGGGCGTCAACCTGGACGACGTTGCCGATGTGGTCAATAACTGCATCCCGCAGCTCATCTTCTTTGGCGTTGTGGTTGCCGCCGCCATTATCGTACTGATCGCTATGGCGGTCAACAAGAAACTGGCCAAGCCCACCAAATTCATGGTGCGCGCCCAGTCCGGCCTGGCCGTGCTGCTGGCTTTCGGCATCATGCTCAACCTGGTTGCCTTTGGCCCCATGAGCACCATGCTCGACCTGGTCACCGGCAACGGCACTATCACCGAAGAATCTGGTGCAGAGGCCAACGCCCTGTGCACCGAGATTGCCGAGGAAGGCATCGTCCTGCTGCAGAACGATGACAACGAACTGCCCCTCGCGTCCGGCAGCAACCTGAACGTCTTTGGCTGGGCTTCTGTCGGCCCTGTCTACGGCGGCACCGGCGCCGGCGCGATCTCTGCCGACCGTCCCACCGTCAGCCTGCTGGATGGCCTGCACAACGCGGGCATCAACACCAACACCGAGCTGAGCGATTTCTACACCGCTTACTGCGCCGAGCGCCCGGCGCTGGGTTACAGCAACCATAACTGGACCCTGCCCGAGCCCACCGCCGCCAGCTACACCCAGGAGCTGATCGACAACGCCAAGTCTTTCTCTGACACTGCGATGGTCGTCATCAGCCGCGTTGGTGGCGAAATGGCTGACCTGCCCACTAACATGGATGGACTCAACTACACTGAAAACTCTACCGAGTATAATGATTTCGAACCCGGCCAGCATTATCTTTCTCTGACCAAAACAGAAAAGAACATGATTGATATGGTCACCAAAAACTTTGCTAATGTTGTGCTGGTTTACAATGGTGCCAATACTTTGGAAATGGGCTTCGTGAATGATTACCCCCAGATCAAGAGCGTCATTTGGTGCCCCGGCACCGGTCAGACTGGCTTCAACGCTCTGGGCGAGATTGTTGCCGGTGAGGTCAACCCCTCCGGCCACTCTGCTGACACCTTTGTCTATGACCTGACCGCAGCTCCTTACTTCAACAACATCGGCGACTTTGCTTACACCAATGCGGATTCCGTTGGTTACACCGTTGCCAGCCAGGCTGGCGGTGATGCAAAGCTGGTTCCCCCGCACTTCGTCAACTATGTTGAGGGCATCTACGTCGGCTACAAGTTCTACGAGACTGCAGCTGCCGAGGGCCTGATCGACTATGACAAAACCGTTCAGTACCCCTTCGGCCACGGCCTGTCCTACACCACCTTTACCCAGAAAATCGACTCCATGACCGAGGCTGACGGCACCATCACTCTGGATGTCACCGTCACCAACACCGGCAGTGTGGCCGGTAAGGACGCCGTGCAGGTCTACTTCAACCCGCCGTACACCGATGGCGGCATTGAGAAGGCTTCCGCCAACCTCGTCACCTTCGGCAAGACCGACTCCATTGAGCCGGGCGCTTCCCAGACCTTGACCCTGACCTTCAACACCGAGGACATGGCCAGCTTTGACAGCAAGGACAAGGGCTGCTACGTGCTGGAAGAGGGCGACTATATCATCAGCATCAACGAGGATTCCCACACGGTGCTGGATTCCAAGACCTACAATGTCGCTTCCACCATCGTCTATGACGAGTCCAACCCCCGCAGCACCGATGCCGAGGCTGCAACCACCAAGTTCGACTTCGCTGACGATAAGCTCGTCACCCTGTCCCGTGCAGGCCATTTTGCCAACTATGCCGAGGCTGTCGCCGTTCCCTCCGACTTCACCATGTCTGAGGAGAGCATGAACACCATGTACACCGACCACAACTGGAACCCTGAGGACTTCAACGACCCCAACGATGAGATGCCCGTTACCGGTGCCAACAACGGCCTGAAGCTGGCTGACCTGCGCGGTGCTGACTACGACGACGAGCGTTGGGATACCCTGCTCGACCAGATGACCGTCACCGAGATGGACGACCTGATCGCCCTGGGCGGCTACCAGACCAAGGCCGAGGCCAGCGTTGACAAGTACGCGACCATCGACTGCGACGGCCCCGCTGCCATCAACAACAACTTTACCGGCGTTTCGTCCATTGGCTTCCCGTCCGAGATTATCATCGCTTCCACCTTCAACACCGACCTGGCCCGCCGCTACGGCGAGAGCATCGGCCGCATGGCCAGCGAGATGAACGTCACCGGCTGGTACGCCCCCGCCATGAACGGCCACCGTTCCGCCTTTGACGGCCGTAACTTCGAATATTACTCTGAGGACAGCGTCCTCGCCGGTTACATCGGTGCCAGCTCCATTGCCGGTGCCCAGAGCTACGGCGTCTACGCTTACATGAAGCACTTTGCCCTGAACGACCAGCAGATCAACCAGAGCAAGCTGCTCTGCACCTGGGCTGACGAGCAGGCTATCCGCGAGATCTACCTGCGTCCCTTCGAGATCAGCGCCAAGGTGGGCGGCTGCAAGGCCGTCATGTCCAGCTGGAACTATATTGGCAACCAGTGGGCCGGTGCCTGCAATGCACTGCTGAACGGCGTGCTGCGCGGCGAGTGGGGCTTCCGCGGTATGGTCATCACCGACGGCTTCCACTTCACTGACTACATGGATTCAGATATTGCCATCCGCAACGGCTGCGACCTGATGCTGAAGAACTACGATGTTGCCACCAACCACCTGACCGATACCACCAGTGCTACCAGCGTTAAGGCTATGCGTCAGGCCTGCAAGAACATCATGTACACCGTGGTCAACTCCCGCGTTTACGACCCCGCCAACACTGTTTCCACCCCCATCTGGCGTACCGCTATGATCGTGGTCAACGTGCTGCTGGCTGTACTGCTGGTCGTGCTGGAAGTTCTCACTTTCAAAAGCTACAAGAAGAAAAAGGCACAGTAAAGTGTAATTTGTAAGCTGTGCAGCTGCCCTGCGGTCCATCGCCGCCGACTTTGCGCGGTTGTGCGGTGGGCCGCAAGGCTGTTTTTAAGAAAAGGAACCACCTTATGCAAAAGAAACAACTGCAAGCTTTGACGCTTGAACAAAAATGTGCGCTGCTTTCGGGCGCTACTACCTTTGGAACCCGTGCACTGCCGAAAAATAATATCCCGTCCATCACCCTATCCGATGGCCCCAACGGCGTGCGCAAGCAGGCGGGCGCGGCGGACCACCTGGGGTTAAACCCCAGTGTTCCGGCCACCTGCTTCCCCACGGCAGCCACTGTGGCGTGCAGCTGGGACCCCGCCCTGGGCGAGCAGATCGGCCAGGCCATGGGCGAAGAAGCCGCCGCGCAGGAAGTTGCCGTGCTGCTGGGGCCGGGTCTGAACACCAAGCGCAGCCCCCTCTGCGGCCGCAACTTTGAGTATTTCTCCGAGGATCCGTATCTTTCCGGCAAAATGGCCGCGAGCTATGTGCGGGGCATCCAGTCCAACGGTATTTCGGCCTGCCCCAAGCACTTTGCCGTCAACAGCCAGGAACTGCGCCGCATGGCGTCGGATTCCGTGGTGGATGAACGCACGCTGCGGGAACTGTACCTGACCGGGTTTGAGATCGTGGTCAAGGAAGCAAAGCCCAAGACCATCATGAGCAGCTATAACCTCATCAACGGAACTTACGCCAACGAGAACCGCCACCTGTTAATGGACATCCTGCGCGGGGAGTGGGGCTTTGACGGCGCTGTGGTAACGGACTGGGGCGGCAGCAATGACCATGCCCTGGGCGTGCAGAACGGCTCCACGCTGGAAATGCCCGCCCCCGGCGGGGACGCGGTGCGTGAGCTGATGCAGGCTGTGCAGAGCGGCAAAATTACCGAAGCGGATGTGGACGCCCGGCTGGACGAGCTGCTGACCCTGGTGTTTGATACCCATGCCGCCGTGCAGTCCCACAGCCGCACCTTTGATGCGGACGCGCACCACGCCCTGGCCCGCCGCGCCGCAGCCGAAAGCATTGTGCTGCTGAAAAACGAGAACGACCTGCTGCCGCTGGCCGAGGGCGCAAAAGTTGCCGTGATCGGCGACTTTGCCCAGACACCGCGGTACCAGGGCGCTGGCTCCAGCGCGGTCAACTCCATCAAGGTGGATACCTTTTGGGACTGCCTGAAAGAGAGCGGCCTGGCCAGCGTGGGCTTTGCCCCCGGCTTTGACCGCCAGGGCAAACCGGATGCCGCCAAACAGGCCGAGGCTGTAGCCCTGGCCCAAAAGGCCGAAGTGGTGCTGCTCTGCCTGGGGCTGGATGAAATCAAGGAAAGTGAGGGTCTGGACCGCGGCGATATGAGCCTTGCAGACAACCAGATCGAACTGTTAAAGGCCGTGCAGCAGGCCAACCCCAACACCGTTGTGGTGCTCAGCGCAGGGGCTTCGCTGGAAACCCCATGGCTCAAACACTGCCGTACCCTGGTGTATGGTGCGCTGGGCGGCCAGGCGGGGGCGGGCGCCATGCTGGATGTGCTGACCGGCAAAGTGAACCCCAGCGGCAAGCTGGCCGAAACCTGGGTCAACGCCTATGCGGATACCCCCGCCAAGGATAACTTTGCCGGGCCGGGCCGCATGGTGCAGTACCGCGAGGGGCTGTATGTCGGCTACCGCTATTACCAGACCGCCGGTGTGCCGGTGGCATTCCCCTTTGGCTATGGGTTAAGCTACACCAGCTTTGCCTACAGCAATTTGCAGGCCGCGTCCAATGGCGTGACCCTGACTGTAACCAACACCGGCAAGCGCGCCGGAGCAGAGATCGTGCAGCTGTATGTGGCAAAACCCGGGGCAGAAGTGTTCCGCCCCGCACAGGAGCTGAAAGGCTTTGCCAAGGTGCAGCTGCAGCCCGGCGAAAGCAAGACCGTGACCATCCCGCTGGACGACAAGGCATTCCGCTACTGGAACACCAAGACCGACAGCTGGGAAGTGGAAGGCGGCAGCTATGAGCTGCGGGTCGGCGCGTCCAGTGCGGACATCCGCCTGACCGCCGTGGTGGAAGTGGCCGGTACCGGCGCACCCAACCCCTATGCGGGCAAGCAGCTGCCGCACTATACCAGCGGCAAGGTGCAGAGCGTGCCGGATGACGAATGGGCCACCCTGCTGGGCCGCCCGGTGCAGCAGGGAAAAGTTAAAATTGACCGCAACATGACCCTGGGCGAGCTGAACCACAGCCGCAGCCCGCTGGGCTGGCTAATCTGGCTGGTGCTTACCGCACTGCTGAACGCCAGCTACAAGCGCGGCAAGCCGGACCTGAATGTGCTGTTCCAGTACAACATGCCGCTGCGTGCCCTGGCCAAAATGACCAGCGGTGCCATCAGCATGGGCATGGTGGATGGCATTGTGATGGAATTACAGGGATTCTGGATCATCGGCCTTGTGCGGGTGATCATAGAAGCCGTGAAAAACCTGGTACTGAACGCACAGCTGGAACAGCGCATGCGCAACAGCTGAGGAAAGAGAGGGGCTATTTATGCAGCTATGGAATAATTTTGCGGCAAAACACCCCGCCGCAGCCAAGTGGGTGCGCGAAGGCGGACTGTTTGTGATCGTATCCAACTTGGTTACGGTGTTCAAATACCTGCTGCTGCAATTTTTGCCGGCGGCGTTCAGCAGCCTGCCGGTGGTGGATTTTGGCTGGCCGGGCATCCCGGTCACGCTGTTTGGCGAAACCTTCCAGTGGAACATCCTGGGGTATGATTCCGCCCATGGCGGTCTGCCGTACTTTTGCGCCTACATGGTTGCCATGGTGGTGGGAGAATGCATAAACTTTCCCATCCAGCGCAACTTTGTGTTCCGCAGCAAGGGCAACCTGGCCAAGCAGATCGCCTGGTATGTGGTGGCGTTCTGCTTGATCACCTGCATCGTCAACTCCATCAACTGCGTGTGGGTGGCGGTTGCGGGCCTGCTGGTGCCGGATTTCATCTACAACATTGGCACCACCGTGCTCAATGGCGGCATTTCCATGGTGATCTTCTTCTTTGTGAACAAGATCATCTTCCCAGAGGGCGCACAGGCAAAATAAAGCCCGGCAGGATCACTGGTGCTTTTCCCGGTACTCGAACAGGGCGGCGGCACGGTACAGGAAAAAGTCCTTTGGATGGTATAAAAATGTGATTGCCAGCAACGGCGAAGATCTGAACGGATAAAGAAGAATGCTGCCTTTCCCTGATGTGGAGAAAGACAGCATTTTTATTGCGTTTTTCGGAAAGAGGTGAGCAGCGGCCCCTACAAATGGGTAACGGCTGGCCATAAAATGGCGCTATTACATGGTGTGCTTTGTGAGAAAGCGCTGTAGTGTGATGATATAAAACGGATGGGTGCATGGTGTGCGCCCCTACGGAATTACAACAAAACACCCCCGCCCGTGCGGTAAATGAACTGCATAGGGCGGGGGCACCGTTATTTTACAAAGAAAACGCGCAGAGCGGTGTTGCCTTTACTGTTCCACGGCACCGGTGGGCAGCTGGGGAACAGCGGTCAGGATGCGCATGAACTCTTCGCCGGTGATGGTTTCTTTCTCGTACAGGTACTTGGCAATCTCGTCCAGCTTGCCGCGGTTTTCAATCAGCATCTGTTTGGCTTTTTCATGCTGCTGCTTGACAACTTCCACGACCTTATCGTCCACTGTGGCGGCTGTGCGCTCACTGCAGGCCAGGCTGGCATCGCCGCCCAGGTAGGCGTTGTTCACGGTTTCCAGGGCAACCATGTCAAAGTCGTCGGTCATGCCGTAGCGGGTAATCATGGCGCGGGCCATCTTGGTGGCCTGCTCGATATCGTTGGATGCGCCGGTGGTGATGGAGTTGAACACCACTTCTTCGGCGGCACGGCCACCGGTCATGGTGGCAATTTTGGCCAGAATCTCTTCCTTGGTCATCAGGGTGTGGTCGCCGTCCTCTACCTGCATGGTGAAACCCAGCGCGCCGGAAGTGCGCGGCACAATGGTGATTTTCTGCACGGGGGCGGAATGGCTCTGCAGGGCGGCAACCATGGCATGGCCGACTTCGTGGTAGGCCACGATGCACTTTTCTTTGTCGCTCAGGATCTTATTCTTTTTCTGGGCACCGGCCAGGATGGTATCCACGGCTTCCTGCAGGTCGTACTGGGTAACGGCCATGCGGTGGTGGCGCACAGCGCCCAGGGCGGCTTCGTTGATGATATTGGCCAGCTCGGCACCGGAAGCACCGGGAGTCATGCGGGCAACCACGGCAAAGTCACAGTCGGGGCCGATTTTGACCTTTTGAGCGTGCAGGCGCAGGATGCTTTCGCGGCCTTTCAGGTCGGGCAGCTCCACGGGCACACGACGGTCAAAACGGCCGGGGCGGGTCAAAGCGGGGTCAAGGGATTCAGGACGGTTGGTGGCGGCCAGAATGATAACACCCTTGGCGGCGTCAAACCCGTCCATTTCGGTCAGCAGCTGGTTCAGGGTCTGCTCGCGTTCATCGTTGCCGCCCATACCGGAAGCACCGTCACGCTTTTTGCCAATGGTATCGATCTCATCAATAAAGATAATGCAGGGGGCTTTTTCGTTGGCCTGTTTGAAGAGGTCACGCACCTTGGAAGCGCCCATGCCGACGAACATCTCGACAAATTCAGAACCCGCAATGGAGAAGAAGGGAACACCGGCTTCGCCGGCAACAGCGCGGGCCAGCAGGGTTTTACCGGTGCCCGGGGGGCCGACAAGCAGAACGCCCTTGGGCATTTTGGCACCGATATCCTCGTAACGCTTGGGGTTATGCAGGAAGTCAACGATTTCCTGCAGGCTCTCTTTGGCTTCGTCCTCACCGGCAACATCGGCAAATTTGATGGACTTGCCATCCTCAACGACATACTGTTTGGCACCGGATTTGCCGCCGCCAAAAATCATGCTGTTGGCGCCGCCGGTCATTTCACCGACCCGCTTGCGCATCATGCGGTTGAACCAGACGATCAGGATGATCATGGGCAGCAGCGAGATGACCCAGCCCAGCAGGGTATCCACCCAGGTGGTCTGGTTGTACACCTTGCCAAAGGAAACGCCGGCGCTTTCCAACCGGTTGACCAGCTGCAGGTCCTGCGCAATGGAGTTGGTGCAGTAGGTGGTATCGTTTTTGTCCACAAAATAGATCTGCTGATCCTGAATTTCAACGGTGCTCAGTTCGCCGCCTTCGAGCATGTTCAGGAAGGTACCGTAATCGACCTGTTTGACCTGGCCTTTCATCATGGCGGGGAAGGCCCAGAAATTGAGCAGCAGCAACACCACAAGGATCACGGCATATACAATGCCGGTCGTCTTTTTGGGGTCGCGCGGCTGTTGGGTTTCGTGCATAACAATTCCTCCAGTTGGGGGGCGGTAATAGGGGCCCCCGATAGATTCTATCATGAAGAATAAAAATGAACTGCGGATGAACAAGGCATGAAATAGCTGGAAATTCCGGTAAACTTTGCGTGAACAAGGGCAGTTCGTGGGCAAAAACAGGAATGCAGACCGCGTAACGACAGGGAAAAAGTGAAGGCAACACCGCACAATTCCCGCCTAACGGCTCAAGCACCGCTCCGGCAGCTGC
>OLPW01003652.1_pt1 | contig 11791 bp, 7 predicted proteins | sample 1672161 | NCBI WGS metagenome assembly OLPW01 (sample SAMEA3136654, study PRJEB25190) | human gut metagenome
TCGCGGCGGGCATTGCGGACACTCACACGCGCCGTCTCCCCTTCGCCTTTCACCTGTTTCACGAGCTCCCTGCGGCGCTCTTCGGTCAGCGCAGGAATCGAAAGCCGGATATGCTCACCATTATTGGAAGGCGTCAATCCGATGTTCGACACGAGTATCGCCTTCTCTATTACGGGTATCATCCCTTTCTCCCACGGCTGGATGAGTATCGTTTTGGCATCGGGCACGGTAACACTCGCCACCTGCGAAACGGGCGTCTGCGAACCGTAGTAATCCACCATGATTCCTTTCAATACATTGGGGCTGGCCTTTCCCGCCCTTATTCCGAGCAGCGCCTCGACAAGATGCTCAAGCGCCTTGTTCATCTTCTCCTCGGCAATGTCCAATATCAGGGTTGCTTCTTCAGTCATAAACGTTAAGGTTTTATGTAGCTTGAATCAAAAATTGTCCCGTTTTCTATTTCAACAGGGCCTCGATGCCCCTGACCATTTCGTCGAATTCGTCGGGCGTATAACCGACCGTCTGGAAAGCTATCTTCCCGTCTTTGCCGATGATGAAGTTGCGCGGCACGTATTTCTCCGCAAACATCCCGTAAAGTTTCTTGTCCCCGTCGAAAGCTACCGGAAATTCGTACCCGTTCTTCCGCATGAACTCCCTGACGGCCTCCTCGCCGTCATCTATCGATACCGGCAGAAGTACGAAATCCTTCCCCTCGAAACGGTCCACGATATCCTTTTGCAGCCGTGTGAACTCCTTGCGGCACGGGGGACACCACGTAGCCCAGAAATTCACCAGCACCACCTTTCCCTCCAGCTCGGCAGAAGTCAGCGTCGTACCGTCCAGCATCCGTACGGAAAATTCGGGTACATCCATCCCCTTCTTCAACAGGGTGGTCCGCTCCACGTCGCCCTGCGCGGACGCGATACCGCAACAGAACAACACCGCAAAAAGCATTGACAATATTCTCTTCATAAACAATCGTATTTTTGTAAAGTGATATCCTTCCTCTCGGCCGGGCAGGGCTATTCCCTCACCAACGTTCCTATCGCTTCGCCCCGGACTACCCTGCGCAGGTTTCCGGGCGTATCCATGTCGAAGACGACTATCGGCAGGCCGTTCTCCCGGCAGAGCGTGAAAGCCGTCAGGTCCATAATCCGAAGCCCGCGGGTATACACCTCCCCGAAAGTTATCTCGCCGAATTTCCGTGCCTCCGGATGCTTCTCCGGGTCGGCATCGTAAATGCCGTCCACCCGCGTCCCTTTCAGCAGCACGTCGGCCTCTATCTCTATGCCGCGGAGCGCTGCGGCACTGTCGGTCGTAAAATAGGGATTGGATGTTCCGCCGCCGATTATCACGACGTATCCCCTGCTCAGGTAATCCACCGCCTTGTCCTTGGAGTAATACTCCCCGACCGGCTCCATGCATATGGAAGTCAGCACCTTCGCCTGCATCCCCTCCGCCCGCAGCGCGGATTCCAGAGCCAGCGAGTTGATGACCGTCGCGAGCATTCCCATCTGGTCGCCCTTCACACGGTCGAATCCCCTCTCCGCACCCTGCATGCCGCGGAATATGTTTCCTCCTCCAATAACTATGCCGACCTCCACGCCGGCCCCGGCGATTTCCCGTATCTGCGACGCATACGAACCGAGTACCCCGGCCGAAAGTCCGTACTCTCCATCGCCGGCCAGCGACTCGCCGCTCAGTTTCAGCAATATTCTCTTATATTTCATCTTACAGCCTACCTCGGATGTTATACGACACGAAGATACGATTTTTTTCAGAAATAGTTATAATTGGGTATCTTTGTACCCCGATACGTACACTCCTCTCATGGTAAAGACGGGCTATAAATACCTCGACGACATAAATTCTCCGAAAGACCTGCGCAGACTCTCCGTCCCCGAACTGGAAACGCTCGCTGCAGAACTCAGAGACTTCATGGTATCGGAACTCTGCGTGAATCCGGGACACCTCGCATCGAGTCTCGGAGCCGTGGAACTCGCCATAGCGCTCCATTACGTCTATGACACGCCGGACGACAAGGTGGTCTGGGACGTCGGCCATCAGGCCTATGCCCACAAGATACTCACCGGCCGTCGGGAACAGTTCCACACGAACCGGAAGTTAGGCGGCATCAGCGGATTTCCGCGCATGGAGGAGAGCCCCTACGACGCTTTCGGGGCGGGCCACGCTTCCGTCTCCATCTCGGCCGCACTGGGCATGGCCCAGGCCAACAAACTGCAGGGCATCCACCGCAACGTCATCGCCGTAATAGGCGACGGCGCCATGACGGGCGGCCTTGCCTACGAGGGGCTGAACAACGCCGGAGCATCCAATGCGGACATGCTGGTCATTCTGAACGACAACAACATGTCCATCAGTCCCAACGTCGGAGCGCTGAAGGAGTATCTGCTCGGCATCACCACGTCAAAACACTACAACCGGCTGAAAAACCGGGTATGGAACGCCATGTCGGGAGTCCCCCGGATGCGGCGCGCGATACAGAATTTCGGCAACGTCGTCAAACAGAGCATTCTCAAGCAGAGCAACCTGTTCGAGAGCCTCAACTTCCGCTATTTCGGCCCCGTGGACGGCCACGACCTGAAGTCGCTGGTACGGGTACTGGGCGACATGCGGAGCATTCCGGGCCCGAAACTGCTCCACGTCGTTACCAAAAAGGGCAAGGGTTACAAACCTGCCGAAAGCAACCCGCCGATATGGCACGCCCCCGGCAGGTTCAATCCCGTCACCGGCGAACTGCTCATCAATCCGGGCGACAACCAGCCCGACCGCTACCAGGACGTATTCGGTTATACGCTCCTCGAACTCGCCCGCCTCGACGAACGCGTCGTAGGCGTCACACCGGCCATGCTCACGGGCAGCTCCATGGATATCCTGCAACGGGAGATGCCCCACCGATGCTTCGACGTCGGCATCGCCGAAGGCCATGCGGTCACTTTCTCGGCAGGACTGGCGGCCGGCGGCCTGATACCTTTCTGCAATATCTACTCGTCGTTCATGCAGCGGGCCTACGACCACATGATTCACGACGTGGCCATCCAGCGGCTTCCGGTCATATTCTGCCTCGACCGTGCGGGCCTTGTCGGCGAAGACGGAGTGACGCACCACGGTGTGTTCGACCTCGCCTTCATGCGCTCCGTGCCCAACATGACGATAGCCGCACCGGCCAACGAGGCGGAACTCAAGGAGATGATGTACACGGCGCTCCTGTCGGGCGTACCGTTCGCCATCCGTTATCCGCGCGGCCGGGGGATAGGAGCCGACTGGAGCGGCGGATTCCGACGGATGGAGATAGGCCGCGGGATAACCCTGCGCGGCGGGAAGGATGTCGCCGTTCTGGCGATAGGTACCGTAACCAACGATGCCCTGAAGGCCGCAGTACAGGCCGAGAAGGAGGGAATCTCCGCCGAAGTGGTGAGCCTGCGGTTCGCCAAACCGCTCGACACGGCTATTCTGCACGACGTCGGGCGGCGGTTCCGGCGGATAATCACCGTCGAGGACGGTACCGTGGAGGGAGGCGTGGGAAGCGCCGTCGCCGAATTCATCTCCGCCAACGGCTATACCGCAGAGGTCGTGCGGCTCGGCATCCCCGATACTTTCATCCACCACGGCACGATAGCCGAACTGAAACGGATTTGCGGCTACGACACGGAAGGTATCCTGACAGCTATCCGGAAAGCCGCCGGCAGAGAAAAAGCCTGAACCGTCCCGACGACTTTCCCGGCAGTCCGGCCCCCCGACCATCCGCAGTACGGACAAAGAGAAAGTCCGTTCCCGATGCTGCGCCGGAGTCCGACGACAAGCAGGAGAAGCCTCGCCCGTCCGTTCGAATACAGACACGACAACGGTTCCGCACCATCCTCCCCTGCCGCCCCCTACGATTGCGGTCGGCCATCGTTTCATGAATCCTCCTTTCCCTTTCGAAGAGGGCTTATATGATTTTTATCGCTTCATATCTCAACTCGCAAAAAAGATTGCTACCTTTGCGCAGTTATGGTTCCGGTTCGGGCTTCCGCACCGGATGAAAAGGGAATCCGGTGAGAATCCGGAACAGTACTCGCTGCTGTATGTCCCCTCCTTCGGGAGAAGTCGTTTACCGCACTCTTTGCCACTGGTTTCGATACCGGGAAGGCGCGGTGAACGGGACGAGTCAGAAGACCTGCCTTAACGACATGGATTTGCACCCGCGGGTTTCGGGTAGGAATCGAATGGCTCGGTCAGCCCTCTGGCACACTTTTCCGATTTGATTTTCATCCCCTCCCGCCATGCAGTCACCTGCGTAATCCGAATGGCGAGGAAATCTTACATACCCTATCGACGTTCGTTCCGGGAAAGGGTCTCCGTTCCTGCGTCCCTCTCCTTTTCCGGCTTCGGTTCGTTGTACACCTGCCGTAAACCAGCATCCGCCTATCGGCCTTTTTTCGTCTTTGAAACTCATTCAATCTTTCAATTAAACATAAACGACATGAAAAAACTGTTTACCTGTCTGGCGGTTGTCCTGTTCGGCGCCGCAATGTGGAGCTGTTCCCCATACGACGACGAGGAGCTGCGGGAAGCGGTCGATGACCTGAACGACCGCGTGGAAGCCATGGAAGAGGCGGTCAGGAATGCCAATTCGGGCATCGAAACCCTTCGGAAACTGGTGGAGGCACTGCAAAAGAATATGACAGTCACTTCGGTAATCGAGACCGAAAACGGTTATACCATCAACTTTTCCGACGGCACGACGGCAACGATTACCAACGGAACCAATGCTCCGTCCATATCGGTCGTAAAAGACGAAGACGGGCTGTACTACTGGGCGCTCGACGGCCGAATCATCGAAATCGACGGGCGGAAAATAAAGGCCGAAGGTTCCGACGGCATCACCCCGCAGCTACGCATCAATTCCGATACGAAAGAGTGGGAGATGTCGCTCGACGGCACGACCTGGACGCCGATGGGCATCACAGCCGAAGGGCAGGACGGCGACTCGTTGTTCTCGAAGGTGGAGGACGGCGATACGGAAGTGGTTTTCACGCTCTCTGACGGGAAGACGACCATTGTCATACCGAAAACTTCGACGGCTGGGTTCGCATTCGTCTTTCCCGAGACCCTGCCCAGGGGCGGCACCAATGTGGACAATTACTACCTATTCGCATTCGGTGAAGAGCGCGAACTTCCGTTTACGGGCGATGTAGCGACGGTCGACCTGATGCACGTCCCGCAGGGATGGTCGGCCAAACTCGACCCGCATGCCAAAACGGTAACGGTAACGGCCCCGGCGGCCGGCAGCTCCTACTATACGGAAGGCATCCTTTCACTCATCGCCATCGACCGTGCAGAGCGGACGACGCTGGCATCGGCACGTATCGCGGCAGTGGATTACTCCGACCCGGAGGGAACATTCGTTCTCAACGAAGGCAATCCGTCGTCGGACAACGGGTCGGTCATTTACATCACATCCGACGGACGCCTCATCAACTACGCCTACTGGCGCATGAACGGTACCGAGCTCGGCAACGCGACTCAGGACCTGTTCATAGCGGACGACAAACTGTATATCGTATCGCAGAACGGAGGTAACGACGGTATGCTGGTCGAAGCCGATGCCAGAACGCTCAAACGCACGGACAATTTCAGCAAGGACGATTGCTCGTCGCTCTCGTGGCCTTCCCATGTGGCTGTGGTCGGTCGCACGGCCTACATCCGCGACAATGCCGGCGTATGGACCCTCGACCTCGATTCGAGGAGCCTCAAACAGATAGAGGGTACGGCCGGCGCCCTGAAAAACCGGATGGCGGTCGTCGGAGACAAGGTGTTCGTTCCGGCGAACAGCAAGGTACTGATACTCGAAAACGGCAACATCGCCGAAACGATAGCAATGGAGGGTACGGTGACCGGCGTCATCAAGTCCGACGAAGAGGGCTACGTATGGGTTTCCTGTTCGACCAGTCCGGCCCAAATCATCAAATTGTCAGCCACCGACTACACGATGGAGAAACACACCCTGACCGAAGGCGGCGTCTCGGCAGGCTGGGGTGCGACACCGGCTATTTCCGCCAAAGGCGACGAAATCTATTTCTGCAACAATACCTCGACAATCTACCGCCACACGTTCTCCACGAATACGACCGAAACGCTGGGCGATGTGAAGCCGAACGTCGTGAACTGGGGTATAATTTACAACATGCCGGCCGTACACCCCGTCACGGGCGAGTACTACTACAATACAATTCTGGGCTACGGCTGGAGTTTCCTCACGAACGATATCTCGGTATACGACCTCAATTCGGATACGCCCGCAATGGTTGCAGACTACCGGAACTACACGCACTTCCCCGCCGGAATCTATTTCACGGCCGGATTCTAATCCAGTAATATCGTCGGGAAACTCCGGCTCCTCGCCATATTTGTCCGCGGGGAACCGGAGTTTCCGTTTTAGCAACATTGTACAATCCGGCACCCACAGAGATTGCCAAACGGTCGAGGCAATGGTACCGCAAAGAAAAACCGTTCTACATCTCCTCTTAAACGATACGACCCAACTGAATATCAGCTGGGTTGTATCATCAAGCGTACCCGGAGCCGGGGTCGAACCGGCACGGATTGCTCCACTGGTGTTTGAGACCAGCGCGTCTACCGATTCCGCCATCCGGGCGTCGTTAGGGTGTGCAAATATAAAGATTAATTGATTATCCGCAAAATCCGAAGGTACCGGTATATTCCGATACATCTTGTACACAGATATCCGGCACACATTTTCCTTCCGCAGGCAACATGCTCCCGCCAACCTGAACAGCAATGGCAGACCGCAGCCTCAACCGTCCCCCCATGACATCCGGGCACGCCCGGTCTGTCAATTCTTCCTAAAAACAGCCGAACGCCGGTTGTTGTTTCTCATTCCAATTCTACATCAAACCACAACAAGCGAGAACGATATGAAAACTTTCAAAAAGTTGTTTCTCATTCCAATTCTACATCAAACCACAACACTAAGGTTCACCTTTGGTTTTTCATCGCGTTGTTCCTCATTCCAATTCTACATCAAACCACAACGGAGACATGACGAAAAGCCAGTTACCGATTGTTGTTCCTCATTCCAATTCTACATCAAACCACAACACAGCAAGTGGCATCTATCAACGACACGTAGTTGTTCCTCATTCCAATTCTACATCAAACCACAACCACGTTTGATGAATTTCGGGCGGTCGTTCGGGTTGTTCCTCATTCCAATTCTACATCAAACCACAACTTTCACGCCTAAACGGTGTAATCGTAGCAGGTTGTTCCTCATTCCAATTCTACATCAAACCACAACCTTTACGTCCCAGAAGCGAATGATTTTACGTTGTTCCTCATTCCAATTCTACATCAAACCACAACATGGTAGTGTGCATAACGCCGTCGTTGCCGTTGTTCCTCATTCCAATTCTACATCAAACCACAACAATCCCAATCTTCTCTACGGCAATGGTTCTGTTGTTCCTCATTCCAATTCTACATCAAACCACAACAGGACACACTTCCCGGAGATACGTGGCGAGGTTGTTCCTCATTCCAATTCTACATCAAACCACAACAACCGACGCGCAATAATCTTATTATAAAAGTTGTTCCTCATTCCAATTCTACATCAAACCACAACCTCGCGCATGGCAGTAATTCATATTCTGCACGTTACACATATGACACCGATGCATAAAACGTCCTGCCGCACGCCGGGGAAGTTGGTCGGATGTAATTTCGTATTTCAAAGAGCAGTATATCAAAAAAATTCCAGCTGCTGAGGCATCTCGGGCCGGGCCCGTTCGCTTTTCCCCCAATAGTTCCGAATCTCACTGTACTGTTTGTCCGTAACGCTCAGGATACTGGTATATCCGGCAGGCGGCATCGACTTCTGCACCCGACGGAGATGTACTTCCATATTCTCTTTCGAGGGGCAGTGACGCACGTACACCGAATACTGCATCATCGAAAAGCCATCCTTCTCCAGGGCCTTGCGAAACTGAGTCGCATGACGACGCTCGGTTTTGGTATTGGTCGGCAAATCGAAAAACACGAACAGCCACATGATACGATATGCATTCAAACGGACTTCCGACATCCTGTCACTCCAACAAAGGGTAAACAATCTTCTTTTGCGTTCCAGCGAAACATTTCGCCAGCGATGCCGCCGTAAACGTCAGGCCGACATCCAGCGGACGCATTACCTTCTCGAAACGCGTATCGGCGAACAGTATCCGCAGCAGGGTCCCCTTGACCTCCTGCGTCAGTTGCGACTCGCCCTGCATACGGAGCCCGTACACCAATTCGTCCACAAAAGGACGATAAGGTTCCATCACATCGTCGGCCAACGGAAAGGCATTGTACCGGTTACGGTGGAAAATGCCGAACGCCGGAAACAGCCCCGACCCCATCAGCGACCGTGCGACGGCCGCCCGCAGAACCGTATATCCGTAATTCAGCAAGTTATTGGGAACATCTCCCTCCCGCATACGAACGAAATCCCGGCCGAACAGCTCTGCCCAGTAAATTCTGGCGGCAGTCCCCTCCCGGTTGTCCGCATCGCCGCTGCGGACATTCCGGTAATAGGGCTTCAACCGCTCCCCGTCTTTGCCCAACTTCTGCAGCAAGGCGGCCTGGTTTCGGATTTTCGCCTCGACGATTTGCCGCCATATCCCTTTTTTCAACGGCTCGCTCGCCTCGATTTGCGTCCGGTAGTTCTCGCCCTGTGTCCGGTTGGAATCGAGATTCATCAGCATGGCGTTCGGCATCCGGTCGTCGCCGCAGAAGATGACGGCCGCATTGTTATCCGAGAGCGCATTCAGCAGCGGCAGCGTCACGGACGTCTGTCGGTCCTCCAGCACCATCACCCCGATATCCTCGACCGGAACGGTCCGCTGCATGTCGGGGGCCTCCTTCGTACGGATAACCATCTGATTGTCCCGAAGACTCAGGCTATAAGGCGTCGAAAAGAACAGCGCGCGTTTCACCATGAAGCAATTACCGTTTGAATTTTACTTCCCCCGTAACCGTCAGTTCGAAGTCATAGCCTTCGACGAACATTTTAAAATTGGAAACTCTTATCCTCAACTTCGGAGCAGGATGGCGTGCATCGAAAACCGAAATTCCCATTCCACACTCCGCCGTAACGGCTTTCTGGTCCCGTGCCTCCTGATGAAACAGAAACTGGACACGACCATCCTGCGCCATTCCCACGACCTTGTACAACCTTTTAGCCAACTCTCCGACCGAACATTCATACAACTCGTCCGGGGAATTTTCATAAAACAACACCATCGTCCCCGTTTTCAAGAGATACTTAAGCGAATAACCGTTGACATCCGACAGCGGTACCAAATCGGGCCGGGATTCCCGGTCCGCACTCCGTTTGAAATAACGGGCCGCCTCCAGTTTATTGACGATTTCAAACGTCCGTTTCAACCTGCCCTGCCTGTCTCTGCCTTCGTAAATCGCCATGCAGTAATTCCCGTCGTTGACGACATGGTAATATCGCTTATACTCCTTAACGGATACATCGCGATGAGGCTTCAGGAGAATCGGATTTTTCACACCGGTCAATATCCGCACCTTCCGAATCGGTATCTGTTTTTCCTCGTTCATCCAGACGGTGTGTTTCGTCGGGTCTGTCGCCTCTTTGAAACCGTATGCCTCGACCGCCTCCCTGACTTTCTGTCTGACCGCCTCATCCACGATTTTTTCCACATCCGCAGGCAGCAGTTGGTCGAGCGACTTGCGCACGACATACCGAATCTCGCCGTCTCGTTCGATGGCTCCATAAAATGTCTGTTGATGGAGAGCACCCCGGGCAGTATCGCCCTGCATGTATTTGACCTCTCCCCTGTCGTTCCGCTGCACCTTTCCCCGCACACGCAGCCGTTTCCGGCTCTGCTTGGGCATGTTATCGGGCGTGTGATGCGAAATGAGCAGCTCATCGGCCGTCGCCCGGACATCCTCGGTGAAGGTCGGCCACGGCTTGCCGCAACGGGGTTTATCCGCTTCCCCCCGCCGATAGAGTTCATCCTGCCGAACGTACTGCGCCCACAGGGCGTACTCCCGGCTTCCGATGCAGGCGATGGTAATGGCATCTATACAGTGGTGGACATGATTCACGCGCTCTTTCGCCGCATACTCCTCCTGCAGCCCCCACATCCTGCGGAACGCAGCCGTCGTAGCACCCTTGACCGTATAAACCCGGTCGAAGACTGTCTGCAAATAGAGCCGCGCATACCGGCCGATGATGCCAACATCCACACCCTGCCGATTGCTGAATCCTTCGGGCACCTCCGTCATGGTAAAGGCCTCGCACTTCCTGCGCCAGTAATCGAGGTGCATCCTCCAGTAGTGCCGGTCCTGAATGGCGAAATCCTTCGCCGATTTGGTCGTCGCACTCTTTGCGCGACGGTCCGCCCCCCAGACCCGATGCTCCAACCCCTCGATGCGCTCGAACCATCCGCACGACTCGACACAGGCCAATATCGCGGTATGGTTGGCCAGCTCCGACGGCAGTTTGTCGCGTTTTATATCCCGGTTGAATTCCTCTTCGCACAGCGTCTTGTTGTACTGCGCATCCTCTCCCCCACGCGAACGGGGGACGGTATGCTCGATGTCGTACCGCCGGCCGTCGCCGAGAAACTCGGAAATCCCGATTGTCTTCCCCGTATAAAGGGAACAATGCCCCTGTTCCACCCACAGACGGTATTTGAGAATATCCTCTTCGGAGGGCTCTATGGAATGTCCCGTCGCTTCGACATACTGTTGGCGAATCTCTTCGGCATATTTGCGGTTCTCAGCCTCCCGCTCCCGCTGGTAACGTTCGATGGCCTTCCGTTTGTTGGCGTCGTTCAGCTCGCGGGCGAGCTCGATATTGATTTTCGTGCCACGGTCAATCTTTCCTTCGCGCAGGAGTTCGTTCAGCAGTACGCGGAGGCGGAACAGAGCTCGCATGGCCATCGGATTCCGGACAGCCGGGATGCGCGGCGAACCCAGCTGCAGGAGACCCTGTCCGTTGGGAGACGCCGACGGATACGCCTCAATCATCGAAGGATGGTAAAGGCGCTCCAGCCGCTTCTCCTCTACGCCCCAATAACGCCGCAGATAATCGCGAATACGTTCCTCCTTCCGTGTTTTCTCTCCGTCGCCCAAATCATCCATCTGGGCGGAAATCCCTTGCTCCACTTCGCGGCGCCTGGCCGGGTCGGCATACACCTCCGCCGGAAGCACCTTTCCGAGGTTGGCAAAGAATACCGCCTCGTCGTAGCGGTATCCGCGCCGCAGGTAGGGAAGTATCTTGTTGATAACGTTCAGGCTCAGCGACGCATACCCCTGCGGCAGACGGAAGGCCGCCAGGGTTTTCGCATCGTCGGCCGAAAGCTGCAGTTTCTCCTGCAACCAGGCCTGCAACCGCTCCTCGTCCTCAAAGGCGAAGAGGACATGCCATACGTCGTTGAGTATCTGCTCCTCGTTTTTCCCGGCACCGAGCGTATACAGGCTGCAAATCTCACGCTGCCAATCATCTCCGAAAACCGAAGCGAAAAGGGCCGATACGGGAGACCCCGTCACCGTCGATTTGCCGGCACAATTGAAGCGGTACGGCGCCTGCAGCAACTCGCCCCGGCAGGCATAGTTCCCTTTGCCCGCTATCTTTTTGGCAATGTCTTCGAAATCGAAATGCGGTTTGCTCTTGCGCAGGAACAGCGGACGGACAATCTCCACCTCCTCCGGCGAAAGGGGCCGCGGCTCCGCATCGCCGGGACCCGTAACC
>OLPW01003664.1_pt1 | contig 11759 bp, 10 predicted proteins | sample 1672161 | NCBI WGS metagenome assembly OLPW01 (sample SAMEA3136654, study PRJEB25190) | human gut metagenome
AAGTTACATCACTTACTGCAACGTGAATATTATATAAAATAACAAATAGTTTGTCAATGATATTTTTTATATTTTTAAAATAAAAAGCTTCCCTGCTGCCAGAGAAGCTTTTCAGACATCAGCCTTGTGTAACTACACGAATATTAGTAACGTTGAATGCTTCTGCGATAGCAGGCAGGCATTCGCGTTCGATATTAGTACGGTGCAGCTCATTATCGGCGACCAGCATGATCCTCGGTCCGCTCAAATTGATATTATGCACATTACTGATCAAGCGTTTGAAACTGTCTTCTCCCAAGCTCTCTTTCAATTTGGCAAGGCCTTCCATCAGATACGGCTTTTCTTTAGCCATACGCTGTTCCAGCGGAGTAAACGGCACTGTAACTACACGCGCATCTTTAGCCAGTACAAAATTTTCCTCATGCTCGCCTGGTACTACTAAGTCATCTCTCATGGTTTTCCCTCCTTCACTGCCTAATTGTTACAGAATTATTATAAATTATTGACGATTTGCAGTCAAGCCGGCAGGATTATTATAACTTAAAGCGAATATATATAAAATATTTTGAATTTATGATGGGAGTTGTTAATATGTCTTTTTTTGAAGAGTTTAAAAAATTTGCTATGCGCGGAAATGTTATCGATCTGGCAGTCGGCGTTGTTATCGGCGGGATGATTGGCAGCACATTCCGTTCTGCAATGAATAATCCGGAAAAATCTACTTTGCCAAATAACATCGTCTTTAGTAGATAATATTATTATGCCCCCTTTGAGTCTCTTATTTGGCAAAGTAGATTTTTCCGGATTATTCATCAGCCTGAACGGACAGCATTACGATACTTTAAAGGCTGCTCAGGATGCACATGCCCCTATTTTAGCCTACGGTCTTTTTATAAATACTATCGTTAATTTCCTGATCATTGCTTTTGCTATTTTTGTACTGATCAAACAAATCAACAGGCTTACGCCTCCGCCGGCTCCGGCTCCAGAACCGCGTTTATGCCCCTTCTGCAAAACTGCAATCGCTGACGATGCGACCCGTTGCCCGCACTGTACTTCGCAATTATAAAAACAATTCATTTTTGTGCATCAAAGGCGCTTCTTTCAGTAAGCGTCTTTTCTTATTTGCGAAACCAGCCCATTCGTTGTATAATGTTTAGAAGATTTGCTTCTTCACTTTATCACGAGGAAGTTTCCAGTAATATTAGGAGGTTATTTCATGTCCGTTTATGACGTATTAAAGGAACGTGGTTTTTTAAAGCAACTCTCCCACGAAGATGAGATCAAAGAGCTGCTGGAAAAGGAAAAAATCACTTTTTATATTGGTTTCGACCCCACAGCCGACAGCCTGCATGTAGGTCATTTTATTGCTTTGATGGTTATGAGCCATATGCAGCGTGCCGGACATCGTCCAATCTGTCTTTTAGGAGGCGGGACCGGTATGGTTGGCGACCCCAGCGGCAAAGACGATATGCGTAAAATGCTGACTCCTGAATTTATCTCTCATAACATAGCCTGCTTTAAAAAACAAATGGCACGCTTTATCGATTTTTCTGAAGGCCAGGCTATTATGGTCAACAACGCCGACTGGCTGCTTGAACTGAATTATATCGAACTGCTGCGCGATGTCGGTGTACATTTCTCAGTAAACCGTATGTTAACAGCGGAATGCTTTAAAAAACGTTTGGAAAAAGGCCTGTCTTTCTTCGAATTCAACTATATGATCATGCAGTCTTATGACTTCCTGCAGCTGTTTAAAAAACACGGCTGTATCATGCAGCTCGGCGGTGATGACCAATGGTCCAATATGCTGGCCGGCGTTGAACTGATTCGCCGCAAAGAACAGAAACCAGCATACTGCATGACCTGTAAATTACTTACTACCAGCGATGGACGCAAAATGGGCAAAACAGAAAAAGGAGCCCTGTGGCTCGATCCAGAAAAGACTTCACCATATGATTTCTACCAATACTGGCGTAATATCGACGACAGCGACGTTGAAAACTGCCTGTCACTCCTTACCTTCCTGCCTATGGAAGAAGTACGCCGCTTAAGCTCCCTGCAGGATGCTGAGATCAACGAAGCAAAAAAAGTTCTGGCTTATGAGGTAACAAAGCTGGTACACGGAGAAGCTGAAGCTGAAAAAGCACAACAGGCTGCTGAAGCACTGTTTGGAGGAGGAGGCGCACTTACCGATGTCCCGACTATTGAAATCACTGCTGCTGACACCGAAGGTAAAATAATTGATGTTTTGACCGCAGGTAAAATATTCAGCAGTAAACGTGAAGCCCGGCAAATGATCCAGCAAGGCGGACTTTATATTGGCGAAAATACAGTGTCCGATCCTGAGGCAAGCTTTGCGCCTTCAATGTTTGATGCAGAAAAAAGCCTGCTTATCCGTAAGGGTAAAAAGAAATATTTCCGCCTCATCATCCAGTAATTTAAAGGCTGCCTGAGGGCAGCCTTTACTTAATAGTAGAATTATCAGAATTTTATATCTATTCACGATGGGAGACTTTTTATGAAACAGAACCTGACGTTTTGGGAAATCTTACCAGTAGGGTTGATGCTCTTTTCGTCCTTTTTCGGTGCCGGCAATCTAATCTTTCCACCGGCATTAGGCCAAGCCGCAGGCGACCATTTCTGGTCAGCTGCGATTGGCTTCTGCGTTACCGGCGTAGGTATGCCGCTTTTGGGTATTATTGCTATGGCACTAACTAAAAACGATAACCCCAATGCCCTGGCAGATCCTGTTCATCCGAACTTTGCCAAAATCATAGTTATGCTGGCAGTACTGACGATCGGCCCGTTGTTTGCGATTCCTCGTACAGGTGCGGTGTCTTATGACGTCGGTATCAGACCTTTTGTCCCTGAAGACTACTATACCGCAGGTTTGGCTATTTATTCGCTTTTCTTTTTCATCGTAACCTATGTCTTATCTATAAATCCATCTAAACTGGTAGACTGGCTTGGAAAAGTTTTAACGCCAATGCTGCTATTAAGTCTGGCTGTACTTATCATCAACGTTCTGCTTGCTCCAATGGGTCCTATGCAGCTGGCAACAGGCAGTTATATAAACCTTCCTTTTCTCAGCGGCTTTCAGGATGGTTATAACACAATGGATCTTCTGGCGACGCTTCTCTTCGGCGCAACCGTCATCAATGCCATTAAACTCAAGGGTATCACCGATGACCGTCTGCTGACAAAAATCTGTGTCTACTCCGGTTTGATCGCAGCATTTTTCCTAGCTCTTATTTATGTAGCATTGGCTTATACCGGCGCTACCAGCGTCAGCATTCTTGGAATTTCTCCTAACGGCGGTGTAGCTTTAGCTGATATCGCCAACTATTATCTTGGTGCGGCCGGCAATGTTGTTTTATGTCTAATGATCTTTTTTGCCTGTCTGACCACAAGTATTGGCCTGACAGCTTCTGCAGCCTCTTATTTTACCAAAGTAACACACGAACAGGTCCAATACCAGAGGTTTGTAGTGGCGATCTGTGTTTTCAGCTTTGCTGTTTCCAACGTTGGTCTGACTAATATCATCTCTTTTTCGATACCTATTCTCTGCGCCCTTTATCCGATTATTATTGCTTTAGTTCTGTTGGGAGTAACCTCTAAGCTTTTCCATGGCGATAAACGAGTTTATCGCTGCTGCCTGTTCTTTACAACTATTTTTGCCCTGCTGGATGGACTAAAGGCAGCAGGTATCAAACTTTCAGCCTTAGAAACCATACTTGGCAACACAATCCCCCTTTATGCCGACGGCTTCGGCTGGATCGTACCTTCAGTCTGTGGCGCTTTATTAGGATTGCTTTGGAAACTTCTGGTTCCAGCACAAACTAAATAATCCATTTTCAAATTTATGCGCAGTTTTTTTAACTGCGCATTTTTATTTCACAAATAAAACAGCATCTATCAAGCAGGAAAAGAGTTATAATAAAGAAAAGGAGTGTGATATTATGACACAGACGAACGGCTTTTTTACTACCTCAGACCAGGCGCATCTTTATTATGAAGTTCATGGTAAAGGTCAGCCACTTTTTCTTGTACATGGCTGGCAGTGTTCTTCCAGATTTTGGCAGCACAATATTCCAGAACTTTCCAAGCACTTTCAGGTAATAGTTATGGATAACCGCGGGCACGGCAAATCCTCCAAAGGTCTGCAGGGCCAAATCGTTGCCCGTTACGCACAGGATATCCGCGAACTTTCTGAATTTCTGGGTCTGAAAAATTTTATCCTCATGGGCTGGTCTTTAGGCGGACCTACAGTGCTTTCCTATTGGCAGCAATATAAAACCGACAGCAATCTGATCGGTCTGGGGCTGATAGATATGACGCCATTCCCTTTCAGTCCTGAAGAATGGAACAGTCAGGGTTTGCGCAACTACAATATGGAAGGGTTCAATGCACAGGTCAACCGATTGGTCAACGAACGGGAAGAATATTTTGAATTTTTTGCAAACGCAATTTTTAAAGACGGCAAACGACCAGCCGGCACAGACTGGGTAATTGAAGAATTCCGCAAGCTGCCGCCCTGGCTCTCAGCAGCCATCTACAGCGACTATATTGCAACAGATTTCACTAACGTTCTGCCAACAATAACTGTTCCCACGCTGGTCGTCAACGCCGACGGACCTGTTTTTGCCTGGGGAATCAAGCAGGGCACTTACCTGACGTCTCTAATCCCCAATGGTAAATTTGTAGCTTTTACAGAAAGCGGTCATATGCTCTTTTATGAAGAAGCAGAAAAATTCAATCAAACAGTCAGTGATTTTATCAAAGACTGTCTGCCCCAGAATGTTTAACTAAAAAAACAAAAGGCTCCCGAAAATTCGGGAGCCTTTAACTTTTTAAAATCGGCGTAAGTGCTTCAGCAATGCTGCGCATCCCGCTTTGATCTCCGCATACGTAATTTCAAAATCACCAGTATACCAGGGATCAGCAATGTCACGCGGCAACTCGGTAAAATCCAGCAGACGATGCACCTTTTCCTGCGGGTCACTGCCTATGATCCGCAGAATATTACTGATATTGGCACGATCCATACCCAAAATAAGATCATATTTTTCATAATCTTCTTTGGTAAGCTGCACAGCATATTTACCCGCCGCACTGATATGATCCTGCGCCAGTTTTTTACGTGTTCCCTGATGCACAGGATTACCTATTTCTTCCCTGCTTGTACCTGCCGATGCAATCACAAACCTGTCCGCAAGCCCTTCTTTTTTGATCATGTCCTTCAGCAAAAATTCTGCCATTGGCGAACGACAGATATTACCGTGACAAACAAACATGATACGATGAGTTCGTTCCATAAAACCTCCTCAAGTTCTGCAAAACAATGTAATAAGAACAATATTTTAACGTTGTCATATCAATAGTTTTTGATATGCAAAATTAATGATTATATGCTTAGTAATCTGGCTGCTTTTATTATACTAAAGGCTGATAAAATTAGAAAGAAAAAACTTTATGTTTTATTTATTCTCTCCCCCATGCTCCGTCCCAAACGATACGCCGATAATTTTCTTTATCAGTATCGCCTTCGGTATTAAAGCACAACACCACCGAGTTTTCGTCCAGCTGCAAGGCCTGTTTCAGATCACTTAAGCGCTCGTCGCGCATGGCTTCTGCCACCAGTCCCACGGTCGCCGCACCGCTTTCACCGGCACTGACTCTCGTATCACCCGCCAGCGGATTTCCCAAAATACGCATTCCCTGAGCAGCGGCATAATCAGGACAGCTGATAAAACCATCGCTCAAATTTCCAAGTATTTCCCAAGCAATACTGTTTGGCTCTCCACAGGCCAGTCCAGCCATAATCGTCTCAAGACGGCCTGTTACACTATGCAAGCTACCGTCATTTGCCGCGGCTGTCTGATAAAGGCAATCGGCCCCTTTGGGTTCAACTATAAAAGTCAGTGGGCATGAACTGCCATAAATATCAGCAAAAAATCCCTGTACAGAACCTGCCAAAGAGCCGACCCCGGCCTGCAAAAAGATATGCGTAGGCTTGACCGGCAGCTGCTCATACGCTTCCAAAGCCATTGTCATATAGCCCTGCATGATCCACAGAGGTATCCTTGTATACCCATCCCAAGCTGTATCCTGTACAATGATCCAGCCATTTTTCTGTGCCAGCTCACTGGTATATCGTACTGTATCGTCATAGTTCATATCTGTGATTTCGGCCTGCGCACCTTCGGCACGAATATTGGCCAGACGTTCTGCCGCAGAGCCCTGAGGCATATATCGCCTGCTGCTTCAATCTGTTGGCTGTCCAGGCAACACCACGCCCATGATTACCGTCAGTAGTTGTAATAAATGTTTTGCTCCCCAACAAACTGCGCACCTCATCTGAGACCAGACGCATATAAGGTAAATCATCTATATCTTCACCTAATTCATTAGCGATATAACTACCAATAGCAAAACTGCCGCCCAGAACTTTAAAAGCATTGAGTCCAAAGCGATAGGATTCATCTTTGACAAAAAGGTTTTTGATACCAAAATGCTGCGCCAGACTGGTAAGTTCTATCAGCGGTGTTGGACTATACTCTTTGAAACTGCTGTGAAAACTCCGCACTCGACGTGCCTGCTGCTCAGTAAAAGCTTCCGTTTTCGCTGCAATTTTCCGGTTGCGCTCACGCAGCACCCACTTAAACCTTGCTTTTTCCATAGTTTCCTCCCTGCACATCAGTTAATATTATAAAAAATGCCGCGACAGAAGTTACCATCACGACATTCTCATCATTTAACCAATATCAAATTCTGCCGCTCCGGCAGCCTATAATATGCAAACACAAATAGCGGTATTTATTCACCGAGAAGCCTTTATAATTATGTCGACTTCCTCCGTAAAATTCTGCATTCCTGTTCACCGCAGCACCTTCAGCTTACAGCAAACGATACCTGATCTAGAACATTATGTCGCCGGGTTCATAATCAACGGTCGTTTTGACAAAGGCCAATTCGTTGCAATACGGATATTGCGGGCAATATACACATTCTTTCCAAACCTTCTGCGGGAGCTTTTCTTTCGCCGTTTCGATATAATCACATTTTGCAAAAAATCCCGGCTGATAAGTAAGGGTAAAGAACATCTTCACTCCGCGTTCAATGCCTTCAGCTTCCAGCAGTTCAACCATTTTTCGTCCAATCCCCTGTGTTTTACGTTCAGGATCAACAGCTAAAGAACGAATCTCAGCCAGACGATCCCAAACAAAGTGCAGTGCGCCGCAGCCAATCACATGATTGTTCTCAACGGCCACCACGTAATCGCGCAGATTTTCATAGATGGAATTACGCGAACGCGGCAGCATCAGGCCTTCGGCAGCATAATCATTGAGCAGTTTATGAAGCTTCTCTACATCATCAAAAGTAGCAGAGCGATAAATAACCATGGGCGCACTCCTTTCATTTTGTATTTTCTCAATATTACCATTATTGAGCCGTAAACACAATATATTTTTATAAGCGTTTTTTTAGCAAGTCGGCAGCCGCTGTCAAAGCAATAAGCATAGCCGACGGTCTTGGCGGACAGCCTGGCACAGCTATGTCTACCGGCAATACTTTATCCAATGCACCGACAATAGCATAGGTAGACCCATACGTTCCTCCGCTGGCAGCACAGGCACCACAGGCCATTACCAGCTTCGGTTCTTCCATTGCTTCATAAGTCATTTGCACTGCCTGCGCCAAATTACGTGTTACCACGCCTGTAACCATTATCATATCAGCATGTCGCGGTGAAGCCACAAAAGCAATACCAAAACGATGCAGATCATACAGCGGATTACTCAAAGCACCCATTTCAAAATCGCAGGCATTACAGCTGCCGGCATCCAAATGCCGTACATGCAGTGAACGCCCCAGCTTGGCCCTGATCTCTCGTTCTATGGTCATCTGTACATCTGTCAATATCTCCGGCAAAGTATCAATATCAGTATGCAGCAGCACACCTGCAGCACACGCTTCTACACATTTACCACAAAAAAGGCAGCGTTTATAATCCAATACTGGTTTGCCATCACACAGCGCAACAGCACCAGTCGGGCAAACAGCCGCACATTTTGCACAGCCATTACAGTCAGTTCCACAAGTCAGTTGTCCCCGCATTCTTGGAGCACCGCTGGTCGTTACATCTTCTGTTGTTATCTTATTGGCCAAAATCCCCTGTAACAATTTAAGCATTATTGTTCCTCCCTAACGATCCAGACAGGCATAGCATAATTCAAAGCTTTTATTGATCAGCGGAAAATCCGGAATAATATCTCCCTGCACAGCTATGGTAAGCGCCGGCCAGTTAGGATAGGAAGCTGAACGGATAAATAATCTTTCGATACATCCGTCTGCATCCAGCATCAGCCAATGCAGATTACTGCCACGTGCTGATTCGCTGATCCCCCAGCTGCCAGTCAGAGTTTTATACGCCAGTTCACCGCAATGCAGCTGCGAATCGTCTTGCTGCAACAGCTTCAATGCTTTTCTAATCAAAGTGATCGATTCGGCAACCTCACCCATCCGTACCTGCAGCCTGGCATAGACATCGCCGTCGGTTTTCGTAATTACATTAAAAGGCAATTCGGCATATAAACCATATGGCAGATCCCTGCGGCAATCACAGTCCACACCCGAAGCTCTGGCTCCAACTCCGACCAGCGCCAGGTCAAGCGCTACATTTTTACTGATAATACCAGTAGTTTTAGCACGATTCAAAAATCCGTCCTGCTCGGCAATGATCTGCACAATATCGTTGTATTCATTTTCAACTTTAGTTAAAGCAACTGTTAGTTCAGTGCATAAAGACTCAGTTAAATCATATTTTACACCGCCCGGAACTATCAGGCCACGCAGAAAACGATTGCCGGCTATCGCCTCATTACAGCGCAGCAGTATTTCCTTCAAGCGGCTGCCCATACTGATAACAGGCGCAAATCCGACTCCGGCACACATATTACCTGTATCGCCGATGTGATTATAAAGACGTTCCAACTCTGCAGCTATTGTACGGATAAGCCAGGCTCGTCTGGGTACATTCTGACCGGACAGCTTTTCCAGTGCCTGACAATACGACAAGGTATTGGCCACAGAACAGGCACCGCAAATCCGTTCTACAATCAGCAGTGCTTCCTCTGGAGTTTTACCTTCTACTGCTTTTTCGATTCCCCGATGAGTAAAAAACAACTTGGCATCTAACTGCAGAATAGCTTCACCGGCCTGGCTGAATCGAAAATGCCCCGGTTCAATGATACCTGCATGAATAGGACCGACAGGTACTTCGAACAGCCCATCTCCGTGCGAAACAGCCATTTCATACTTTCGCTCTCCACGCACATCAGCATCAATATCAACACATTTGCGCAGCGGATGAAAATCTTCAGGATAAGTTTCATGCAAAACCAACGGCCGCAGATCCGGATGATCATCCGGTATAAACCCGAACATATCATGCAGTTCACGTTCATACCAGGCAGCAGCCGGTAAAACAGGTGTTAATGCTGGATAATGAAGATCACTGCCTGCATCAAATTCAGCCTTTAAGATATCTATATCATGCTTTTCTTTATTTTCAAACAGACAGTAAACAGCATACCCGCCGCCGAAGCTGGTTTCATCGGCCCCGAACATTGCTGTCAGCGGATGCCTGCCACCGCGTGAATAAATATTAGCAGCCCCCCGCAGACCTTCTGGTTTAACCTTCATCAAAATTGACCGCCTCCTACTATCCGTACCGCCTGAGCCAGCAGTTTTTCCAAATAAGGTATTTCACCGATTCCGGCACCTATGATGACGCTGCCTAAAAGCAGCGCTGCCAGAAACGGCGTATCCGCATGCTCAAGCAAGTCTCCGACAGGCTTTCGTTTAGCTTTATCACACAGCATTCGTAAGGCATGGTACAAAATACCGATCAGTATCCCGGCAAGCAGAACAATGATCACTATACCCAACAGATAGTGCCCGCTTAAAAACAAACTGTATAAAATATAAAATTTACTAAAAAACAAACCCAACGGCGGCATACCTAAAATTCCAATAATACCCAGAAGCCAAAACGTCGCAGTATGAGGTACATCACCGATCATTCCATGAATACGCATCATATTTTTAGTCTGATATTCCTGCACTATAGTACCAGCTATATAGAACAATACAAATTTGATCAGTGCATGATTAAACATATGCACTAAGGTCGCGCCAATAGAAAGCTGGCTGAAAACACCGATACCCGCTATCATCAGACCTATATTTTCCATTGAGGAATAAGCCAGCATACGCTTGATGTCGCGCTGCACTACTACAAACGGTACAGCTACAGCAATGGTCAGTGCCGCAAATGCCAGGCACAGCGTACTGATAAATTCTACACCTACAGTCGGTATCACAACTACTATGTTACGCAGCAATACATAAATAGCGCAGGTACATAAAGCTCCGGATAAAAGGCCGCTGGTCAGAGACGGAGCTTCTGAATAAGCATCAGGCAGCCATGTATGCATCGGAGCCATACCGATTTTAGTACCATAACCAATAAAAATAAATAAAAAAGCCAGCTTTGTCAGCGACGGGTTAAGAAGTTCTGCATGTTCGGTCAGCCACAGCCAGCTCAAAGCCTTTTCAGCCCCAAGTGCCGAAATCTGCGCATAATACAGGATCATTGTTCCCAAAAGTGCCAGACAAATACCAACAGTACAAACCATCACATATTTCCAGGTCGCTTCCAGAGCACTGCGGGTAAATTTAAATGATACCAGAAAAGCAGACACCAACGTTGTCGCCTCGATAGCGACCCACATCAATCCCAGATTTTTTACCATCAGTACCAGAAACATAGTCCAAACAAACATCTGGAACAAAGCATAATAACGGCCAATCAAACCAGGCGTACGGCTAAGATAGCCACGGCTGTGCTCGCGCAGCAGATATGACTTGGAAACCCATGCTGCCGCTACATATAAAGCTGTAATGATCAGTATTACCCAGACATTAAGCGCGTCCAGATAAACATATTCACTGTTAAAAGGCTGTGTTGGCGTAAAACTCTGTGCTAAAAGAATAACTGCAACGCCTACAGCAGCAGCAGTCAAGCGATTAAGCCAGTGCAGCAAACTGCCGCTGCCTAAAACGCCGCTGACAGCTAAAGCCGCACAAACCACCGGCAAAGCAAAAATTATATAAATCAGCTCCAGCATCCCGTCACCCCTTCAGCTTTCTCAACACATTGGTATCTGTCGTCATAAACGACAAACGCAGACGGTTAGTCAGTATTACCAGTACCATGACAGCAATCAGCACGTCCAAAAAGATACCCATTTCTATAACCAGAGGCAGACCTTCCGTCATCGCCATCCCTAAAAGGTAAATGCCATTTTCCATTGTTATCAAGCCTACCATCTGCATAATAGCTCGGCTGCGCATAACGATCAACGTCAGACCAGTCAAAATCATTACGATGGAAAGCGCCAGAATATCGCGACCTTCCACTCCGGGCAGCATTTTATCAACAATAAGATAACTCAGAACCAGAAAAACTGCACTTGCGGCAGTTGAATAATTAACATTGATCTCTGAAATGAGCTCACGCTCATCAGCCAGCTTACTGACAAGCCGCAGCATTGCATAAGGCACTAAAAGGACTTTTACGATAATTGTCAGCAGTCCCGGAGCATAAATATGAATCCCCTCGCCATGCGCAATACCGGAAATAAAGCAGGCAAGAGCAATAACAGCCGATTGAACACTAAGGCAGATGATTG
>OLPW01003666.1_pt1 | contig 11755 bp, 8 predicted proteins | sample 1672161 | NCBI WGS metagenome assembly OLPW01 (sample SAMEA3136654, study PRJEB25190) | human gut metagenome
ATCTGCCGTACCTCGCTCGCCGTATCGGCACTTAGAATTATGCGGTATTGCCTTAGGATGTAGTCGGGGGCGGAACATTGCGTTTTATCCCGATAGAGACCGTAGGGGCGCACATTGTGCGCACGCGGGTGTGTGGCATATGATGGGGTGATATACCCGGATACAGCCCGATATGTGGAATCATGGCACAACATTCCGCCCTACAGCTGATTTTTAACTATCTACTATAATTTATATATTAAAGTTTTTTCGCCGAAGCCTTTTTTTCAAAAAAGGCTGGAAAATCCCGCGTGGAAAATTCCTCGTAAAACAGAAAGTGAGAACAAAGATGCCGAACCATGCCGAACAGCTGGCGCAGGAACTGAACCTGAGCCTGAAAAACGTACAGGGTGCCATTGACCTGATCGATGCCGGGAACACCATCCCATTTATTGCCCGCTACCGCAAAGAAGCTACCGGCTCTATGGATGACCAGGTGCTGCGCAACTTGGGCGACCGCCTGGAATACCTGCGCGGATTGGATAAGCGTAAAGAAGAAGTGACCGGCTCCATTGAAGCGCAGAACGCCATGACGCCGGAACTGCAGGCCGCTTTGGCTGGTGCCAAAACACTGGCCGAGGTGGAGGATATCTATCGTCCGTATAAGCCCAAGCGCAAGACCCGCGCCAGCATCGCCCGCGCTCGCGGCCTGCAGCCGCTGGCCGATGCTACCTTGAAGCAGAATGCTGACTTTGACCCGCGGACAGCCGCCAACGACTACCTGAACGAGGAAGTCCCCGATGCAGCAGCCGCTCTGGCCGGGGCACAAGATATCATTGCCGAAACCATCAGCGATGACGCTCACTGCCGCGCCGAGCTGCGCCGCTACTACCATGCGTTCGGCATGGTCAAAAGCGTAAAAGCTAAGGACGAAGACAGCGTATACACCCAGTATTATGATTATACCGAGCCTGTCGCCAAAATCCCTGGCTACCGTATTCTGGCCCTGGACCGCGGCGAGCGGGAAGGCTTTTTGAAGGTGAGCATTGCCGTGGAAGCCGAGCGCGCCGGGGGCATTGTGGCCTGGATGTTCGCCCGCAAAAAGACCGGCGGCGCCAGCGCTGCCATTGTGGAAGCCGCGGCACTGGATGCCTACAGCCGCCTGATCCACCCCAGCCTGGAAAACGAACTGCGCGCCGAACTGACCGCCAAGGCCGCCGAGGGTGCCATCACTGTGTTTGGCGAGAATCTGCGCCAGCTGCTGCTGCAGCCGCCCATCCGCGGCAAAACCGTGATGGGCCTGGACCCCGGCTACCGCATGGGCTGCAAGGTTGCCGTGGTGGACCCCACCGGCAAGGTGCTGGATACCAACGTGGTATACCCGGTGCCGGAATTCAAGCGGGTGGATCAGGCCAAGAAAACCATCAAGAGCATGGTGCTGAAAAACGAGGTGGAGGTCATGGCCATCGGCAACGGCACCGCCGGGCATGAAACCGAGGAGTTTGCCGCCGCCGTAATCCGTGAACTGGCCGAGGAAAAGGGGCTGCACCTGCAATATATGGTCGTCAGTGAAGCCGGTGCTTCGGTGTATTCGGCGTCCAAGCTGGCGGCGGAGGAGTTCCCGCAGTATGATGTCAACCTGCGCAGCGCGGTTTCCATTGCGCGCCGCTTGCAGGACCCGCTGGCCGAACTGGTTAAAATTGACCCCAAGGCCGTGGGCGTGGGCCAGTACCAGCATGATATGCCCCAGAAGCGCCTGAACGAAACGCTGGACGGTGTGGTGGAAGACTGCGTGAACAGCGTTGGCGTGGATCTGAACACGGCGTCCGCCCCGCTGCTGGCCCGTGTGGCCGGCATTACCAACGCTACCGCTAAAAATATTGTGGCTTGGCGTGAGGAGGAGGGCGCGTTTACCTCCCGTGCGCAGCTGAAAAAGGTCAAGGGCCTTGGCCCCAAGGCATTTGAACAGTGCGCAGGCTTTTTGCGCCTGCCGGGTGCCAAGAACCCGCTGGATGCAACCGCCGTCCACCCCGAAAGCTACCCCGCCGCCAAGGGCCTGCTGGAAGCCTGCGGCTGTGACGCCAAAGAGATCGGCACGGACGCGATGCAGAGCCTGCCGGTACGGGTGAAGAACTGCGGCACCAAAGCCCTGTGCGAAGCACTTGGCGTGGGCGAACCCACCCTGATGGATATTGTGTCCGAGCTGTGCAAGCCGGGGCGCGATGTGCGCGACAGCCTGCCCAAACCCCTGCTGCGCAGCGATGTGATGGGGCTGGAGGACCTGAAGCCCGGCATGGAGCTGAAAGGTACCGTGCGCAATGTGATTGACTTTGGCGCATTTGTAGATATCGGCGTGCATCAGGATGGACTGGTGCATGTTTCCCAGATCAGTGATAAGTTTATCAAGAACCCGAGAGATGCGCTGAAAGTGGGCGATGTGGTGCAGGTCAAGGTACTGAGCGTGGATACAGCCAAAAAGCGCATTGCCCTGACCATGAAAGGCGTGCCCCAGAGCTGAAAACCTGGCCGAAAACCGCAAAAATCAGCACTTTTCGGCAGAGCATGAAATTATGTTGCCTGAAGGAAAAGCCAAATGGACAGTTTGAATGTGCAACCTGCCAAAACAGGAACAAAAACCGTTAAAATACAGAGCTGAAAAAACAAAAACAGAAATCAGAAAAGTCAAAAAATAAAGAAAATTCGTGAATAAAGCGAAAAAACTTTGGCAGCCTGTACAAAGCGAAACATGAACAAATCTGTCTTTTGTGCATCCCGATGAAAAAATGGCAACAATGAATCTAACATAGGTACGCCGGATAAAATTATGCTATAATGCAGCTGTAAGGAAAAGGAAATGTGGGTTCCGCCCTTACCGCGCAGGCATGATGGCCTGTGCCGGGTTTTATTTATGGAGGTCATTATTATGGTAAGACAAGTCAAGGTTTCCAACTTCGCAGAAGTACAGGGAATCGTGTCTGCCGCTGCCAAGTGCTACAATGAGGTCGGCGTGCATGACATGAAGGGCAGCATTGCTGATGCAAAGAGCATTCTCGGTATGATGAGTCTGGATTACAGCCATCCGGTCAAGATCGTCTGTGAGGACGAACATGACCTGGACTGTGTGATCCAGGCACTGCGCCAGTAAATTCAGCTGCCCGGCGGGCTGGCTTTCAGCCCCGGAGGCAGGAATAAGGAAAAACAGAACAGGGCGGTTGGCCATTTTGGGACGGCTGCCCTGTTTTTTTGTTGCTTGGCGGGCGATTTTGCCCCCACACCGTGCTTGCAATGGGCGGTCAAACGCGGTATAATGTTTTTACATTGCCATTTGCGGGTGGTGCCCGCGCGGCAAATTGAAAGTATAGTAAGGAGACCCCACAACATGAAACAAAAATTCATCAGTCTGGCTCTGGCAGTCATGCTGCTGCTGGGCGTAACGGGCTGTGCCATGTCCACCCCGGCCAGCGTGGGCAGCATTGGCGGCGTTGATATCCCGGCCGGCATCTACCTGCTGGCCCAGTATAACGCCTACAACACCGCTTCCGGCGCAGCAAAGCTTGCCACCGGCGAAACCGCCAGCAACGTGAAAGCCGTGCTGAAAGCTGAGTGCACCGGCACCATTAACGGCGAGGAAGTTACCACCGACGGCGCAGATTACGTTGCCCGCCTGACCCTGCGCAGCCTGCAGTATTACGCAGCTGTGGAAAAGAAGTTTGACGAGCTGGGCGGCACACTGGACGAAGCCGCTACCGCCGAAGCCGCCAAGACCGCCGATACCCAGTGGGAGAATAACAGCGATCTGTACGCAGCAAACGGCATTTCCAAGGCAACCTTGGAAAAGTACCAGCTGAACAGCAAAAAGGCAGATGCCTGCCTGAAGCTGATCTACGGCGAAAACGGCAGCAGCCCGGTCACCGAGCAGGAATATGCCGATTACATCAACAACGATTGCTACTACCTGGAGCTGGTCCAGCTGCCGCTATTTGACCAGAGCACGTATACCTTTGCCAGCGACGACCAGAAAGCCGAGATTGAAGCCCTGGCCAACCAGTGCCGTGATGACTTGGCCGCGGCTACCAACGAATCTGCCCTGTACAGTGCTGCAATGACCTATGTGCCGCAGGCCTTTACCGCACTGGGCAGCAGCGTGGAAGCAACCCAGGCACTGTATTACACCGGCAGCGGTCTGTTTACGCCTTCGGACCTGTCCAGCTACAACACCAATGACGGCGGCAACAGCATTACCGATGCGGTAAAAGCAGCCGGTACCGGCAACTGGACGGTGGCCGACCTTGGCATGAGCTACATGATCGTGCGCAGCCTGGACCCCATGGAGCAGGGCACGGTGGATGATTTTGTGAGCCGCTATAATCTGCTGGACGCTATGAAGAGCGATGCTTTGCAGGACGAGTTCTATGCAGAGGGCGCCGAGATGGAAAATAACCTTTCCGCCAGCGTGATGAAGACCTACAGCGCATCCAAAATCAAAAAGACCGTAAAGTAATCATCGGGCACCAAAGCCGGAGCAGTGCGGGTTCAGAACCGGCACGCCCCGGCTTTTTTGATTTTACAGAACAGCCAAAGATGTAAAAAAGGGGAACACTTACATGAAGCAAACAAACATGCGTATGCTGGCATTGTGTGCGGCGCTTTGCCTGTGTGTGGCAACAGCAGCGCCCGCCTATGCGGAAAGCACCCGTCAGACCCCACGGACCAGCTTTGTGGAAACGCTGCTGGACATCCCGGTGCTGGGGGATATTCTGCGGTTTTTCAGCGGGGAGGAACCTTTGAGCCAGGCGGCAACGGCGGAAACCGCAACAGGCGAAACCGCTACGCCGGAAACCTCCACCCCGGAAACTGCCCCCACGGCCACCCCGGAAACGGCAACCCCGACCCCGGCCCCCACGCCGGGCTGTTCCTCCACACCGGAAAGTGCGGCAACGCTGCCGCCCACCGGTACCCCGCAGGTGTACCCCGCGCCGGATATTGTGGTGATGCCTACAGCCACCCCGGCCATTACCGCGGCCCCGCAGCAGGAGGAAGAAAACAATACCAGTGACGAGCCCCCCGCTGCTGCCGCCACATCGGCCCCCGCGGTGGCAACGGCAACTCAGCGCCCGGCTGCAGCCATGCCGCACCCGACCACGAAGGCTACCCTGAAAGACCCCACCGCCGCCCAGGCGGAAGCAACCCCCATGCCCACCCTGGAACCCACCGCCACGCCGGAGCCGACCGAAAAGCCGACCCCGGACCCGGAGCAGGTGCAGCGCCAGGAACAGGCCGCCCAAACCAGCAGCAAACTGCCGCTGTATGTGGCGGTGGGCATTGCCGTGGTGTGCGCCGGCATTGTGGCAGCCGTGCTGATCAGCCGCCAGCTGCAGAACACCCAGGCACAGACCCAGAAGCAGAAGGACGAAAAGTCTGCTTACCACCGCAAGAATGGCGGCAAATAATGCCCGCTGCCCCCACAAATATACCCGCACAAGCTGCGGAAGCAGGAGATAGGATATGACGGATTCCCGCTGGAAAAACCTGGCGCTGGAGGTCATCGGCTGTTTTGTTTCGGCCCTTGGCCTGTACAGCTTTGCTGTGGCGGCCGGGGTGCCGGTAACCGGTGTGGCCGGTATCGGTGCCATTTTGTTCCGCCTGTTTGGTCTGCCCATCGGTGTGACCAACATTATTATGAACATCCCCATTGTGCTGATCTGCTTCAAGTACCTGGGCAAGGATTTCTTTTTCCGCAGCGTGCGGTGCATGGTGCTGTTTGCCATTTTTACGGACTATGTGCTGGCTGCGCTGCCGGTGTACCAGGGGGACCGCATGCTGGCCACCATCTGCGGCGGTGTGATCGGCGGCGTGGGGGATGCGCTGATTTATATGCAGAACTCCAGCACCGGCGGCCTGGATTTTATCACCATGGCCATCAAATCCCGCCACCCGCACATGCCGTTCGGCAACCTGACCTTTGCGGCAGCGCTGGCGGTCATCCTTGCAAACGGGCTGGTGTTCCATGATGTGGATTCCATCATTTACGGCCTGATCTTCAATTTTTTGAGCTCTTACATCATCAACCGGATGATGTTCGGTTTCAACGCCTGTATGATGGCTTTGATCGTGACGAGCGACGGCCCCGCCGTGTGCAGGATGATCGGCGAAAAAGTGGACCGCGGTTCCACGATATTGAAAGGTTACGGCGGCTATTCCCAGGATGGGCGCGATGTGGTGTTGTGTGCCTGCAGCTCCAAGCAGCTGTATATCATCAACCGAGAAACCAAGCGCATTGACCCCGGCAGTTTTATCGTGATGCTGCAGGCGAACGAGGTGGAAGGCGAAGGGTTTAAACGGCTGGAACTGGGAGAACAGAGTTAGGGCAATACCGCACAATTCCCGCCTTGCGGCTTAAGCACAGCTCCGGCAGCTGCCGTGCCTCGCTCGCCGTATCGGCACTTAGAATTATGCGGTATTGCCTTAGGAGTTAGGAAGTAGGAGTTAGGCGTTAGAAGCTGCAGCGGGGCAGGAAAGGCGCAGAACAAGGCAAAATGCGTATTTTCGGGGAAAAATGCGGGGGTTCCTTGCAAAACAGTGCAAACCGCTGTATAATAAATTGTCACTTAACAGAAAAGGGGAGTTACCTATGGAAACGATGGGCAGCCTGCGCCGTACCAACTATTGCGGCGAAGTGAGTATGTCAAACGTTGGCCAGGAGATGACCGTTTGCGGTTCCATCGCCCGTGCACGCGACAAAGGCGGTATTATTTTTGCCGACCTGCGCGATACAACCGGTATTTTGCAGCTTGTTTTTGATGAGGATACGCCGAAAGACGTTTTTGCTAAAGCAGAAAGCCTGAAAAGCGAGTATGTTGTGATCTGCCGCGGCCTGCTGCGTGAGCGCGCCGCCAAGACCACCAAGATCGCCACTGGCGATGTGGAGCTGTATGTCAGCGAACTGCGCATTCTGAGTGAAGCCCAGACCCCGCCGTTCGAAATCCGCGATGATATCAACGTCAACGATGACCTGCGCTTGCGTTACCGCTACCTGGATCTGCGCCGTCCTTCGATGCACGAGCCCATTGTGCTGCGCAGCAAGATCATGCAGACCATCCGCAGCTATTTCTGCGATAACCACTTTACCGAGATTGAAACCCCGACCCTGATCAAGTCCACGCCGGAAGGTGCCCGTGACTATCTGGTGCCCAGCCGTGTGCAGCCCGGACATTTCTACGCCCTGCCGCAGAGCCCGCAGCTGTACAAGCAGATTTTGATGCTGTCCGGCTTTGACCGCTACTTCCAGATCGCCCGCTGCTACCGCGATGAGGACCTGCGCGCTGACCGCCAGCCGGAGTTCACCCAGGTGGACGAGGAAATGTCCTTTGTCAATGAGGACGATATCATGACCATCAACGAAGGTCTGATCAAGCGCCTGTGGAAAGAAATGCTGGGCGTGGATGTGCAGACCCCGTTCGTGCGCATGCCGTGGGACGAGGCTATGGGCCGTTTTGGCTCCGATAAACCGGATACCCGCTTTGGCCTGGAAATTGTGGATGTGACCGACATTTTTGATGGCACCGAGTTTAAGCCCTTTGCTGCAGTGTTGGAGCAGGGCGGCAGCATCCGCGCCATCAATGCCAAGGGCCTGGCTGGCAAGCTGACCCGCAAGCACATTGACAAACTGGGCGAGGTTGCCAAGACTTATGGCGCTAAGGGCCTGGCATTCAGCCGCCTGACCGAGGAAGGTACTTCTTCCAGCTTTGAAAAGTTCCTGACCGAAGAGGAAAAGGCAGCCCTGTACAAGGCGATGGAGCTGGAAACCGGCGACGTGCTGCTGATCGTCAGCGATGCTGACTGGGTCAAGGCCTGCACCGCGCTGGGCCAGGTTCGTTTGGAAATCGGCCGCAAGTACGGCCTGATCGACCCCGACAAGTTCAACTTCCTGTGGGTGGTGGACTTCCCGCTGTTTGAGTACAGCGAGCAGGAGGGCCGCTGGATGGCCATGCATCATCCGTTCACCCTGCCCAAGGCAGAGGATATTGACAAGGTGGAAACCGACCCCGGTGCCTGCCATGCCGTGGCATACGATATTGTACTGAACGGCGTTGAGATGGGCGGCGGTTCTATGCGTATCAATGACCCCGCTTTGCAGGACCGCATGTTCAAGGCCCTGGGCTTTACCGAGGAAAAGGCCCGCGAGAGCTTTGGCTTCCTGATGGATGCCTACAAGTTCGGCGCACCCCCGCACGGCGGCATGGCTTACGGCCTGGACCGCATGGTAATGCTGATGCTGAAGAAGGATTCCATCCGCGATGTCATCGCATTCCCGAAGGTGCAGAACGCAGGCGAGCCGATGTCCGGCGCACCGGATATTGTTGACCCGCAGCAGCTGAAGGACCTGTCCATTGCATTGACGTTGACAGAGTAAAGATTAAAGTTGAAAGCCCCGCCGGGCGGCCATTGATGTGGCTGCTTGGTGGGGCTTTTGGTGTTGGTGGGAAAAAGAGGACGGTTAAGGTATAGGCACGAGAACGTTTTAAAGAAAACATCCCGTTATAAAATGTTATGTGAGGAGCAGAACAAAAAGAGCGGCAAACAATAAAAAGACAGCTGCCCATAAAACCCTTGGGCAGCTGCCTAAATTATAATTTAATATAATATTGCCTTAAAGTTTCTTCGGTTCCCTTCTTTTCAAAGAAGGAACAAAATCCCCCGTATAAATCTTAGGCAATACCGCACAATTCCCGCCTGACGGCTTAAGCGCCGCTCCGGCGGCTGCGGCACGGCATCTGCGTTGCCAAAATGCTCGATAAGACATCCAGTATTATCTGCGCTTTTGGCTTAGCATCTGCCGCACCTCGCTCGCCGTATCGGCACTTAGAATTATGCGGTATTGCCCTTACTCTTTTGTCACAAACACCAGGCCTGCGCAGCCGGGGCCGGCGTGAGAGGCAATGACGGGGCCAAGGCGGGCAACGCGCCCGCCGGTCATGTGCAGGTTTTCGTGCATGTAATGGTGGAGGGGGGCCAGTACACCTTTTTCGTCCGAATACAGCAGAGCGTACCCGTACCGAGGGTCCACCCCGCCCATCTTTTCAATGTTCTTAAACATTGCCACAAACGCGCCGGGGCGGCCGCGGGCCGTGTCCGCCAGCTTGATCTGCCCATCCACGACCGAAAGCACCGGCTTGACACCCAGGGCACCGCCCACCAGCGCCACCGCGGCGGGCAAACGCCCGCCCTTGTGCAGGTGCTTCAGGCTGTCCACTACGGCCAGAACGCGGATGCGCTGCTTGAGCTGTTCCAGCTCAGCGACAATCGCGTGCGCGGGCAGGTGCTCCTCGTCGCGCAGGCGCAGCGCTTCGCGAACCAGGATGGCCTCGCCCTGGGATGCCGTGCGGGAATCCACAAAAAAGACATCCTCAAAATCGCAGCTTTCCGCTGCCAGCCGCGCGCACTGATAGGTGCCGGACAGGTTGGAACTGATCAAAATGGCAATTACCTGATCGCCGTTCTCCTTGGCATCCTCAAAAATTGTCATAAAGGATTGGGGGCTGGGCTGGCTGGTGCGGGGGGGAACCTTGTCCACTTTCAGATGTGCATAAAATTCATCAGCCGTCAGCTCCACACCGTCCAGCCCGCCGGTGCCATCGGCAAAAGTAACGGACAGGGGCACAGTGTACACGCCGGGACGGGCACTGTCGGTCGCGGTCAGATCGGAAGCGGAATCAGTCAGAATACGAATCATGCGGAAAAACCTCTTTCTGTGCGGCAGCGCCCGGCGGTAAAAAAACAGCGCTGGGATGCAACATGGTTGGTTGGTAAGCAATCGTGAATACACATAATTTTAACACAATAAAAAAAAATGTCAAATATTTGAGCAAATATTTACGAAAAGGTAAAAAAACAGCCGCACATCAGCGTGCGGCTTGGGGAATATGAGCAATAAAATTTTAAAATCAGACAGCTGTACAAAATATTTTGTACAGACGTATAAAAGTTCGGATGCTGTTGGTGGATGGTTCAGATGTTGTGTGAGCGGCAAATTTCGCAATGCAGGGGGGATTGCATTAGGTTGACGGGCGGCCAATGAAAGTGTGTGGCTAGAAAGCCAAACGCACGACAGGGGAATGGTTTATTCCGCTGAATTTAAGTTGGCGGCGGAGAACCACCCCTCAGTCACCTGTGGTGACAAGCTCCCCGCGGGGGGAATGTCGCAGAGAGACAGAAGGGGCCGGGGCGCTGTTTGCGCTGGACGCGAGGCGGCCTGAAGGTTCCTTACCACCAACCTTAAAAATCAATCTGTAGGGGTCAATGCTTGCATCGTCCCGTAGACTGGCCCTGCCGGACATCTCACCTCGAAAATAGGGCAAACGCCTTACCGCACGCCATCGCGCAGGCGCTGTACGCAGGCGGTGATCACAGCGGCAGCGGTGTCGATTTCTTCCGCCGTGTTGGCGGCATCCAGCGTCAGCCGCAGGGTGCTTTTGGCCTGGGCGGGGGTCAGGCCAAGGGCCAGCAGTACATGGCTGGGCTCCACCGCACCGGCGGAACAGGCAGAGCCCGCGGAAGCGCAGATCCCGGCTTCGTCCAAAAGCAGCAGCAGGGTTTCGGCCTCCACGCCGTCAAAGGTAATGTTCACATTGCCGGGCAGGCGCTGGGTCGCATCACCGTTCAGATGGGTGCCGGGAATGGCCAGCAGCCGCTCCGTCAGGCGCTGGCGCAAATCCAGACAGCGGGCTGTGTTGGCGGGCAGGTTGGCATCCGCCTGGGCCAGTGCCGCAGCAAGGCCCGCGATGGCGGGTACGTTCTCAGTGCCCGCGCGGTGGCCGCGCTCCTGGCCGCCGCCGTACAGCACATTCTGCAAGGCAATACCGCGCCGGGTATATAGCGCACCGGCTCCCTTTGGCCCGTGGAACTTGTGGCCGGAAAGGCTGAGCAGGTCAATGTTCGTGGCCTGCACATCAATGGCCAGGTGCCCGGCAGCCTGTACAGCGTCAGTGTGGAACAGCACGCTGTGCTCCCGGCAGAGGGCGCCAAGTTCCGCAATGGGCTGCACGGTGCCGATTTCGTTGTTGGCAAACATGATGCTGACCAGGCAGGTGTCCGGCTGCAAGGCGTCCGCCAGCTGCTGCGGGGCGATAAGCCCGGCGGCGCTCGGCGGCAGCAAGATTACAGTGAAACCCTGCGTCTGCAGCGCCTGTAAAGTATGCAGCACGGCGTGGTGCTCGATCTGGGTGGAGATGATGTGCCGTTTGCCTGCGGCAGCGCCCAGGGCGGCACCGGTGTATAAAGCCTGTACGTCGGATTCGGTGCCGCCGCTGGTAAAGGTGATTTCCGCCGGGCGCGCGGCGTGCAGTACGCGGGCCACCGTGCGGCGGGCGTCCTCCACCAGCTTGCGGGCCTGCTGGCCGGAGCGGTACAACGCGGACGGATTGCCCCAGGCATCCTCCAGCGCGGTGCGCATGGCATCCAGCGCAGCGGGGCAGGGGCGCGTGGTGGCAGCATTATCCAGATATATCATGGAAAAATCCTCCCGGTAACATGGTGGTGCAGGATTTTGGGGTGTTTGTTGCTAGCGCAAACGGGAACTTGTCGGAGTGAAACTCCGCCATCTTGCTGACGCAAGACCGTTCTGTCGCTTGCACACCCCACTGGGGTGTGCATTGTTGAACATCATTCAACAAACGCGAATTTTCAAATTAGTCTTTGCAAATAACCTTTGAACCTTCACCGTCAATTACAATTCCCTGACGGTTGTTAATTGGGCATAGATTCAAATCCGAAAACT
>OLPW01003673.1_pt1 | contig 11724 bp, 11 predicted proteins | sample 1672161 | NCBI WGS metagenome assembly OLPW01 (sample SAMEA3136654, study PRJEB25190) | human gut metagenome
AGATGAGCATGGTGTTGTTGACGGAGTAGCGGTGGAACTTGGACATGACGGACAGGTAGCGCATATACTTCTCGCTCTCGAACAGCTCCTTGATGCCCTGTTCGATACCCGCCGTGATCTCCTGCAACCGTTCCCGGTTGGTGGGCTTATCAGCCATGATTTTCACTCTCCCTTCTATGGCTACAATCTCTGTTGTGTGTTCTGCAATCCACTGATCCTGTTCCTCGGTACTGCTATCAAGCAAGAAGTCCAGCAGATAACCCATATAGTCCTTCTTCTGGATAGCCTCCAGAAAGCGGGGGTTCGGTTCCTCGTCCGGCGTTTTTGGAGAATCGTCCGTTTCCCATTTTCGGAGCAGATGATAGTAGTCCGTCAGAACGCGCCAACTGTGTTCCCGGTTTTCCTTGCGCTTTTGCATTTCAGATTTCTGCCGGACATAGCGCCTCCGGGGCGGGGCCTGGCTGTCATAAGCCAGGCCAAAATCATGGGCCAGCTTCTCGGCGGCCTCCTTGGGGGACAGGTTGTAGAGCCGGGCGGTGAAGTCGATCACGTCGCCGGTGGCCCCGCAGCCGAAGCAGTAGAAGTAGTCCTCGTTCAGCTTCATGCTGGGATTTTTGTCATCGTGGAAGGGACAACAGGCCATACCGCTCCGGTTGACCTCGATCCCATACATCTGCGCCGCTTCCCGGACGGTGACGGACTGCTTGACGGCCTCAAAGATGCTCTCGGCCATGCTTACCCGTTGCCCTTCTTGGGGGTGGGCGGCCTGTACCCGGCAGCCTTGGCCCGTTCACTGGCCGCCTTGCGGCGCTCGGCGCTGTACGGCTCCCGGACCGACACGCAGCGTTTGGGGACCGTGAAGGTCTGCCGGTCCTTTTTCACGATCTGGTCCGGGTATTTCTCTGCCAGCCGCCGCAATTTTTCCAGCAGCCGGGGGTCGTGGGTGTAGACCTCGGCGGTGGTCTCGGCCTGGTTGTAGAGGATAATGGTTTCCTGTTCATATAAACTCAGTTTCATTGCGCGCCGCCTTTCTGCCGGTCAAAGTCCAGCTTGAAATTGGCGTACTTCCCATCGTCCTCCAGGACCACAGTGGCGTCGTAGGTCTTGCCGCTCTTTTCCGAGTACAGCCCGGTCACGCAGGCACGGCCATCTTTGAGCAGCGCCGTCACAATGTCCTTGGTGGGCTGCTTGCGCTTCATGGCCCACCATTTACTGTTTTTCCAAATTGCAAAATTGCAAGATTTGTTCTGGCAGAAGAAGCCCTTTTGCATTTCTGCAACCTCACCGCCGCAGCGGGGACATTTGCCCACCACCTCGCGGGGCGGCGTGAACAGGTACTCGGTTCCCTTGATGACCTGATAGGTCCCCACCAACTCCTGGAGCATGGCGCTGATCCCGGCCATAAAGTCCTCTGGGGAAAGCTCGCCGCGCTCGATCTCGCCCAGGCGGTACTCCCATTCAGCGGTCAGCAGGGGCGATTGCAGCTGCTCCGGCAGCACAGTGATGAGGGACACCGCATCATGGGACGGCAGGAGCTGCACTTGCTTTTTGCTCTTTTTGCGTTCCAGGAAGCCGGTGGACACGAGCTTTTCCAGAATCCCGGCGCGGGTGGCCGGGGTTCCCAGTCCCTTGCGCTCGGCGTCCTCCGGCATCTCGTCCTTCCCGGCAGTCTCCATCGCGGAGAGCAGCGTATCCTCGGTGTAGTGCTTGGGCGGGGTGGTCTTGCCCTCCTTGACGGCAGAACCGGCAACCGGCAGACTTTGGCCCTCGGTCAGTTCTGGCAGACGGCCTCCGTCCGGCAGAGCTTTGTCCTCGGTTTCCTTGTCCGGCTCCGCATTTTTCATCCCGGCCCGGTAGGCAGCGTCCAGCGCCCGCCAGCCATGATTTTTCACCGTGCGGCCCTTGGCGGAAAATTCCGCTCCGGCGCACTCCACCGTCACGGCGGTTTCCGCATAGGTATGAGGTTCCGCCACAGCGCACAACAGCCGCAGGGCCACCAGCTCCAGCACCGCCCGTTCACCCACCGGCAGAGCGGACAGGTCCGCCTCCCGGATATTCCGGGTGGGGATAATGGCATGGTGGTCGGTCACTTTCTTGTCGTTGATGACCGCCGCCGCATCACAGGAAATGGCGATGCCCTTGCGGAACGGCATGGCGTTGGCAACCAGGTTCACCAGAACCGGCAGCCCCTCGGCCATGTCGGAGGTCAGGTATCGGCTGTCCGTCCGGGGATAGGTGCAGAGCTTCTTTTCATACAGGTTTTGCAGGTAGTCCAGGGTCTGCTGGGCCGTATATCCCAGCAGGCGGTTTGCGTCCCGCTGGAGGGTGGTCAGGTCATAGAGGGCGGGCGGCTTTTCGGATTTGTCCTTGCGCTCCACTTTTTTCACCGTGGCCGTGCCGCCCTGGCAGGCGGTTTTCATCTGCTGGGCGGCGGCCTTGTCCGCCATGCGCTCCCCGGAAACGGAAAAGCCGGGCAGTTCCAGGACAACCGTGTAAAACGGCGCCGGCTTGAAGGCGTCGATCTCAGCCTCCCGCTGGACGATGAGGGCCAGTGTCGGGGACATGACCCTGCCAATATTCAAAGTGCGGTGATACAGCACCGAAAACAGCCGGGTTGCATTGATACCCACCAGCCAGTCCGCCTTGGCGCGGCAGAGGGCCGCCTGATGCAGCCCGTCGTAGTCGGAGCCAGGGCGCAGGTTTGCAAAGCCCTCCCGGATGGCGGAATCCTCCATGCTGGAAATCCACAGGCGGCGTATGGGCTTGGTACAGCCCGCCAGGCAGTAGACCGTGCGGAAAATCAGCTCCCCCTCGCGCCCGGCGTCGCAGGCATTGACCACCTCGGTCACATCTTCCCGCCGCAGCAGGGTACGCAGCACATCAAATTGATCCCGCTTATCCTTGGCGATGGTGAACCGCCAGGACTCCGGCAGGATGGGCAGATCGTCGTAGCGCCACTTGGCGTAGTCCGGGTTGTAGGTGGCGGCATCCGCCAGCCCGGCCAGATGTCCCAGGCACCAGCTCACCAGCCAACCGTTGCCCTCCAAGTAGCCGTCCCTACGGTTCGCGGCCCCCAGCACGGTAGCCAGCGATTTTGCAACCGAGGGCTTCTCAGCGACCACCAGTCGATATTGTGTCATGGTTTTTTCCTCCTTTCCCGCAGCCATGCAGTCAGTTGCCGGTGGCAGAATCCCACGCAGGGCTGCCCGTAACGGTAATTTCCACAGCCATAACAGGGGTGGCCGGGAGATAAAGAGGGAGGACGGGAAGTGTCCTTCCCGCCCTCCGGCCTGCGTGTCATCATGGGTTCAAAGGGGCTGTCGGTGAACCGGGTCATTTGGCCGGATTCTCGCTTTCCGCATCGCCGCCCCCGTCGGCGTCCGCCGCGTCAGATTCCTCGGTCTCCCAGGTTTCATCCTCCGGCAGTTCATCCTCGTCCTCGCCGTAATCATAACCATCCAAATCGTCGCTGCCCTTGGTTTTGGGCTTGTTGCGGATAAATTTGAAGTAAGCCAGCGCACCGACACCGCCCAGCACAGCCAGTATCACAAGCAGGATGATCGGATTCAGCCCTGCGGCCTGCGCCGGTTCCTCCGGCTGCGCGGTTTCCTCCGGGGCCTCCGGTTCCGGCTCCTTGCCGGTACAGCCGGTCATGTCAGTAGCACACACCGGGCAGGCCGTATTGACCGCACCGGCCACACATTTCTCCGTGCAGGTACAGGTGGCAGGTGCTTCTTCCGCAGCCTGGCCGTCCTCTAACAGAGCTTGCAGGTCGGCATCGTCCACCTGGTTCAAGAAGTGGACGGCGGTTTCCTTGTCCTCGTTGGCCCGGTCAATCAGGATATAGAAGTAGTTGCCCGCCTTGGTGGTGACGGTGATGAGCTGCTTGTTGCCGCCGAAATCATCCACCAGGGCGGCGTTGCCCTCCGGGGTCAGGGCCGGGCTGTCCTCGGTTTCCTCCACCACCACGTTGGCGTCGTTGGTGGCGTCCTCCGCCGGAGACTGGTCGGTGCCCTGGGCAAAGGCCGGGACCGTGAAGCCCACCGCCATCACAACGGCCAGGCAGAGGGCAGAAAAGGTTTTGAAAATTCTCTTATTCTTCATGGGTCATGTCCTCCTGTTCGGAATCGGTGGGAACCGCCGTCTGGCCGGGCACCATGCCGCCGGACAGCATGGCGGAAAGCTGCTCCGGGGTCATACGCAGGGCGCGCACCATCTGGACGATCTCCAGGTTCTCCGCCTCGGTTTTCTGCGCCTCCAAAGCCTTCAGCTTTTCCTGCTGTTCCGCGATCTTCTCGCGGGTTTTCTGAATTTCCAGGTCAATGCGCTGGATTTTGTTCTTAGCCATAATCAATCACTCCTATTCTTTGAAAATCTCTGTCACCAGTTCATCAGGCCGTAGCCCTTGATGCACTCGTAGGTCAGGGAATAACTCTTGATCTTACAGGCGTCGCCGGAATTGCCCTCCACGGTATAGACACGGCTGCCGTCGGTGCCGACAACGATACCCACATGGTCGGCGCTGCCGTCCAGGTCCCAGTCGAAGAAGATAGCGTCGCCGGGGGCGATATTGGCGTAATCACGCCCGCCCCACTGTCCGTGAGACTGGAACCACGGGATGCCCTGAGACTGGCAGGCGGCAAAGCGCGGCTCAGACAGCCCCATCTGGCCGTAGCACCAGGACACGAAACAGGCGCACCACTCCACGCGGCTGTTGAAGCCGTACCAGCTCCAGTAGGGCTGGCCGCCCACGTTGCCCACCTGGCTTTTGGCGATGTCCACCACGGCCTGATTGCCGGGACGGGTGCCGTTTACGAACTCCACACCGGCCAAACTCTCGGAATCGCTGGTGTCGGCGGAGCCACCGCCGAAGATCAGCGGCTTGTTGCCCAGCGTCTGCCGGTACACCTGGTACATTTCCAGTTGTTCCGCTGTCAGCAGCTCCGAAGCCACAGAGGATATGGGCTTGCTGGTGAGGGTGACATTTAAGATGTAGTAGTTGTAGGGCACCTCAACGTCATATTCGTTGCCCTCGCTGTCCGTCCGGGTTTCAGTGCGGTAGCGCACCTCCACTTCCTCGGTCAGCGTCAGCTCATACTGTGCCGCAAACACCCGGTCCAGCTCGGCCTGGGCGCTCGCCTGCGTGTAGCCTTGCAGCACGGCGGACAGATAGGCCGCCAGCTCATGGGGGTCATGGCCGATCATATCCAGGTCATAGCGGTACTCGTCATACCCTGGGTGGCTGCTCTCGATGTTGTCGATCTCGGCTTGCAGCGCCGCCTCCTTGGCGGCATAGTCGGCCTCCACCGCCACCAGCTCCGGGTCATCGGAGGGGTAGGTGGTGCCGGATATGGCTGAACCGATGCTCTGTGCCATCATGGAGCAGGAGGACATGGTGTTGAGCAGCAGGCAGACGATCAGAAACAGCGCCAGGGCGATGCCGAAGCCTTTCTTGTGACGCATCACATAGGCCCCGGCCTGCTGGGCCTTCTCCTTGACCGTCTTGGCCGCCTTGCCGGTGGCCTCCGCAGTCTTGGCGGTATTCCCGGCAGCCTGACCGGCGCGCTTGGCGGCGGCGTACTGCTTTTTAATCTGCTGTTTCTGCTGCCAGCGGGAAATGGGGTTGCTGGCAAGCTGGGGGTTCTCCTGCAAAGACTTCTGATACAGGGCGTTCACATTGGCCTTCTCCAGCTTCTGCTCGGCCTGGGCCGCCTTGCGGTAGGGCTTCAACTTGTGGCTGCGGTAGCCTTCCCGTGCAAGCCTAACGCCGGTCTCGGCAGCCTCCTCGGACTTGTGGGCGCTCTCCACGCCCACATTGTCCTGTTCGGTCTCCCGGATTTCCTTGTGGAGCTTCCCCAGAGCGGCATTGGCGGGGGTATCCCGCACCGCATGGGACAATTTGGAGGGCGGCTTCTTCTTGTCCTCCAGCACCAGCTTGGTGGTCACTTTGCCGGTCTCCGGGTCCACCGTCTTTTGCCGGACCTGCTTTTTGGGGATTTTGGCCTGCGCCTTGTCTGCTTTGGCGGCGGCCTTGTCCGCCTTACGGATGGGCTTCTCCAGAGCCGGGTCAGCCCGTTCCTCGTCCGTAAAGCGCAGGCGCGGTTCCTTATTCAAACCATTCCCCCAACATGAGGGAGGCCGTCATGTAGCGCAGCTCCACATAGACGGCCAGCCCCACAGGGTCACGGGAGGGGTGCTGAAGCAGATGGGCGTAGATCTGCGCCACCACATTGGCCAGCAGCTCGGACTGCCCGCCCTCGAAGATGACGATGGCCGGGACGCCGTTCATGGCGCACCAGATTTCCGTCAGGCGCAGCAGGCCCGCTTCGCCGTCCTCGTTCAGCTCCGCAGCCTGATCCGCCGCCGTGCGGGTCTCGCTGACGGCATCGGCCAGCTCGGTGAGCAGCTGGGTGCGCTCACCCTCCAGGGCATCGTCAAAAAACATCATGGTATTCAGTTCGGTGTTGGGTTTCATGGTCATTCATCCTCCTTTTTCAGTTCCTGGGGTTTGGTGGTCATAATGCGGTACAGCTCGGTGTTCTTGGGGAAATGGTCCACGAAAGGCAGGATCGTGGAGCCATAGAACAGCAGGCCCTCGCCCTCGCTGGAGTGGGTCACATAGGAAAGCTGGTGAGGGGAAATGCCCAGCTGCTTGGCGAGAATCTGCCGGTCCCCGCCCGCCTGGTTGAGCATATACACGAAGTCGGAGTTCTCAAAGATGTTCTCCACCTCGCGGGAAGAAAGCAAGTCTTTGACATTCTGCGTGATGCCGGTGGGGATGCCGCCCCATTTTCTGAACCGCTTCCAAATCTCCACCGTGTAGGCGGCGGTCTGTTCCTCTTTCAGCAGCAGGTGCATCTCGTCGATGTAGTAACGGGTGGATTTGTGGGCAGCACGGTTGATGGTAACGCGGTTCCACACTTGGTCCTGGACCACCAGCATACCGATCTTTTTCAGCTGCTTGCCCAGCTCCTTGATGTCGTAGCAGACGATACGGTTGTTGATGTCCACATTGCTCTGATGGTTAAACACATTGAGGGAGCCGGTCACATAGATTTCCAGCGCCGTGGCGATGTACTGCGCCTCTTTCTCGTCCTGCGCCCGCAGCAGGTTGTAGAGGTCCTCCAGGATGGGCATATTCTCCGGGCGGGGGTCATTGAGATAGTCCTGATACACCAGCCGCACACAGCGGTCAATGATGGTTTTCTGAACCGGCTGCAAGCCCTCTTTGCCGCCTACGATCAGCTCGCACAGAGACAGGATGAAGTCGGACTTGAGAGACAGCGGACTTTCATCGTCCGAGTAGTCCAGGTTCAAATCCATAGGGTTAATGTAATTGCTGCTGGTGGGCGAAATCTTGATGACCTGCCCATGCAGGCGCTCCACCAAGGGCGCGTACTCGGCCTCCGGGTCGCAGATAATGATGTCATCATTGGTGAGCAGGAAACAGTTGGCGATCTCGCGCTTGGCGCTGAAGGACTTGCCGGAACCAGGGGTGCCGAGAATCAGTCCATTGGGGTTTTTCAGCAGCTTGCGGTCCACCATGATGAGGTTGTTGGACAGGGCGTTGATACCGTAGTACAGCGCCTCTTTGCCGTTCTGGAACAGCTCCTGGGTGGTGAACGGAACAAAGATGGCCGTGGAACTGGTGGTCAGCCCCCGCTGAATCTCGATCTGATTGAGGCCCAAGGGCAGCGCAGACATCAGCCCTTCTTCCTGCTGGAAGTCAAGCCTTGTCAGCTGGCAGTTGTACTTCTGTGCGATGGAACTGGCCTGGAACACATTGTTGCCCAGCTGCCGGGGATTGTCCGCCGTGTTCAGCACCAGGAAGGTCACAAGGAACATTCGCTCGTTTCGGCTCTGCAAATCCTGCAAGAGCTTCTTGGCCTCGGCACCGTAGGTGGCAAGGTCGGAGGGAATGATGTCCATGTCATATCCGGCGCGGACGGCTTTTTTCTGTTCCTCAATTTTGGATTTATCCAGGTCGGTGATTTTCCGCTTGACCGTCTTGATGGCCTTGATCTGATCTACGGACTGGATATGCAGGCTGACGATCAGAGAGCTTTCCATATCCAGAAAATCCGCCAGCATCCGGTCATTCAGCTCCGGGGCGAGGATCTGCAAAAAAGAAACAGCCCCGTATTTTTTACCCATACGGAACTGTTTGCCGGTGCGGAACTCGAAGCCGGACGGCGCGATGAAATCCTTGGTGGACAGACCGGACGGAGCCAGCCAGTCCCATTCAAAGCGGAACGGCACCTGTTCATCCATGTGGAAAATGCCGTGAAGCTGTGCCAGCCGCGCCTTGCCGTCCAGGGTCTCGGCGGCCACGCCCAGGCGTTTGAAGTTGTTGAGAATGTCGGTCTCAATGCGCTCCAGACGGGGCTTGGCGGCCTTGAGGCTGTCGGCGTCGATGCCGAAAGTCAGGTACTTGGTCTTGATAAGACCGTTGTTGCCTCTTGCCAGCTGGTTTTGCAGCATGGTGGTGTACTCCGTCCGAATGCTGTCAAAATCATCGCCCTGGAGGGGGATGTTGATAGCGCGGGCGAAGGTTTCCTCCGAGGCCACGAGGTTCAGAAAAGACAGCTGGAACTGAATCGAGCTGTCGAAGTAGTTGAGAAAATCACACCAGCCCTCAAAAATCGCGGTCTTGTCCTCGTTCTGCGAGAGCTGGTAATTGATGTCCTGGAACTGGACGGTTTTCGTGTAGCGGCCATCCGCCACCTTGCAGATGCCGTCCGGCCACATCCGCTCATAGGGGATGCTGTCCTGGGCCGATTTTTCCTTTTTATCCGTGCGGTTGGCGCGGGCAATCGCTGCCTCGATCTGTTTTCGCTCGGCGCGGGACAGCTTACGCCGGGTTTTTATCTGCGGTTCCGCCTTTTCGTTTTGCCGCTTTTTCTTTTCCGCGAACAATGTCATACACCTCCTTGTCGAGTTTTTCCTGCCGTTCCAAAACGGCATAGAAGTTGTTGGTCTGATACGGGCGCTCCTTGGGCCGGATGACCGCCACCTTGAGGATGTTGCCCACGATCTTTTCCAGGGGCTGGCCGTGCTTTTCGTACATCGCCAGCATGAAGAAGGGCAGCATGACCAGCATCATGCACATGGCAGCCACGCTGTTTCCCGCAGGCCCCCGGAGCAGGAAGAAAAGCGGTACGCCGATCAGCGCACCGCCGCCGAAGCAGACCAGCTGCCTCTTGGTTAAGTTGAACGCGACCTTGGTTTTGACTTTCGTAAGATCCTTGGGTACAGGTACATAAGCCAAAGGGATTACCTCCTTCCTGGTTAATGTGCATTGAAAACGGATTTTGCGAGGCTGCCGGTCTTAAAGAGCGTAAAGCACAACAGGACCGTATAGCCCACGCAGCTCCAGATGGCCATAATGATGTCGGATTCGGTGGCAATACTCTGCACCAGCACGGCGTAGATCGCCACACAGACGATGATGAGAAATGCCTGGAAGCCCAGGGCGATCAACGAGCGCAGATAGTTCTGGCCCATACCGCCCCATTCCTTGCCCATCATGGTGGCCATAGGGATGGGAGCCACCGAGGTCACAAGGTAAATCTCAATCATACGGCCATAAATCACGATAAAGATACAAATGTAAAGCGCCCACATGGTAATGCCGATAAAGAGCGACTGGAACCACAGGCCGAACAGCGGCCCCAGGTCCATATCCATCAGCCGGGACTCCATATCGGTCATGACAGAGGAGATGTCGATGGAAGCGTCGGAACCGATGATGCCCGCCGCCTGCGCCACCACACTTTGAGCTGCGTCAAACACGCCCATCACGATGTTCCAGGTGTTTGAGACGATGAGGATGGCAGCGGCAGATTTGAACACCCATTTGAAGATCATCCAGGTGTCCACATCATGCAGGTTGTTCTTGTCGGTAATCATCTGAATCAGCTCCAGCGTCATCACGATAGCCAGGATCACGCCAGCAATCGGCACCATGATGGAGTTGGAGAGATTTTGGATCATGCTGAAAATACTCCCGTTCCAGCCCTGAGGGGTCTGGCCCACCTGTGTCGCAATGTCTGCGACCTGCTGGTTCACGCTATCGAACATCCCCGATAAGTTGCTCATAATGCCGCCTACCAACATTTCCTTGAGCCAGTCAGTAAGGGCATCGAGTAAGAAATCCATACGGTGTCAACCTCCTTTCAGCCGCCCCCGCTTGGGGGCAGGGGCGGCAAGGATTTCTTATGACAGCTTAACGACGGGAGCGATCAGACGGTGAACAGGCTGGAGAGCAGGGGTACGAGGACCATGCCGACCACGGCGACGCCAGCGCCAGCCATGAGCTGCTTCATGCCCTGGGACTTCGCACCGGGGTTGTCGTTGCCGTAACCTTCCAGCAGGTTGATGACACCCCAGATGCCGAGACCAGCGCCCAGAGCGATAACGAGGGTCTGAAGAACGGTGATAGCCTGATTGAAAAATGCCATAAATTATAGTTAGCCGGAATCATTTGAAAAGTTTGATTTAGTCATTCATAGGCATACAAAAGCCGGAACAATCGGCACCCGGTTTCCGGGGCCTGATTCCGGCTGTCCTCCTTTTTTCATTATTTTTTGGTGATTGTCCGCTTTGTACGCCGATGGCCCCATCCGGGGCGGTTGAGGCGGGTAGATAAGATCACTCCCTTCACAGCGGAACATCATTCATTGGCTGCGGCGTTGATCTCATACACGTCGCAGACCTCGTTGGGACGGAGCTTCAGCCGGGCCTTGAGATAGCCTTCGATGTCAAAGGCGTTTTTCGGGTCGGCGTCAGCGGTGTACTTGTAGTTGGGGTGCTGGGTGATGTCGTACTTGTCCGACAAAAACGGACGCACACCACGCAGCTGGAGGATGCACTTGCCGCCGTCCATGACGGCCAGCTCATCCTGGCTCATCAGCTCTTTCCCCAGTTTTTGATAGTTAAGCGAGTGGGAAGTCTCCCGCCCACGGCTCTCGCCGGTGTTGTAGGTGTCGATTGTCTCCTTGCCCAGCACGGCGGCCAGCTCCTTGAGGGTGGTCGGCTCCTTGCCGCCCAGAAAGATGGAGGTATCCATGTTGCCGATGATGGTATCGGCGTTGTCCTTGTAGATGGCCTTGAGCTGGGACTGTGCCTGCAACACCAGACAGGCGGAGATTTCACGGCTTCGGATGGTCGCCACCAGTTTCTCCAGCCGGGGAATCTGGCCGATGTTGGCGCACTCGTCAATGAGGCACCGCACATGGACCGGCAGCCGACCGCCGTACACATCGTCGGCCTTTTCACACAAGAGGTTAAACAGTTGGGTGTAGCACATGGAGATCAGGAAGTTAAAGCTGTCGTCCGTGTCGCTCATAATGAGGAACAGGGCGGTTTTCCGGTCTCCCAGGGTGTCCAGCTCCAGCTCGTCGTAGGATGTGACCTCCCGAAGCTCCGCGATGTCGAACACGGCCAGGCGCGCACCGCAGGAAATCAGGATCGACTTGGCTGTTTTGCCAGAGACGAAAAGTCAAGGACTTTTTCATCAAATTCAAAAAGAAGTCACATTTTGCGGACTTCCTCACGGAGCAGACGCTTGATTTTGTCCTCCATTGTCTCCTTGGCGGTCTCGCTGAAATGCACACGGACGATATAGGTTGTCTTGCCGATCTGCTTTCTCACAGTCGGGCAAGGGGTACTGTTGGTTGCGGTATTGTTCATTCAAAATCCTCCTGTAAATGAAAAATGCCCGGT
>OLPW01003683.1_pt1 | contig 11690 bp, 11 predicted proteins | sample 1672161 | NCBI WGS metagenome assembly OLPW01 (sample SAMEA3136654, study PRJEB25190) | human gut metagenome
CTACATGATGATCCACAGAAAGGCGGCGTGAGTATGGCATATCTGGAAACAAAAGGCCTGACCGTGGGCTACCACGGCAAGCCACTGATCGAGGACATAGCCCTCCATGTGCAGCGGGGCAGGATCGTGACGCTCATCGGCCCCAACGGCTCTGGAAAATCCACCATATTGAAAACCATCATCGGCCAGCTCTCCAAGGTGTCCGGCACGGTGTTTCTGGATGGAAAAGCCATGGAGGCGCGCAGCCGCAATGAGATCGCCCGGCGCATGGCCATTTTGATGACGGCCCGCATGGAGCCGGAGCTGATGACCTGCAGGGACGTGGTGAGCAGCGGCCGCTATCCCTATACGGGGCGGCTGGGCATCCTGCAGCCGGAGGATCAGGCTATCGTGGAGCGCTCTCTGGCGCAGGTAGGCGGCATGGAGTTTGCCGACCGCCCCTTCTCCGCCATCAGCGACGGACAGCGCCAGCGCATTCTGCTGGCCCGGGCGCTGTGTCAGGAGCCGGAGATCATCGTATTGGACGAGCCTACCAGCTTTTTGGACATCCGCTATAAGCTGGAGTTGTTGACGGTGCTCAAGCGCATGGTGCGGGAGAACGATCTGGCGGTGCTGCTGTCCCTCCATGAGTTGGAACTGGCGGAGCGCATTTCGGACACGGTGGTGTGTGTGGCAGGCGACCGCATCGACCGCATCGGCACCCCGGAGGAGATCTTCACCCGCGCATATATTGCAAGGCTGTACCGGATGGAGCACGGGAAGTACGACCCCTGCTTCGACAGCCTGGAATTTGTGCCGTAAGGAGTAGCGACATGGAAAAACAGGGTGTTTTTTACGCCGTCAGCGTAGGCCCCGGCGACCCGGAGCTGCTGACCCGGCAGGCCTGCCGGGTCTTGGCGGACTGTCCTGTGGTGGCAGCCCCCCGGATGAAGTCCGGGCGGATGCTGGCGCTGGACATCGCCGCCGGTGCGGTAGATATGCAGGGCAAGACCATTTTGCCGCTGGACTTTACCATGGAGCGAAGCGAGGCAGTGCGGGAGGACAGCTACCGCATGGCGGCAGCCGCTATCGAAGCGGAGCTGTCGGCAGGACGGGACGTGGCCATGGTCAATCTGGGCGACGTATCCGTGTACGCCACTGCCTACTATATTCTGGAGCGCATCCGCGCTGATGGGTTTGAGACGGTGATGTGTCCCGGCGTCACCAGCTTCTGCGCCGTGGCGGCGCGGCTGGGACGGAGTTTGACCCGCATGGAGGAGCCGCTCCACATTCTGCCGGGCAGCACGGATCTGGACAACGCGCTGCCGCTGCCGGGAACAAAGGTCGTGATGAAATCCGGCAAGGCCATCTACAAAGCGGCAGCGGCGCTGGAGCGCCACGGTCTGCTGGCAAATGCCGGGATGGTGGCGGACTGCGGACTGGAGACAGAGCAGATCTACACCGATCTGCGGCAGCTGCCGGAGGAAATCAGCTATTTTGCCACCATCGTGGCGGATTGAGAGGGCGCTATGGAGCAAAAAGTCCCCCGGCTGGTGCTGGCCGGCACCAATAGCGGCTGCGGCAAGACCACCGTCACCTGTGCCGTCTTGCAGGCGCTGGTATCGCGGGGCCTGCGGGTAGGCGCGGCGAAATGCGGCCCTGATTATATCGACCCCATGTTCCACAGCCGGATCATTGGCGCGAAGAGCTCCAATTTGGATGCCTTCTTCTTTGATCCCGATACCCTGCGCTATCTTCTGGCCCGCAACGCCCGGGGCTGCGATGTCACGGTGATAGAGGGGGTCATGGGCTATTATGACGGGCTGGGCCTCACCTCCACCCGGGCCAGCACCTACGAGGTGGCGCGGGAGACCCAAAGCCCCGTGGTGCTGGTGGTCAATGCCCGAGGGGCGGCCCTTTCCGCCCTGGCGGCGGTGGAGGGCTTTCTCCACTTCGCGCCGGACAGCGGCATCCGTGGTGTCATCCTCAACGGGTGCAGCGCCATGAGCTATGGCCCACTGGCACGGGAGCTGGAAAACCGTCTGGGCGTCCGCGCCTGCGGCTATCTGCCCCGTCTGCCGGAGTGCGCGCTGGAGAGCCGCCACTTGGGGCTCATCACAGCGGACGAGGTGGCGGATCTGCAAGAGAAGCTGCGCAAGCTGGCGGCCGAGGCGGAAAAAACGCTGGACATAGCCGCTCTGCTGGAAATCGCGGCTGCCGCGCCGCCCCTTCGATTTACGCCGCCGATGCTGCCGGAGGCAGGCGCGCCGGTGCGTATCGGCGTGGCGCGGGACCGGGCGTTCTGCTTTTACTATGAGGACAGCCTCGACCTGCTGCGGCAGCTGGGGGCGGAGCTGGTACCCTTCAGCCCGCTGGCGGATGAGCGGCTCCCCGACAGCGTACAGGGCCTGTACTTGGGCGGCGGCTACCCGGAGCTGTACGCGGCGCAGTTGGCGGAAAACCGTACCCTGCGCGGGCAGCTTCGGGAGGTCGTACACGCGGGGATACCCTGTATCGCCGAGTGCGGCGGCTTTATGTACCTGACAGAGTCCATTGCAGGCCACGCCATGGTGGGTGCGCTGCCCGGGGACTGCTTTGACACGGGGAAGCTGACCCGGTTCGGATATATTACCGCCACGGCCCGAGAGGGCAGTCTCCTGTGCCGCGCCGGGGAGCAGGTGCCGATGCATGAATTTCACCATTGGGACACGCCTCTGCCGGGCAGCGCTTTTCTGGCGGAAAAGCCCTCCGGCAAGCAGTGGCGCTGTGCGTATGCCACGGACACGCTGTACGCGGGGTTCCCCCACTTCCATTTTTACGCCAAGCCCGTCATGGCACAGCGCTTTTTGGCGGCTTGCAGAAAGGAGACGCTATGACGGAACAGATGAAGCCTATGGATATCGAGAAGCGCAGCTTCGCCATCATCACCGAGCTGCTGGGTGACCGGCGGCTGGATCCGGAGAATGAGCTGGTCATCAAACGGGTCATCCACACCACGGCGGATTTTGACTATGTGGACAATCTGGCCTTTTCCGACCACGCGGTGGAAAAGGGCATCGCCGCCCTGCGGGCGGGCTGTGACATCGTCACCGATACCCAGATGGCCAAGGCCGGGATCAATAAGACGATCCTCGCCTCGCTGGGCGGAGAGGTACACTGCTTCATGTCGGACGCGGACGTGGCGGCGGAGGCTAAGGAGCGCGGTGTGACCCGTGCCTTTGTATCCATGGAGCGGGCGGCAGCCCTGCCCAAGCCCTGCATCTTTGCTATCGGCAACGCTCCCACGGCGCTTTTCTCCTTAGGGGCGCTGATGGAGGCGGGCAAGCTCCATCCCGCCCTCATCATCGGGGTGCCGGTGGGCTTTGTGAACGTAGTGGAGAGCAAGGAGCGCATCATCAAGGCCGCTGCCGCGCCCTACATCGTGGCTCGGGGCCGCAAGGGCGGCAGCAACGTGGCGGCGGCCATCTGCAACGCCATGCTCTACCAGATCAGGCGGTAGGTTATGAAGGAATTTATCATACGGGACGGAAAAAAACTCCGTCTGGGCTACACCACCGGTTCCTGTGCCGCGGCGGCAGCCAAGGCCGCCGCATGGATGCTGCTGAGCGGCAGTAAAAAGGAGTCCATCCGCCTGCTGACACCCAAGGGCATGGAACTGACGCTGGCGGTGGAGGACATCCATCTGTCCCCAAACTGTGTGCGCTGTGCCATCCGGAAGGACAGCGGTGATGACCCGGATATTACCCGTGACACCCTGATCTATGCCGAGGTGCGGAAAACAGAGACTGTTGGCATTGTCATTGACGGCGGACAGGGTGTAGGTCGGGTAACCATGCCAGGTCTTGACCAGCCGGTGGGTGCGGCGGCCATCAACTCCGTACCCCGCCGGATGATTCAGGAGAATGTGGAGGAGGTCTGCGGCCTGTTCGGATACATCGGCGGCCTGTATGTGGTGATTTCCGCTCCCGATGGCGAGACGCTGGCGAAAAAGACCTTCAATCCCCGATTAGGCATTGAGGGCGGCATATCCATCTTAGGTACCACGGGGATCGTAGAGCCTATGAGCGAGCAGGCGCTGGTGGACACCATCCATGTAGAGCTGCGGCAGCGGCGGGAGGGCGGCGCGGATTATGTACTGCTGGCCCCCGGCAACTACGGCGCAGACTATATCAAGGGTGTCATGGGCATCGACCCCGCCACGGCGGTGATGACCTCCAACTTCATCGGCGACACGATGGAGATGTGCCGGGAGCTGGGCTTCCGAGGGGCGCTGCTCATCGGTCATATCGGCAAGCTGGTAAAGCTGGCGGGCGGTATGTGGAACACCCACTCCCGCTACGGCGACTGTCGCATGGACATCCTGACGGCCTGTGCTGCCGCAGAGGGGCTGCACGGCGGTGCGGCGGCGGAGATGCTCTGCTGCGCCACCTGTGACGACGCCCTGCGGCTGTTGAAGGAGCAGGGACTTTATGACGCGGTGCTGCACCGGTTGGCCGGGCGCATCGACGACATGATGCATTATAAATGCAGTGATATAGAGACGGGAGCCATCCTCTTTTCCAAGGAATATGGCTATCTCTGTGAGACAAAGGACGCAGCGGCACTGCTGCGCCGGATAAAGGAGGACTGACAATGGTACATTTTGTGGGAGCGGGCAGCGGCGCTGCCGACCTCATCACCGTCCGGGGCGCCAAGCTGCTGAGCGAGGCCGACGTGGTGATCTACGCCGGCTCACTGGTGAATCCGGCGCTGCTGGACTATACCAGGGAGGGCTGCGAGATCCACGACAGCGCCAAGCTGACGCTGGAAGAGGTCATCGCCCTCATTGAGAAGGCGGAGGCCGCCGGCAAGACCACCGTGCGCCTGCACACAGGGGATTCCAGCATCTACGGCGCAGTACGGGAGCAGTTTGACGAGCTGGAAAAACGCGGTATCGCCTACGATGTCTGCCCCGGCGTCAGCGCCTTCTGCGGCGCGGCGGCCGCTCTGCGGGCGGAGTACACCCTGCCCGATGTGAGCCAGACCGTCATCATCACCCGCGTCCCCGGCCGCACGCCGGTGCCGGAACGGGAGTCCATCCGCTCACTGGCGGCCCATCAGGCCACCATGGTGCTGTTTCTCAGCACCTCGCTGACGGAACTGCTGCAAGTCGAGCTGCTGGCAGGTGGCTATGCCGCCGAGACACCGGCGGCGGTGGTGTATAAGGCCACGTGGCCGGAGGAGAAGATCTTCCGCTGCACCGTGGGGACGCTCCACGAGACGGTGACGGGCAACGGTCTGACCAAGACCTCGTTGATCGTGGTGGGCAACTGCCTGGGCGACAACTATCTCCGGTCGCTGCTGTACCACCCCGATTTTACAACGGAGTTCCGCAAGGGGGCCCAATGAGAGCCGTCCTGTTTGCCTACAGCCGGGGCGGCTGTGCCACAGCGCGGCGGGTACTGGAGGCGCTGCCGGAGGAGGTATGGATGTGCTATACCATGCCGCGTTTTGAAGAGCCGGGCTTTCTGCCGCTGGACAGGGCGATATATGGTGTGTGCTTTTCCTCCATGGACGCACTGATCTTTGTGGGGGCCTGCGGCATCGCCGTGCGGGAGATCGCCCCCTATGTCAAAAGCAAAAAAACCGACCCGGCGGTGGTGTGCATCGACGAGGCGGGCCAGTTTGTGATCCCCCTGCTCTCCGGCCACATCGGCGGCGCCAACGCGCTGGCGGAAAAGCTGGCGGAGAAGCTGGACGCCACGGCGGTGGTCACCACCGCCACCGACGTCCGGGGAAAATTCGCCGTGGACGCATGGGCCGCCCGGCACGGCTGTGCCATCTCCGACATGGGGCTTGCCAAGGCGGTATCGGCGGCGATACTGGAGGGGGACGTGCCTCTTTGTAGCCAGTTTTACCTGCCTGTCCCCCTGCCGGAGGGTACGTTTGCCGGGGAGACCGGCCCTCTGGGTATTTTCATCGGCTGGCACGTCAGAACACCCTTTGCCCGCACCCTGCGGCTGATCCCTCACGTATTGCGGGTAGGCGTAGGCTGCCGGCGGGGCATCTCTGCCGAAGCGGTGGTGCGTGCGGTGCAGACAGTGTTCGCGGAAAATGGCCTGGACACGGCGGCCATTTGCGGCATCTACTCCATCGACCTGAAGCAGGACGAGGCGGGACTGCTGGCCGCCTGTGAGAAAAACAACTGGCCGGTGCATTTTTACACGGCGCAGCAGCTGCGGGATGTGGCGGGTGACTTCACTCCCTCCGACTTCGTCCGTTCCGTTACCGGCGTAGACAATGTCTGTGAACGGGCGGCGCTGCTGGATGCCGAAAAGCTGATCGTACAAAAAACAGCGCGGGACGGCGTGACCGTCGCCGTCGCCGCGGAGCATTGGGAGGTGCGCTTTGGGTAAGGTAATTGTAGTGGGCATCGGCCCTGGCGGCTATGAGGATATGACCATCCGGGCAGACGAGGCCCTGCAGGCGTGCGACGCCATTGTGGGGTACCCCGTCTATGTGGATCTGGTGCGGGATCGCTATCCCGGCAAGGAACTTCACTCCACGCCCATGACACGGGAGACAGAGCGCTGCCAGCTGGTGCTGGAGCTGGCGCGCAGCGGCAAGACCGCCGCCATGGTTTGCTCCGGTGACAGCGGCATCTACGGCATGGCGGCGCTGGTCTATGAGCTGAGGGGCGAGGCGCAGGAGCCTGAGATTCAGGTGGTGCCGGGATTGACGGCGGCGTGCAGCGGCGGGGCGGTGCTAGGTGCGCCGCTGACCCATGATTTCGCGGTCATCAGCCTCAGCGACCGTCTGACACCGTGGGAGACCATCGAAAAGCGCTTGGACTGCGCGGCGGCGGCGGATCTGACCATCGTCCTGTATAACCCGGCCAGCCACGGCAGACCGGATCATGTAAAGCGCGCCTGCGATATCTTGCTGCGCCGTCTGCCGGAGGACAGACTCTGCGGCATCGTCCGCAACATCGGCCGCGACGGGCAGAGCCGCCGCATCTTGACGCTGGCAGAGCTGCGGGAGGCGGAGGTGGATATGTTCTGCACCGTGTTTATCGGCAACAGTGCGGCAAAGACGGTGGCGGGACAGCTCATCACCCCCAGAGGATACCGAAATGTGTAATATCTGCGTGTTTGCCGGCACCACCGAAGGGCGGGAGCTGGCGGAATTTCTCGCCGGACAGCCGGTACAGGCCACGGTATGCGTGGCAACGGAGTACGGTGAGACGCTGCTGCCGGAGGCGAAAAACGTCACGGTTCTGGCGGGGCGCATCCCGGTGGCGGACATCATCCGGATGCTGCAAGAGACCCGGTTCGATCTGGTGATCGATGCCACCCACCCCTACGCCGCCTCCATCACCGAGAGCATCTGCACGGCCTGCCGGGAGACGGAAACAGAATATCTGCGCCTGCTGCGGCAGTCCTGTGACCCGAAGGAGGCGCTCGTGTGCGTGGAAAACGCCGCCGAGGCCGCCGCGTTTCTGGCGAATACCGAGGGAAGCATCCTCCTGACCACCGGCAGTAAGGAATTGGCGGCGTATAGCGGTATCCTCGATTTTACCCAGCGGGTGTACGCCCGTGTGCTGCCCATGGATGCCTCACTGGAGGCCTGCCGCACAGCGGGGTTAAAAGCCTCTCATATCATCGCCATGCAGGGGCCTTTCTCCGAGGAGATGGATCTGGCCACACTGCGGTTTGCCAACGCCGCGTGGATGGTGACCAAGGACGGCGGCGAAGCCGGCGGCTTTCCTGCTAAGGTGTCCGCAGCCCGGAAGGCGGGCGCAGGTCTGGTGGTCATTGGCCGCCCGCCCCAGCGGGAGGGGCTTCCCTTTGCGGCGGTGCTGGACGTACTGTGTAAGCGGTTCGGCTGCACCGTCCGGCCGCAGGTGCGGATCGTCGGCATCGGCCCCGGCAGCCGGGAGGCTATGACCCATGAGGTCAGCGAGGCCATTGAGACGGCGGACTGTCTCATTGGCGCAAAACGGATGTTGGATGCTGTGGCGCGGCCGGGGCAGCCTACCTATGACGCCATTGCGCCGCAGGATATCGCGGACTTTATCCGCGCCCACCGGGAATACCGCCGCTTTGCGGTGGTCATGTCCGGCGACACCGGCTTTTTCAGCGGCACCAAAAAGCTGCTTCCTCTGCTGGAGGGCTGCGACACAGCGGTGCTGCCGGGTCTGAGCTCGCTGTCCTATCTGTGTGCCCGGCTGCAAACCTCCTACGAGGATGTGCGGGTGGTGAGCCTCCATGGACGGCAGCACAACATCCTGCCGGAGGTGAGGGCAAACGGCCGGCTCTTCGCGCTGGTGGGCGGTGAGCGCGGCATCAACGACCTGTGCCGCACACTGACAGCAGGCGGTCTGGGCGGCGTCACCGTGTCTGTGGGACAGCGGCTGGGCTACCCGGATGAGCGCATTATGTGCGGCACGGCAGCAGAGCTGGCAGAAGGTGCCTACGCGCCCTTGAGCGTGGCGCTCATCGAAAATCCCCACCCCGACGCGGTGGTCACGCCGGGTCTGCCGGATGACGCCTTCCTCCGCAGCGCGGAGGGAATGCCGGTGGTGCCTATGACGAAAAGCGAGGTGCGGGCGGTGTGCCTTTCCAAGCTGCGGCTGACGGAGCGCAGCGTCTGCTGGGACATCGGCGCCGGTACCGGCTCGGTGTCGGTGGAAATGGCCTTACAGGCAAAGCGGGGACAGGTCTGTGCCGTGGAGCGGCGGGAGGACGCCGCGGCGCTGCTGGGGCAGAACCGGGAGCGGTTTTCGTTGGAGAACCTACAGGTGGTCTGCGGCAGTGCGCCGGAGGCCTGCGCCGGTTTGCCCGCGCCTACCCACACATTCATCGGCGGCAGCGCCGGGAATATGCGGGAGATCGTGGCGCTGCTGCTGGCAAGAAACCCCCGTGTCCGCATCGTGGCCACGGCCGTTTCGCTGGAGTCCGTGGCTGAGCTGACGGAGTGCCTGACGGCGTTTCCCTTTACGGAGACGGAGGTGGTGTCGCTGCAGGCGGCGCGGGACAGAAGGGCCGGAGGCTATCATCTGATGAGCGGGCAGAATCCCATTTATATTTTTACGATGCAGGGCGGAGGAGAAACGGCATGATGTGGTCGCTTGCGGCACTTGTTATCGGCTTTTGCATAGACCTTCTGGTGGGCGACCCCCACGGCTTTCCCCATCCGGTAGTTCTGATTGGAAAATGTATCAGCGTGTTGGAGCGGGTGCTGCGGTGCGTATGCCCCAAAACGCCCGCCGGCGAGCGGGCGGCGGGTGCCATTCTGTGGGGCGCGGTGGTCATCATATCCACCGCCGTCCCGGCTCTGCTGCTGTGGCTGTGCGGTCTGGTCAGCCCGTGGCTGCGTCTGGCGCTGGAAAGCGTGATGTGCTGGCAGATCCTGGCGGTCAAGTCCCTGCGGGACGAGACCATGAAGGTCTATGACGCGCTGGAGAGCGGCGATCTGGCCGCCTCCCGCCGTGCCGTCTCCATGATCGTAGGGCGAGACACCGACCGGCTGGACGACGCCGCTGTGACCCGCGCCGCCGTGGAGACGGTGGCGGAGAATACCTCCGACGGCGTGGTGGCGCCGCTGCTGTTTCTGGCCATCGGCGGCGCGCCGCTGGGCTTTTTCTACAAGGCGGTGAACACCATGGACTCCATGCTGGGGTATGTGGAGCCGCCCTATAAGAACATTGGTCTGGTACCCGCCAAGGCCGACGATGTGGTGAATTACATCCCGGCGCGGCTGTCAGCACTTTTGATGCTGGCGGCGGGCGGCCTGATGGGGCTGGATACGGCGGCAGGCTGGCGGATCTTCCGCCGCGACCGCCGGAAGCACGCCAGTCCCAACTCAGCCCAGACGGAATCCGTCTGCGCGGGGCTGCTGGGCGTGCGTTTGGCGGGGGATGCATGGTACCACGGCGTGCTGCACAAAAAGGAGTATATCGGCGACGTAGCGCGGGAGATCACCCATGAGGACATCCCCCGTGTGTGTCGCCTGATGACCGTCACAGCCATCCTTGCCCTGCTTTTGAGCTGCGGGGTCAAGCTGCCCCTTGCGCTGTAAAGGAGACGTAGATGCTGTATAAAACGGAAAATCAACATGGCGGTGACGTGTACGGCGGCGGTATCACACTGGATTTTTCCGCCAACACCAACCCGCTTGGCACGCCCCCCGGCGTTTTGGAGGCGGTGTGCCGGGCTCTGCCCCAGCTGCACCGCTACCCCGACCCCTACTGCCGCCAGCTGGTGCAGGCCATCGCAACCCATGAGCAGGTGCCGGCGTCGTATGTCCTCTGCGGGAACGGCGCGGCGGACCTGATCTACGCTTACTGCGCCGCTCTGCGGCCCCGGACAGCTGTGGAGCCTGCGCCTACCTTTGCCGAGTACGGGCTGGGTCTGGCGCAGATGGGCTGCCGCGTGACGCCGTATTTTCTGCATCAGGCGGAGAATTTCGATGTGGATGAGGGCTTTCTGCCCTTTTTGGAAGAGAAAAAGCCGGAGGCGGTATTCCTCTGCACCCCCAACAACCCCACCGGACGGCTGCTGCCGCTGCCGCTGCTGGAACAGATCCTGCAAGTCTGTGCGGCGTGGGGTGCGCGGGTGTTTCTGGATGAGTGCTTCCTCGACCTTACGGAGGACGGTGTCAGCGCCAAATCCCTTTTGGCGGCGCACCCGGAGCTGCTGATCCTGAAGGCCTTTACCAAGAGCTACGGCATGGCGGGCATCCGGCTGGGGTACTGCCTGTGCGCCGACAGCGCGCTGCTGCACCGCATGGCGAGTGCATCCCAGCCGTGGAACGTATCCTCGCTGGCGCAGAGCGCCGGTGTGGCGGCGCTGACGGAGCAGGATTTCCTGCAAAGAACACGATCCCTCGTCCATACGGAGCGGCGCTGGCTCACGGATAACCTGACGGCGCTGGGCTTCTGGGTGTGTCCGTCCCAAGCCAACTACCTGCTGTTCCGCGGGCCGCGGGGCTTGCGGGAGGGGCTTCTGCGGCAGGGCATCGCCATCCGGGGCTGCGAGAATTACAGCGGGCTGGACGACGGGTGGTATCGCATCGCCGTGCGGCCCCATGAGGAAAACGAAGCGTTGATAACGGCCATCCGGCAATTCTGCAAGGAGAAATCGCTATGGCAATGAATATTATGATACAGGGAACCATGTCCAACGCCGGAAAGAGCCTGCTGGCGGCGGGACTCTGCCGCGTTCTGAAGCAGGACGGCTACCGCGTGGCACCGTTCAAGAGCCAGAATATGGCGCTAAACTCCTTCATCACCAGGGACGGCGGTGAGATGGGCCGGGCGCAGGTGGTGCAGGCAGAGGCCGCCGGGATCGAGCCGGATACCCGCATGAATCCCATCCTGCTCAAGCCTACCACCGACGTGGGCAGTCAGGTCATCGTAAACGGCCAAGTGCGGGGCAATATGCAGGCCATGGAGTATTTCCGCCGCAAGCGGGACTACATCCCCGCCGTGCTGGAGGCCTACAACAGTCTGGCCTCAGAGTACGACGTGATCGTTATCGAGGGGGCGGGCAGCCCCGCGGAGATCAATCTCAAGCAGGATGACATTGTGAACATGGGGCTTGCCAAGCTAGTGGACGCGCCGGTGCTGCTGGTAGGCGACATCGACCGGGGCGGCGTATTCGCCCAGCTCTATGGTACAGTGGCGCTGCTGGAGGAGGACGAGCGCCGCCGCATCAAGGGCGTGGTGGTCA
>OLPW01003689.1_pt1 | contig 11684 bp, 9 predicted proteins | sample 1672161 | NCBI WGS metagenome assembly OLPW01 (sample SAMEA3136654, study PRJEB25190) | human gut metagenome
TTTTCCCGTATGCGCTTTAAGGGGCGCAAGCCGATATTGAAGCAGTTGGTTCTGCTGTACTCTTTCCCGTCTGTCCTTTCCATGTTTGCGATTTATACACTGCTGCGCCCGCTGGGGCTGATCAACAGCAAAGTTGGCTTGATTCTGATTTATACCGGAACGATGGCTGAGTTTGGACTGCTGAACATGAAAGGATACTTTGATACGATACCGCGCGAAATCGAGGAAGCGGCGGAAATTGACGGCGCAAGCGGCATCCAGCTTGTCACGCGCATTGTTCTTCCGCTGGCGCGCCCCAGTATTTTGGTTACGGCGGTTATGATCTTGATTTATGTCTGGAATGAATATCTCTTTGCAACGACCTTTATGACAGGTGCCGAGAATTATACACTGGCAGCCGGATTGTACTCTTTGCAGGCAACAGAAATGAGCGGAAGCTGGCCCGTTTTTGCAGCAGCCTCGCTGGTAGTCAGCCTGCCGATTCTGATTGTGTTCTTTGTCGTACAGCGTCATATGACCTCCGGCCTGACTGCCGGTGGTGTCAAAGGTTGATTGCCCCAAACAGGGAGATGACACAATGAATTTTGAAGCCATCCAACACATTCCGATGTCACAGCAGGCACACGGGATTGACCCAAACCATGTCGTGTTCCGGCTGCGCGCCGGGCGCGATGATCTAAAGCACTGCACGCTGTTTTATGCAGATCGAGCCTGCCGCCTGACGCCGGTTATTTTCTCGTCTGTAGAGATGCAGGTGGAAGCGCAGGACGAATGGTTTGATTACTTCCAAGTCATCTTGGAAAGCCCCTATAAGCGGATCTGTTACTATTTTGAACTTGACGACGGAACGCAGAAGCTGCTGTATTACGGCGATTTCTTTACGGATCACCGCGTGGACGACAGATCGGAATACTACCAGCTGCCGTTTAACCATCCGGCAGACATTGCAGCACCGCCTGCATGGGCGCAGGATGCAGTAGTTTACAATATCTTCCCGGACAGTTTCGCCACGGGCCGCCGCTTTATCTCTGGCAAATCATCCGAAAAAGAGTGGAACGGTCAGATTACACGCGGAAAACTCGGTGGAACGCTGCGCGGCGTGATCGAGAATCTGGATTACATTCAAGAACTGGGTGCTACCTGCATTTACATGAATCCGATTTTTGCAGCAGGGGAGTACCACAAGTACGATTTGCTGGACTATCATCACATCGATCCCTGTTTCGGTACGGATGAAGATTTCCGACAGTTGGTCAACGACTGCCATGCGCGGGGAATGCGTGTGATTATTGATGGTGTGTTCAATCATGTGGGGTGGAATTTTTTCGCTTTTGATGACGTGGTGCGCAATGGCGAAAACTCAAAATATAAAAGCTGGTTTTACCATCTGCAATTCCCTGTAGAGAGGCCGGAAGACCCCGAAACCTATCCGACCTATGAATGCTTCGGCTATGAGCGCATGATGCCGAAAACTAACACCTGCAACCCGGAAGTACAAGAGTATTTCTGCGAGGTGGGCCGCTATTGGGTGCGGGAATTTGATATTGACGGCTGGCGTCTGGATGTTGCCAGCGAGATCAACGACGGATTCTGGCGTGCATTTCGGCAGGCGGTGAAAGAAGAAAAGGCAGAGTGTATCCTGATTGGTGAGGTGTGGGAGACTGCCCAGCATTGGCTGAACGGTGATATCTTCGACTCCACCATGAACTACGATTTCCGCAAGCACTGCCGCCGATTCTTTGCCGAGCAGAGTATCGATGCAGCAGAATTTGATGCCCGCGTGACCAATATGCGGATGCGGTATAAACTCCCGGTACTGTACGCGCAACTCAATCTGCTGGACAGTCATGATGTGAGCCGCTTCTATTCGCTGTGCGAAAAAGACCCGGCAAGGATGCAGCTCGCTGTGCTTTTCCAGATGACTTTTACAGGGATTCCGTCTGTCTTTTATGGTGACGAGCGCGGTATTTACGGCTTACAGGAAGCAGAGTACCGCCATGAAATGACGTGGTCGCAGGAGCCGCCGGCCTTGGCAGAGTTTTATAAAAAGGCGATGCATCTGCGAACGGAACACCCGGCCCTTTGCCGAGGCAGCTACCATACCATTAAGGCCGAAAAGAAAAACAGGCTGTATGGGTATGAGCGCACCGATGAGAAAGAAAAAATCACTGTGTTCCTCAACAATCAATCTGCCGCTGCTGACATTCCTCCGATAAACGGAAAGATGCTGTGGCAGCAGGGATACGAGGAAAAGAACAACAGCCTTGCCCCTATGGGGTTTGCCGTATTCACACAGGAGGTGTAAAACGTGAGCGTGACGATTCAGGAAGTGGCCGAAGCTGCGGGTGTGTCCAAGGCAACCGTCAGCAAGGTGCTGCATAGATCATATTCTATATCGCAGGAAACCTGTGACCGGGTAAATGCGGTCATCAAGGAACTGGGATATCAGCCGAATCGTCGCGCGCAAAGTTTTGCTACCGGCGCAACAAAAACGATTCTCTTTTTGGCAGAAATGCAGCATGGTGTGGGATTTGACAACCCGCATCTGTTTGAAATCATGGCCGGGGTAGAGAACGCACTTTCCGAAAAAGGGTATGGTCTCATTGTGCAGCACAGCACGGCGCTTGACCTTTGGCAGCATTTCGATGAACTGCTGCAGGGCTCCTATGTGGATGGTGTGATTCTGCACGCATCTGTTGTGTCAAAGGACGTGGCCCTTTGTCTGGCACATACGGAACTGCCCTACATTGTTGTAGGTGCGCCGGATTTCTCCAACCAGCTTTGTTGGATTGATACCAATAACTCGGTGGCCGGGCAGATTGCGGTTACACACCTGTGGCGCAACGGATATGACAGGATCGCATTCATCGGTGGCCCCAAGGAAGATACAATTTCTGCGCACCGTCTGAGTGGCGCACTTGCCACTCTGAATGAGAAAATCCCGGCAGGATATTTGCGGGAAGGGCCGCCCACCAGTGAGGGCGGTGCAGCAGCCGCACGCGCCCTGCTGGAACTGCAGACACGGCCCAACGCTGTGATCTGCGCAAACCAGTATATTGCGTTTGGCTGCGTAAATGAACTGAAGGCTTCCGGAGTACGCATCCCGGAAGATATGGCTGTTATCACATTTGACGATTTTCCATTTTCTAAAATCATTGAACCGCAACTGAGTGTTGTGAACCTCGATATGTATGATATGGGTGAGCAGGCTGCGAAAGTTGTTCTGCGGCGAATCCGGACACCGCAGTATCTTGTACAATCGCAGACCACGCTGCCGATATTGATAGAACGACAATCGACAAAGAAGTTACCGTAAAGGAGGTAAGTATGGCTAAACATTTGGCAAAAAAGGCAGCGTGCCTTATCGGATCTGCAGCAGTTGCACTCTCGATGACGCTCGGAGCATTCCCTGTGTATGCGGATTCCGCTGCATCGGCTCCGGAACTGGGACCAGTTACGTCCAAGGATGTCGTCTACCAAATCATCACGGACCGTTTCTATGATGGAGACACATCCAACAACGTTCCCGCAGGATTTGATGCAACGCTCTATGATGGAACCGGGCAGGATCTGAAGCTCTACCAAGGTGGCGACTGGGCAGGCATCATCGAGAAGATACCTTATTTAAAAGGTATGGGCGTCACGGCAGTTTGGATCTCCGCTCCGTATGAGAACCGTGATACGGAGATTATCGACTACCAAAGCGATGGCAGTCTCAACCGGTGGACGAGTTTCCACGGCTACCATGTTCGCAACTATTTTGCGACAAACAAGCATTTCGGAACGCTGAACGAGTTCAAGGAACTGCGGGATGCACTGCACGCCAACGGCATTAAGCTGGTTATCGATTTCGTGACCAACCACACCAGCCGGGAAATGAACCCTACCGCGAACAATATCCCGGAAGATGGCAAGCTGTACGAGCCGGATCGCAAAGAAGATGGTACCTTTGCATTCGATGAGAATGGTGAGCCGTATGATTACAATGGGGATGGCTTGGTAGAAAACTTGATTGCCGATCCTCAGAATGATACAAATGGATGGTTCCACGGTTTGGGTGACCGTGGCAATGATAGCAGCCGATATGGCTATCGCTATAAGGATCTCGGCTCGTTGGCTGATTTCTCACAGGAAAATCAGGATGTTGCGGCATATCTGGAACAGGCAACCCTGTTCTGGGCGGATATGGGTGTAAACGGTATCCGCCATGATGCCACGCTCCATATGGATGCGGCATTCGCAAAGGGGCTGAAAGATGCGGTTGATTCGCATAATACGATTACCCAGTTCGGTGAGTTTTTCATCGGGCGGCCTGACCCCAAATATGATGAGTATGTCTATTTCCCGAAGCAGACGGGCATAAACAACCTTGATTTCGAGTTTTATCGCGCAGCGTCCACGACCTTTGGCGACTTCTCGACAACGATGGCGGACTTTGGCAATATGCTGCAGTACACGCAGGACGATTATGACTACGAAAATCAGGCGGTAACGTTCCTCGATAACCACGATGTGACGAGATTCGGCTACACGCAGAGAAGCCAAAAGACCTACAATGCAGCCTTGGCGACGTTGCTGACATCTCGTGGTGTTCCCAACATCTACTACGGTACGGAGCAATATGTTGTCCCCGCAGATGGCAGCGATGTCTCTGGACGTATCTTCATGCAGACGGATAGTTCGTTTGATACAGATACAACGGCGTACAAGCTGATTGGCAAGCTGTCGGAACTGCGTCAGCAAAATGATGCCATTGCGTATGGTACTACCACGATTCGTTACAGCAATGATGATGTCCTTATCTACGAGCGGAAGTTCTATGATGATGTTATACTTGTTGCAATAAATCGCCAGCCGGATAAAGCGTATACCATTGACAATGTGGAAACGCTGCTCCCGGAAGGTGAGTATGTGGACTTCCTCGGTGGTATGCTGAACGGTGAAAATATCAGCGTCTATGCCTCTACAGGAATCAACACTACGGCATCGATCACGTTGGATGGTGGTGAAGTAGGAATTTGGCAGTACGATGCGGCAGCCAACGCACCCGAAATCGGAAATGTCGTTTCTACGATGGGACGTGCAGGCAACCGTGTTTATATTTACGGTGATGGACTTGATGGAAATATCTCGGTCAAGTTTGGTGAAACCGAAGCAACGGTTGAAAGCAACACCGCAAATGAAATCGTGACGTATGTCCCCGATAATGCAGTTGCAGGATACAATGATATTACGGTTACGAAGGGAGATGCTGTCAGCAATTCGTTTACCTATAATGTCTTGTCTGGTGACCAGAACCAAGTCATTTTCCATGTAAAAGCTGAAACCAGCTACGGTGAAAACATTTACATCGTAGGTAACGTGCCGGAGTTGGGAAGTTGGGACCCGGATAAATGCACAGAAGCGCTGCTGAATCCCAATTATCCTGAATGGTTCCTCCCAGTGAGTGTTCCGGCAGGAACGGAAATCCAGTTCAAGTTCATCAAAAAGGACGCGAACGGAACCGTTACGTGGGAGAGCGGTGACAACCGCGTGATTACGTCCTCGTCTCTTAGCGCTGGCACGGTTGATACAGAGGTCTACACTTGGAGAAATTGAGATACTAACGCTATTATAAACAAAGCCATAAGATACACAAATGCCCATTGGTTCAAAAAGCCGATGGGCATTTGTAAGTTTTATAGAGAGATAAATGTATGTGTGTACCATAATTATGTACGCCTTCTTTGGATTTGCGTTGTTACCGTTCTAGCTACTAAACTCGTTTATTGTTTTGCACATAAAGCTGAACTATGAAATCACGATAAGACGGTTGATGACCTATTGACAAAAGCAAACAAAAAGAATATAATATCATATAAAGTCATATTCCAACTGACGACGGATGCACCGGTAATACCTGACATGAAGAAATGGATTGCCATGGTGTATATAATAAAGATTAAAATGAGGCTAATAGTATGAGTAATATAGTAAAAAAAGAAACAAGCGGTATAATTCCGAAAGAGATTGCGAATATAACGCTTGAGGAATTGATGTCTACAGAAGGAGTAGAGTTCCACAAAAAGAATAATATATTAAGAATGAAACAACGGATAGCAAATGAAATTGTTACGGTAGAAGTTCGTAGTTATGATGATACCAATATTATTTCTCAATCGCGTACGAACAAAAGCCGACCAGTCAGCCAAATGGAATCGACTATCGCGCAACTTCGAAAAGAGGGAAGAACTCAAACAGAAGTGGCCAATCTCTTGGGGACAACTCAAACAAACATCTCTAAGATTGAAAAAAAAATGAAAAATCGCAAATAATTTCAACGAAATCACACCGCTTTGGTTATCCTACAGATAAGTATGTGAAATTCAAATTGGTGCAATCCTATAGCCTTTATAAGCAAGCATAGTGCATTCCAATCGATAAAATCCTATGGGCGGAGTGAATCACAACTATTGAGGAAGCTGTAGTTGACGTTTATCTTCAAGTGTGTTACCATACTCTTGTAAGTGATTTATATGTCCTGCAAAGCAATTTGCACTGACACACGTTGTTGTTTTTGTACTTTGTGCCTGCAATGCCGCTGACCGTCTGGTCTGTGCATTGCGGGCATTTTTTATCCGCCGGGGGACACCCCGTACAAAGTGAGAATGACTTTTGTGCTGCTATTGGCAGCGAAGAGAAGTTGTTCTCGCTTTTTTTATTTGGTTTAGCGCCGCCCGGCGTTAAAAATAGAAATTCATGAAAGGCGAGATTACAATGATGGACGAACTCAAGCAGCAATTTTACGAGGTCATGCACAAGTATCAGAAGCCGTTTTCGGAGGAAGGTGTTACGGCGAATCTTACGCAATGGTACGAACAGAAGCAGGGGCTTTTGCAGCTCCTGCGCAGGCATCCACTATGGAATGAGAAAGAACTGGCAATCGTGTTCCGCGTGGAGGAGCGCCGAGAAATTGACCGTATCACGGTAGACGAAACACGTGCCGCCATACTGGAACTGGGCCGCAGAGCCTGCACCGATGATACTGTATACGAAAACTTTGAAACAGCCCTGCGCGCAGCAACCGCAGACTATGCCCGGATACCAAACGAGTACCGCTTGGACACGATTCGGCAGTACGGCGGCATCAAGTGCGCACCGGGGCAAAAGGCAAGCCGCATTATCAATCGGCTCTGCCTGAAATTCCATCTTGACCAAATCGAGGAAGAAGCGGAAGCAGGCGAGCCGGACAACCGCTATATGCGCACGGTCAAACCTTACAACGCGCTGTTTGTACGGCTGGCCGATGCCCTGAACCCAGCGCATATCGAGAAAACCGCGGTGCTGTCAATCCACCCCTGCGATTTTCTTGAAATGTCCAATCGCGACAACACTTGGAGTTCCTGCCACTGCTTAGAGAGGGGCAGTTATCACGGCGGCTGCCAGTCCTATATGGGCGATGCCGTCAGTATGATTTTTTTCACAGTCAGCGACGAGTACACGCAGGACTTCCATACAGCACCGCGCATCACACGAGAGATTTTCTGCTATAAAGACAATGTTCTGCTGCAATCTCGTCTGTACCCTACGGATTTGGAAGACCAGAAAACCCTGTATCGCAGCATCGTCCAGCAGGCTGTTGCAACGTGCCTTGACAAACCGAACCTGTGGTCAATCAAACGTGGAAAAGATACCGAACCTTACTGCGAATCTGCGGCGGATAGCAACCATTATCCCGACTATAAGTATGGATATGCGGTTGTATCTCTGCTGAAAGGGGAAACCGACTATGGCCAAATGACGATTGGCTCCGTGGCCCGCTGTGTCTGCTGCGGCGGGGAACAGAAGAATCACCGCTCGATACGCTGTGCAGAATGCGGCAGTATGTTTGTCTGCAAAGGCTGCGGCAAAACAGTGCATGGATATGGGCGCTATATTGATGATCACTTTTATTGCAATGAGTGCAGCTATGAATGTGCGGTTTGCAAAGAAAAGTTTATCGGTATGCCGCGCATCGGAATCGCCCGATCCGGCGAGCAGCGCGGGATTTGCCCTGCCTGCTATGCGCAGGTAGTTGATGTATGCGGAAACTGCACAATCCATAGTGACTGCCTTTCCATCGGTGCCAATCGCTTCTGCCCGAACCAGATGAGCGGCCTTGCCGCATAAAGGAGGAATCCATGCAAGAATTGACGTTTGAAACCATTCTACGTCTGCCGCAGATGGAATTGAAAAAGAGGTTAAAAGCCGAGCTGAAAAGCAGGGGTTACCCCGTTACCGATAAGCCCGGCTACCTGTATGCCGAGGGAACGATTCCTGTCTTGCTGGTGGCCCACATGGACACGGTTCACCGTCAGCCTGTCGAACAGGTATGCTATTCGGCAGACGGGGCTGTAGCCATGTCACCGCAGGGAATCGGCGGCGATGACCGCTGTGGTGTCTGGATGATTTTGCAGATCCTGCGCACGGCGAACTGTCATGTGCTGTTCTGTGAGGATGAGGAAGTCGGCTGTGTAGGTGCAAAGAAATTCACAAGCGGCTCTTTACGGCCACAGGTAAACTACATCGTAGAGCTTGACCGCCGAGGTAGTAATGATGCCGTGTTTTACCGCTGCGATAACCCGGAGTTTGAGGACTTCGTTACTTCGTTCGGGTTCGAGACGGCAGGTGGTTCGTGCAGTGATATATCTTACATTGCGCCGTATCTGGAAACGGCGGCGGTCAATATCAGCTGCGGTTACTACTGCGAGCATCAACGGTATGAGTACATCCACTTAGAGGAGATGAAACTGAATGCCGCTCGCGTGGCGCAGATGGTAACGCAGCAGACAGAACACTTTGAATATAGGGAACAGCAGGACAACTTCTTCGGCGGGCGAGTTTACCAGTATTCTATGTGGGATATGGCCTCGGAGCGTGAAACCTACAAGTGGCTTTCACCACTGCCGAAAGAAGCAAAAATCAAGCTGGGAACAGCGGAACTTATCATGTCTCATGCCAAGATTGACCGGCAGGGGAAGGTACATCGCTACATACCAGAACTAAATGCCGCAGTGCAGACAGAGAATTCAGCAGCTATAATGCCAAACGGCAAGAAACCGGTCTATGACACAAAAAAATCAAAATGTCATAAAGTAATACCTCTGGCACAAGCATTAGAATTGCTGAGATATAAGTAAACAAAAGGCCCTCCTTCGCTGTGTGAAAGAGGGCCTTTTGAATGTGGTACTCGGCATGTGCAACAACGAAGAGGTAAAAGATTGCTATGTGTTCGGCAATAGGATGATTATGATAAAATTTGAAGTCTTTTACTTTATTTTAGATGATTAGAAATCTCTACTTTTGACATAGGCTAATTTGACTTTTGCTTTTAGATTGAAATGGTATAATCAATGCAATGTCAGAAAGAAAAATAAATGTTAGAGTGAGAATTAGCGAAGCTGAAATCAGAAAATCTTTGTTCATCGACATCAATTCTCCAAGAATGAAAAAGAATAAGATCATGCAAAAATCGAAAAATGGGTAAAAATTTAGGTCGAAGCACTTTGACGTTACTGCACGCGATAGATGGATAATATAACACTGACAAATAAGTGCACCCAGCAAAAGAAGCACAAAAAGAAAAATATCAACGACTAACGGTTGCCTACAAATAAAACGGATATACATTTGATAATAAGGCGAATAAGCTTGGATATACATCGGAAACATATTATTTGCAGTGCTAATATTGTCTAACCCCGCTATTATGTCAACAATATTTGAAGCTTTTTTTAACCTAAAATAACTATCTATCTTTTGAAAATATAAAAGACCATGATAACGTGTTTCGTCAAAACTTTCAGGCATAAAATTAAAAAGTGGGGATGCCGTAATGATGTAGTTATCAAGGTCGATAGTGACACCATTTACTGTGGCACAAGCACCCTTTTCAGCAAAACCTTGAACAACCATATAGGTGGGGACTTCATAATAATTCAATGCGCTAATTACATCTCCGATGTTAAAATATTTTAAATAGTTGCTCCCTAAAATAACAGAAATATGGTAATCAGGCGAAACAATATAAGATGTTTCATCGAATCCATTACCGCAATGTAGAGGAATTCTTTCTGCGTTGAATGCTTCTTTATTTAACAGAAGCTGATTGACAGTTATGTAATTTGTTCCATCATGCTCAAAAATATTAATGTTATCGGGAGCAAAAGATTCTGAACCACAAAAGTATTGAATATCCAAGGATTGGTTGATCTTTTCTAAAAATGTATATTCCGGAAAAGATTCCAGCGCTGAATGAAAGTCTTTTAACAACGATACCTGATTCGGATCTTCGATAATAGGAACGATTGGGTCTTCATAATCATAAAGCTTGTATTCATGTGTCGAGTTACCTTTAAGGAGCAGCGTGTGCAATGGTGTGCATACGATAATAATAGAAAACGCTATGAAACCCAAAAGAATACTTACAATTGAAAGGAAACCAGCGGTAAGATATAATTTTTTCTCTTTAGTCATAATTCTAATTGAATTTTATAGGAAGTGGCATATTAAGAAATAATCGTTTTATCTTAATATGCCACTCAAATTGATTTACAATATATTATATGTAAGATTAATTATCCCCAATAGGACCGCAATGCGTATCCCCAGTCATTCAAAATGTAAGGGCTTCGAGCAACAGCGCTACCAGAATTTGCATATTGCCGGTCACTATCTACCAAGACTGTTCCACCGACCGCTTGAACAATTTGAGCCCGAGAATAATGGCGTAATGCATACACTGTTTCAGAGGCGGCACGAACTTTGTTCGCCGAAGGCTCTTTTGCTGCACGGTGTTTAAGCGGCAACCCATCGAATGTATGCTCGACCCACTCTGCGTCCGAGAGATTATCGATAGTAGCAATCCCGTTGTCATCACGCCAGCGGCATTCGTAGTAGATTTCCCCATTTTCATTGTGCTCGATAATAGCCTCAACGGACTGTGGAACAAAAAAATTACTATTGGAATTATCTGCAAAAGCAGGTAACGCCATAGCACAGACCATGGCTATAGCCAAACCAGAAGTAAAAAGATTCTTATTTAGAGTTTTCATTATATAAATCCTCATTATTATAATTTGATTGATTTCGGAACGAACAAGATTTCATCTGTGCACCGATGAAATTAATTACAAGTTGTGATCAATTCCAGTGTTTAAGATTCACTTCCTGTATTTGCACTATAGCATACTTCACATAAGATTTCCATAAATGCGTTATAAAAGCAAAAATAACTGCATGAACGCAGAAATCTTTGTTAAAGACAATAAATTAGCAGCGGAAGAAGAAAAATTGATAAACAAACGGGCTTACTTTTGAGCAAATCGTGCAGGAATACTTAGAAAAACAGAGCCTAGGGCGTACCCCGGATTTGCAGGAAAAGGAGCCGTCAATATCTTCGCCGCCAATAGATTTAATAGCCAGTGCTTTGGCTGATTTTAGAGGCTGACACATATAGTGAGTATAATAAGCAGCAATCCCCAAGGCGGCACATACGTCACCTTGGGGATTGTTGTTACGCTGTATTGCTTGCCAGAATGTTGCTTTAGCTATATTGTGCGCTTCTTATAAATATAGGCTGAGTTAAATTGCTTTCTCAAAAGCATTTCCGCAGAATTTTTCTCTCCGTGTTTTATGTGCATATAAATGTAGCGGCCGGCGCTCGG
>OLPW01003695.1_pt1 | contig 11674 bp, 13 predicted proteins | sample 1672161 | NCBI WGS metagenome assembly OLPW01 (sample SAMEA3136654, study PRJEB25190) | human gut metagenome
CTTTTCGAACATTTACGATAGATATCATCTCATATTGAGATGATTTTTTGTTTGTTAAAAAGTCATCCTTAAAAGAAAGGATGGTGTTTGTAGTGATTAAAATTATTACACAAGAGTTAGAAATAGAAAGTAATCTTAAACAACGATTAGAATTTATATGTGAATTTTGTCATATCAAACCTACTATTATAAATGGTAGTATTAGAAAAATTGATAAGACTAATTTATCTTACATAGAACCGCATAAGATTATTGTTAAAGATACTACTTTTCTAGCATTTAATTATTCTACTGATATTTATGTTGGTAGTCTAAATAAAAAAATTAAACTTGTGGAACTTGAAGATTATATTAAAAATCTACTAAATGCCTGATATTTCGCTAACTATTGACTTTTTAAGACAAAAATACTATTATATATAGCAACTGAAAGAGATATACCTAAATGTATTAATGGGGGTTATGCATTATGGGAAGAAAGATAAAAAAATATATTTTTATAATACGAAGTTAAAGAGATAAAGGTAGTAGTTTGAATATCTATTGCTTTTATCTCTTCTTTTTTTGAAGAAAGGATGTGTTGTGTTTGGAAAACCAAGTTAAAAATTTATGTGGTCTATATTTAAGAGTTTCCACTGAGGATCAAGCACGTGAGGGTTTTAGTTTACCAGAACAAAAAGAACGATTAGAAACATTTTGTAAGTTTAAAGGTTATGAGATAGTTGATTATTATGAAGATGCTGGAATAAGTGCTAAAACAGGCAATTATAGGCCAGAATTTGAAAGATTAAAGAAAGATATTAAATCTAAAAGAATTAACACGATAATAGCTCTTAAATTAGATAGAATAACAAGAAGTATATTTGATTGGGAAAAGTTAATGACTTTTCTTGATGAAAATGATGCTTATATAGATTGTGCTAATGATGAAGTTAATACTACTAATGCAAATGGTAAAATGGTATCTAGACTTTTAATGAGTGTATCTCAAAATGAAATTGAAAGAACTAGTGAAAGAACAAAAATTGGTTTAGCTGGAGCAATTAAGCAAGGACATTTACCAAGTCAAGCACCTTTAGGTTATAAACACGAAAATAAAAAACTTGTTATAGATTACTCTACTAAAGATGTTGTAGTTAGAATATTCGAATTATATTATAATGGAAACTCTTATCAAACAATAAGTAATATATTAAACGAAGAACAAGTATTAGGCAAAACTAATTGGCGAGATTCAACCATTACTGCAATATTAGAAAATGAAGTTTATAAAGGAGATTTCGTTCATGGTAAAAGAACAAAGCACCCTACTTATTATGAAAATGTTGTTGAACCATTAGTTAGTAAAGAAATGTGGGAAGATTGCCAAGCACAAAAGAAAAAGAACTCTCGTGCATATCAAAGAACTTTAACTTATTTATTCTTACAAAAAATAAGATGTCCTAAATGCAATAATTTAATGGGTGGTAAAGCAACTAAAAAGAAAAATGGAAATGTTTATTATTACTATTATTGTAATGATTGTAAGCTTAATTTAAAAGAAAATGTTATTGAAGAATACTTTGCAAACTTTATTAATGAAATTGTTGAATATGATAGTGTTGTTAATCAATTTTTCTTACCTATGATTAAGCAAAAATTTGATGAGCCAAAAGAACTATTAGAAAAAGAACTTGATAAACAAAAGGCTAAACTAGATAGAATTAGAAAAGCATATATTTCTGGGGCATTTGATTTAGAAGAATATAATGTCGAAAAGAAAATTGTCGATGAAGCAATTTCTAAAATACAAAGTGAACTTAATACTACTAATACTACTGAAGAATTAAAATTTACACCACAAGACATTTTATTAAAAAGAGATATTGACTTTATCAATAAAGTTAAATTAAAAGATGAATATAAAGAAAGAACTAAAACTTGGAAGGATTATACAAGGGAAGAGAAATCAAATTTAATTATGAAGTATGTCGATGATATAACTTTGTTAGAAAAAAACAAAGTTATGATAATTGATGAAGTTAGATTTAGAGAAAGTATATGTCGTCCTTGTAATGAACTAGTACAAGCAGGTTATATTGATGTTAAAACTCCTACTTTATTTGGTAATTTAGTAGGTCAATTAAGATTTAGTAATTACCTGCCTGAAGAAGAAGTTGGAAAACACATAATGAGACTCCGACAATACTATGATGTAGGTTTTGAAGAAGCCACTTATTATGTTGAAGATAGAGTTTTCTATTTCAACTTTTTACAAGATAATCGCGCTATTATAAGAATATTCCCAATGGAAGATTATTGTAAAATAGATCCAGATATAAAAATGAAAGAATATAGATATGGAATAATCTATATTCGTGAAACTGATGAATTTCAAATGCAAGATATAGATAGTGCATTTGATTATATACCAGATGAAACAAACGATAGTGTTATCTATATGAGAGAGCCAATTCCTATTGAAATTGGTGTTAAACCTGTAAAAAAGGAATTGCTCGATATAGAAGAATAAAATGCGTACACGTTTTGTGAGTTTACTCGTGAAAGTGGGAAAAGCATTTTATAAACTTATGTAGTTTTGTTTTATTGCGATAGCTTTAAAACATTACGAAATAAGTTTCAAAAGGGTTCTAGGGAATCCCTAGCCCACAGGTTATTTTGATACTTGTGTCAAAATACCTAGGGGGTTAAATATTTTGTCATAAACAAAATAGATGCTAGAAAGGATGTAATTTATATATGTCAGAACTTGCATACTCACTACATTTGGGTAGTGATAAGAATAGAAAAAATGTATCAAGATTACGAGCAAAATCTAATGCTAGTGGAACTACTTCTCTATCAAACAATGCAATTCAAAATGCTAGACAATTATCCCGTGTTGATAAACATAATTATCGTAAGTATGATGATAACAAGCATTTAATTGAAATAGTTAGAGGAACAACTTCTCTATATAGCGACGTTCAAAAGTTATATAAAGATGAATTTGAAGAAGCAAGATTAGAATATAATTCTAAACAAACAAGAGATGATAGAAAAATAGATGACTACTTCAAAAAGATTAGTGATAATTCTAAAAATGATTTAGCTTGTGAAATTATTATTGAACTTGGAGATAAAAAATATTGGGATACCAAAGATGATAAATTTAAGCATAAAATGTCTAATGTATATAAAGAACAAGTTAAAGATTTAGAAACTTTAATTCCTAACTTTAAAGTTGCAAGTGCAATTATTCATTATGATGAAACAAGTCCACATATGCACGTTGTAGGTGTTCCAATTAAATATAAAAGTAAAAATGGTATGTCTAAACAAGTTGGTAAATCTGATGTCTTTACTAAAACAAAGTTGATAGAATTGCAGGATAAAATGAGAACATTATGTATTGCTAGTTTTAATAAAGAATATGGTTTAAATAATATTTTAAAAACTAAACAAAAAGGTAGAAATAAAGATATAAATGTTAAAAATATGGGAAACTATATTGAAATGCAAGAAGAATTATCTAAAAATAAAGAACGATTAGAAATAGCAAATAAAAAATCACTTGAACTAGATAATAATTATAATGAAGTTAGAGATATAGTTAGTAATTTAAAAACTACTTTTACTAATAAAGACAAATATGTTTTAAATAAAGATGATAAAGATAAAATCGATAAATTTATTCAGCAAGTAGATTCAACTAATAAAGAATATAAGAAAATGCAAAAGTTATCTATTACCTTAAATGATGTTGAAACTGAATTAAAAGAAAACAGAGAAAAAGTTAAAATACTAACTGAAAACAATGAAGCATTAAATATTAAAGTTAAATCACTTGAAAAAAAGATAGATAAACAAGAAGATGAAATTGATGATCTGAAAGAGAAAAATTCTAAACTACAAAGCACTATTAATTTCTTTGAAAACTTATTTGATAGATTAGTTAAATTTATTAAAAATAAAATGTTTGGCAAAGAAAAAGAACGTGAAAATTATTGGAATTTTTCAAAAGATTTATATACTTCATAATATATTTAGCGATAAAACTATTGAATCAATTCAGGATGATTATATTTGGAATAAGGGAAATAATAAAAACAAAGAAAAAGATGATTACGAAATTGGTATGTAATCATCTTATTTTTTACCCATATTAAATAAATTTTTTTCTTTACATAATTCTAAAATTTTTTGATTTCTTTTATCTATTTCAGAATAAATATCATTTTCAAAAGAAATACCTCTATCTCTAAATGCGGAATACATTTCTCTTAAACTTCCATGATTATATTCCCAGACAAATTCTCCTCTATATGTGCTTCTTTCAAAATTGTAAATTCCATATCCGTCTTCATCACAAGCAGCATAAAGGTGTGATTTACCACTTTTATAAGTTTCTCTGATAACATCACTACGACCAGCAACCTTACCTAAATAGTCTATAATACATACATCTCCAAAGTCTGTATTATGATTTTTTATCCACTCAATTAATTCTTCTTTCGTGTCAAAATATGCACTATTAAATGCTCCTGAAAAGCCATATAATCTCATTTGTGGTTCTGGGATTTCAGTTAATGGATTAACATTTTTAGGTTTTCCATCACAAAATCTTTTCAATAAACTTGATGTTTTTTCAACAAATTCTTTATCTTGAAATGCTTTTGATAGTGTTTCAGCTGCTGGAGTTATATCTTGCTCAGTTCTATTTATTTGTTTTGTACAATACAATAATCTTTCTTCTTCTGTCATTTTTTTATATTCTTCTTTACTTATATTTGCCATAATCATAAACCTCCTAAATAACTAATAATATTATAGCATTATTTAAATACTTTTTGAAACAAATTAACCTAAAACTATTGAAATTGGTTAATTTTATGGTATATTACTAGTAGTGAGTGATATTTATCATATCACTAGAGAAAGAGTTGTAGATATCTACGACACCCGCTCCATAAGATAAAATCGTCGCACCAATGTGACGTTAATGATTAAATCAATCTGAAAAGATTGATTTTTTTGTGCGTTATTGCAAAGAAAGGTGTGATGTGATATGATTAAAATAATTAAAAAGAAAATCAATATGAGTGATGAACTCAAAACCAAAATTAATTGGTCTTGCAAATTTAATAACAGACCCTACCAGATTATTGAGGGTCACCTAAGAATTGTGGAACATACAAATCTAGCGTATGTAGAGCCACACAAAGTAATTATTGGAGATACACTATATTTATTCTTCAATGAACAAAAACATTTTTATATTGGGAATTTAAAGAAGAAAATCCCTATTGCTGATTTATCAAAATACATAGCAAGGCATTAATTAATTGAGAGTTTATATACTCCCACAATATTGGTTTATTTTGTCGTGTAAATAATCAATATGTAAGTTAAGGTGTCTTGTTATGTGACACCTTTTTGGTGCCTTTCATTAAAAGAAAAGGAGGAAAGATTATGAATAATGAAAGGATGATAGCAGCAGTTTATATTCGTGTTTCGACAGAGGATCAGGCACGAGAAGGATTTTCTTTAGGAGAACAAAAAGAAAAGTTATTACAACTCTGTGCGTTTAAAGGTTATGAAGTATTTAAGGTTTATGAAGATGCAGGAATATCTGCTAAAGATATGGAACATAGACCTCAATTTCAAGCAATGCTACAAGATATGAAAGAAGGAAAAATAAATTATATTGTTGCTTATAAACTAGATAGAATTACCCGTTCGGTTCGTGATTTGGAAGAATTAATATCAGTTTTAGAACAATATAATTGCTTTCTACTATGTGATAGAGATGATGTTAATACTTCTACTGCTAATGGAAGATTCTTCGTAAGAATGTTAACAGTATTATCACAGTTAGAAATAGAAATTGTATCAGAAAGAACAAAATTTGGATTAAATGGTGCAATTAAGTCAGGACATATTCCAGGTCAAAGACCATTTGGTTATAAGAGTGCTGATGATAAAACAATGATTATTGATAATGCTACTCGTCCCTATGTAGAAAAAATATTTGATATGTATTTAGAGGGAAAAAGTTTTCAGCAAATTGCTAATTACTTTAAAGAAAATGATGTTTATCCTAAAAAGAAATGGAGAGATACTACTATTCAAAAGATTATAGATAACAAAATCTATATGGGTGATTATGAACAATATAAACGAATTGGCAAACAAGAAAATTTAGAACCAATAGTTTATATGAATGTTGTAGAACCCATTATATCTCGTGCCAAATGGGAAGAATGTCAAAGACAAAAGGAAAGAAATCAAAGAACCTATACTAGAGATAGAATTTATACTTTTTTCCAAAGACTTAAATGCCCAGATTGTGGAAGGATAATGAAATGTAAAGGTTCTGGTGGTACTAAAAGAAAATATATGTATTATACTTGTGAGCATTGTCATATTAACTTTAACGAGAGTCATGTAGAAAAACTGTTGAAGAATTTTATTTATGATTTATTAGAATATGATATGGCTGTTAAAAAGTTTTTCTTACCTATTCTAGAAGATAAGAATAGTAAAATTGATACAAATTCTATTGATAAAGAAATTAGAAGTTTAGAAAAACAAAGAGAAAGAATTAAACAAGCCTACATTAAAGGTATTGTAGAAATGGATGATTTTAAAGAAGATTATAAACTAATTGAAGATAAACTTTCCAACTTAGAAAGTAAAAAACTAGAACTAATTAATTTAGAAACTTTTAATTACTCACCTCACGAATTACTTGCTGAAAGAGATTTAGAAAGAGAAAAAATGATAAGGCTTGATACTTTAAATTCACTATTAAAATCAAAATGGAATGATATGGATAAGTCAGAAAAACAAGAATTTATTTCTAAATTTATTGATACTATTGAGATTAAAAAGGATGATAAAGGAAATTTGATTCTTGAAAAAATTAATTTTAGAAATGGATTTATTAAAGAATTAATAAGATTTTATAATGCTGGAATATTTGATGTAGCTGTTCCAGTTATGATTAATAATAATGAAGAAATAATTAAAGGTAGTCGAATGTCAAAAGATGAATTAAACAAATATTTAAATAAAATGAATGAATATTTTGAAACTTCGTTTTATGAAATGTACGAAAAAATTGATGATGAAACTAATGAAATAATATTAGAATATCAACCTAAAATTGATGAAAAAATTATTAGATTTGTAGCACTTACCAATTCAAATAATTTTCCAATATTGGCAGAAGATATTAAAGATAAATACGGAATTGTAAGCTATAAAACTAATAAATTATTAGAAAATTAGAAAGGAAATAATAAAATTATGAATATTGAATATACAAAAATTGGTGACTATTTATTGCCAAATTTAACAATTAAAAAACAGGATTATAAACAAATTAATAAGTATGGATATTTAAGATTAGATTATATTAAAAATCATAAAAAAGGATTATATGTGTCATTACTGATGAAAAATGAATTAACAAATCATCTTCTTTCGGTCAGTATTGAATGCTCTAAAAGATACAATATTTTAATGAGTAACTATATTGAAAATGACGACAAACTATCTGAAAAAAGTAAAGATAATAATCAAATTGAATGGGTTAAATTGATGAATAATTATAGAAATATGACTGAAGAAATTATTTTAAAAGAGTTAATCTATGATTGATTCTTTCTATAAGCGAGCAACGGGCTGGTACTCCCACCACCCCAAAAGAAAGGATAAACCATATAGATGGCGACAACATCAATTTGGAGTATTAAGAATAATTTAAAGCAGTCTATAAATTATATTATCAATCCTGAAAAAACTACTAATGAACATTATGGTGAAGTTGATTATGATTATTTAGAAGGTAAAAAAGATTATAATTTCAAAAAAGAAAAAGTTTGTTATGTAAGTACACTAAATTGTGATGAGATTAATCCCTATGATGATATGTGTGATACAAAAGATTATTTTAGAAAGAAGGATGGCATTTTAGCATTTCATGGTTATCAATCATTTAAAGAAGGAGAAGTTACTCCAGATATTGCTCATGAGATAGGAGTTAAGTTTGTTAGTGAAATGTTTAAGGATTATGAAGTGGTTGTTGCGACACATCAAAATACTAACCATATACACAATCATTTCATAATCAACTCTGTTTCTTGTAAAGATGGTAAGAAGTATAATAACAATAGAACTAATTTAGCAAAGTTAAGACATATATCCGATTCAATATGTGCTGAATATGGACTATTTGTTTTAGATGAAGATATTAGTTATAAAAGCACCTATAATCATAAAGTTATTAATAATGATTATTACAAAACACTTAAAGAAGATTTAGATAATTCTATAAGTTATTCAGTAACCTTAAAACAATTATTTGAAAGAATGAGAAATATCGGTTATAAAATTTATTTTCGTAATGGTGTAATAACTATTTTTAGAGATGGTGAAGATAAGGTTAGAATAGAAAAAGTATTTGGTGAAGAATACTCAAAAGATAGATTAAGTGAAAGAATTTATTCATCAAGACAAATAGTATTTAAACCAATGACACAAAAATCTATTTTTGAAGAATATTGTAAAACTAATAAACCATATAAAGGTATCTATGGATTATATTTATACTATTGTTATTTATTAGGAGTATTCCCAAAGAAGCACCCTAAACAATATCTTCCTTATTCCATTAGAAAAGAAGTTTACAAATTAGAGCAAACTTCACAACAAGTTAGATTTATGCACGAGAATAATATTGTAACAAAGGATGATTTAGATAACTTTGCTAAAAGTAATAACAAACAATTAAGTGAGTTAAAAGGTAAAAGAGAAAATCTTTGGAAAAGATACCACAGAGCAAAAACTGAAAATAAACAAAATAATATACTTGCTGAAATAAATGATATACACCCCAAAATTAAAGAACTTTATAAGTATGATAAGTATTGTAGGGAAATAGCCAAACGAGCCGAAGGCATACAAAATAATCTTAATAGTTTTGATAAGGATATCCAAAAAGAAAAAGACAATTATAGGTCTTTGTGACTTAAATTGTCTTTTTATATGTGGAAATTTATATCTGATGCTTGTTTTTTTACCCATTTTTCTATTATTAGCATCAAATTATTAATTTTTAAATATAATGATTGTTCATTTTCAATTTCATTAAAAATTACTAAATCTTCATAATCAGTATCGTAACCAGCAAAATTTAATATCTTGCAATCATTTTTTATTTTATCTAAATTATATATTCTATTATTATCTAGAGGCTTTAAAAATTTTGATGCATCCTTGATTTCCTGAGGCATCCATGGTGAATTAAAATATTTAATAAAATCTCTATAAAAGAAAAAGAACGATTTAAAGTTTATATAAACTTTGTTATCTGCTAAATTTTTATTGTCTTGATTAGAACGAAAATCTATAATTTTAAAACCATTTTTTTGATTTTTTTTATTTGAATATATATATGACTCTAAAATTATTGTTTTTTTCTGTAAAAATTCAACATACTCTATAACTACATTTAATGTTTTATCATTTAATTTACTACCTGCTTGATATCTATCAAATAAAACAATAGCTATCATTAATGTAATATAGGATATAATTGTTTGACTTAATGTAAGTATCAACACAATATTTTCATCTTTAAATATGAAATACGATGACAATATAAGTATCAATCCAATTAATGTAATTAAAAAATGTCTTACTTTCATAATTACGACCTATAAAAAGTTATCTTTTAATAACTCCACCATGACATTTTAATACATAAACTTTTTTATCGTTTTTGTATATCGTTTCTTCACCTTCAAAATATTCTAAATCTCCATCAACTTTAAAACTATATTTATATTCACCATTTACATATTCTTTTGGACCTCTTACAGGAATTGTTTCATCACTTCCAACTTGCATAAGAGCAGGTCTTAATGCTTTATCAACTGCTTCTTCACTTAAAGTTTGGTCTAATGTAACTCCATAATAATTCATTCCCCAAATTGGTGTATCATTTTCTTCGTAAACTACTTCTTCACCCATAAAATTAGTTCCACCGAAATAAGTATCATGATAAATCATATTGTTAGAACAATATTCATAGTCATGTGATCCATTTCTAGATGATTTTTGTTTTTTTATGTTTTCATTTGCATAAGTTTGTTTTTTTGCTTTCATTAAAAAACTATATAACTTTTCTTGATTCATATTTATTTTCCTTTCTTTACCTATATGTTCCTTATTTTATAATCTAACACTTTACATTTATCGTCTAATAAGAATTTACCTTCAAATATATTATCTTTAAACAAATATGGAGTAAACTTTTGATTTTGATCGAATTGAGTAATATTTTGTAAATCTTCTAATCTAATCCATTCTAAAGTACCTTCTTCAGAAACAGTTAAATCTCCTTTAAAATCTTCAGCAGTATAAACAAATATAATTCCCTCAACTGAATCTTTCCAGTAAGAAATGCCTTGAAGTCTTGGATTAATTAAAGTAAGTCCCGTTTCTTCGTAATACTCCCTAATTATACAATCTAAAGGACTTTCACCAGTTTCAAATTTACCACCAGGAGGAGCATATACATTTCCCCATTTTTTAGCAAACTTAATCATTAATACTTTATTGTCCTTTTTTAAATAGCAAGCAGTAGCATTATAATGAAGTATTCTATGTTTTTTTATTGTGAAAACAACACAACCATTTTCTTCAGATTCTTCTTTTGTGTAATAACCACCATCGTAAGTGTCTTGTACAACAGCCTCGACACTACTATATCTATTCTTAAAATCTTCATCATAATATTTTGAATAACAATCATACCAATTACTAAAAACTTCGATATTCTTAACATCTACTACAAATTCCTCATCTAAATTAGGTAATTTCAAAAATCTAATTGTATCACCAATTCTAACTTGTTTTCTTTTATCATCATTTAAACGATATTCTCTTTTCTTTTTACCAGATTTTAGATTGTCAAAATCTGACTCAAATAATTTCATTATGTGTTCCATATACTATTTCCCCCAATACACATTATTGTAAAATATTTTTCTTAACTAAATCTAATTTAGTTTTATCATCAAGTAATGCTACACTATCGACAACTTTCATGCCATTTATTTCTTTATCTAAAGGATATTTATTTAAGTTTAGTATTTCTTGTTTATAAACATTTTGATTTAATAGTTTATCAATATCATCGATATTGTTTGCAATATAACTTTCTAAATAATATAATGTATATACATTTTTAGACTTTGAATACTTAAGTTCATAATGAGAATCTAATTTTGCACTTATAATTGTACCACTTACTCCAAATGTTTTATTAAATTCATCTATAAGAACTTGTTTTCTTTTAGACTCATCAAAGCCTTTTTTAGCTACATATTCGGTATTATAAATATTATTATATATTTCAATTAAATCTTTATAAGTTATATCCTTATTTTCAATTTCATAAGAATCAATTGTAAATTTATTTGTCTGCTGAAAAAACGGGTATAATACATTCCAAGTACTAGGATTTATATTATATAAAATAAGTCCATGTTTTGTGTATGTATATAAATCAGTTGCACTATCTAATCTGGTAGGAATCATTTCTAAAGGTATTTTTTCGTTTAATAAATTTTTTGTAATAATCATGTTTCTGTTTCTCCTCTAAAAGTTTATATCTATAAAAATT
>OLPW01003696.1_pt1 | contig 11670 bp, 8 predicted proteins | sample 1672161 | NCBI WGS metagenome assembly OLPW01 (sample SAMEA3136654, study PRJEB25190) | human gut metagenome
GAGGTATACCTCCATGCTCAAACAGTCCTCGCTCGGCGAAAGTGCCCACTGGGCACTTTCGTTCGCTGCGGAACTGCGCGTGGAGGCACACCTCCCATCGGCAGCCTACTCGAACAAAAAGAAAGGCTTACTCCGCCTCCATGCGCTCCTTCAAGATTTGCGCGAGGATGAAGCGCTTCACCTTGCCGGTGGCGGTGACGGGGATCTCGTCGATGATCTCGATGCGCTCGGGCCACAGGCGCTTGGCCACGTGGCGCTCTCTCAGGTAGGCGATGAGATCGTCCTGGGTAGGAGGCGCGGCGGGGTCGCTCGGCACGACGAAGGTGCAGATGCGCTCGCCGAGGCGCGTATCCGGCATGCCGATGGTGGCCGAGCTGGCCAACCCCGGCATGCCGATGAGGTCGTCGTCGATCTCCCGGGCCGAGATGTTCTCGCCGCCGCGGATGATGACCTCCTTCTTGCGCCCGTTGATGCGGATGCGCCCTTCCTCGTCCATGTAGCACAGGTCGCCGCTGTAAAACCAGCCCTCATCGGAAAGCGCGCGGTCGGTGCGGTCGCGCTCGTTCAGGTAACCCACGAACATGTGGGGCCCGCGGGAGATCTCCTCGCCCTGGGCGCCCCGGGGCACCTCGTTGCCCATCTCGTCGATGACCTTGACCTCGATGCCCGCGAAGGGGACGCCCGACCAGGCGCCGTTCCACTCGGCGCACTTCTCCGGGGGCACGAACACGTGCGGGCAGCTCTCGGTGGAGCCGTAGATCTCGCAGAGCAGCACCCCGTAGCGGGCCGCGCGCTCGATGAGGGCCGGGGGCAGGGGCGCCCCGCCGCAGCAGAACAGCCGCAGGGTGTCGAAGGCCAGGCCGTCCTCAGCGTCCAGCACGTTCAGCATGTCGTAGATGAACGGCGTGGCCGACATGGACCAGGTGACGCCCTCGGCGTTCATGAGCTCGATGGCCTCGCGCGGTCGGAAGTCCTGCTGCAGCACCGCCCGCCCGCCGAGCAGAAGCGGCGAGATGAGCCCGTGGAAGAAGCCGGTGGCGTGGTTCAAGGGCGAGGGCATGAACATGACGTCGCCCTGGGTGCGCCCCAACTCTCTCGTGAAGACGCGCTCGGAGAACAGGATGTTGTTGTGGGTGAGCATGGACTGCTTCGGCTTGCCCGTGGTGCCCGAGGTGGGCAGGATGCAGGCCACGGAATCGGCGGACACCGGAACGGGCTCGCGCAGCGGCTCGAAGCGCTCGTAGATGTCGTCGAAGGTGGGCAGCTCCGAGTGGCTCGGCGCCTGCTTGTCCAGCACGGCGATGGCGGCGAGCGTCGGCACGGCGCCGCGCACGGAGAGGATCTGCGCCTCGTAGTCGGTGTTGTGGGAGAAGGTGGGGGAGAGGTAGGCTCGGGAGCCGACGAGGTTCATGGCGTATTCCAGATCCACGTCGTTGTAGTTGCGCGGCACCGGATGCACCACGCCACCGACTTTCAGCACGGCCACATAGACGATGGTAAACTCGGCCCAGGTGGGGAACTGCAGGGTGACGACGTCGCCGGCTTTTATACCCTCGGCGATAAGCCATGCGGCCACACGCCCGGCTTTGTCGTCTACTTCTCCATAGGTGAGGCGGCTTCCCGTGTCGTCGCAGACGTACTCGCGATCGGGGTGCGCGACGGCTGCGCGCTGCCAGATGTCGGCGATGGTGTCGTGCGTCCAATACCCCTTGGCGTACCAACGTTCTCTCAGCGTCTCGTTGATCTTCAGGTCGTCGATCATGTCAGCCCCTTCTGCTCTCTGATCGGCCGCTATCAATCCCCGGGCGGCCCGAACCTTATGGCTACCATCATACAAACGATGGAGCCGAAACGGTCATAGTAAGAAAAAGGGCATTCATAGGAATGCCCTATCGGTATCGTGTCAGCTTGTCGTTCCCGCCGTCCCTAGGCCATGCGAGCCGCGAGCTCGTCGGTGAGGACGTTGCGGCGCACCTTGCCCATGAGGGTCTTGGGGATCTCCTCGATGATCTCGATGCGCTCGGGCCACAGGCGCTTGGGCACGCCCTCGCCTTCCAGGTAGGCCGTGACCGACTCCAGGGTCGGCACTGTATCTCCCAAAGGCGCCACGAAGGTGCAGATGCGCTCGCCCAGGCGGTCGTCGGGCATGCCGATGGTGGCCGACTCGCCCACGCCCGGGCAGCCCACCAGGTTGTCGTCGATCTCGCGGGCCGACAGGTTCTCGCCGCCGCGGATGATGATCTCCTTGCGCCGCCCGTTGATGCGGATACGGCCGTCCTCGTCCATGTAGCCCAAATCGCCCGAGAACCACCAGCCGTCGTCGGTGAGCGCGCGGTCGGTGCGCTCCGGCTCGTTCAGGTAGCCGACGAACTGGTGCGGGCCGCGGGAGATGTGCTCTCCCTGGACGCCCGGGGCGACATCTTTTCCCTGCTCGTCGATGTAGCGCACCTCGATGCCGGGGAAGGGGATGCCGGACCAGTCGCCGTTCCACTCCACGCACTTGCTCGGCGGCACGAAGACGTGCGGGCAGCTCTCCGTGGAGCCGAAGATCTCGCAGAGCAGGATGCCGTGGTTGTGGGCGCGCTCGATGAGCGCCCCGGGCACCGGCGCGCCGCCGCAGGAGTGCAGCACGTAGGTGGGCAGCGATTCGTCAGGGTGGGCGTCCAGGTACTTCACGATGTCGTAGATGAACGGGGTGGAGCACATGGACCAGGTGGCGCCCTCGGCGTTGATGAGGTCGACGGCGTCCTTCACGGCGAAGTCCTGCATGAGCACGGAGCGGCCGCCCAGAAGCATCGGCGCCACGAGACCGTGGAAGAAGCCGACGGCGTGGTTCAGGGGCGCGGGCATCCACATGACGTCGTCGGAGGTGCGCTCGAGGCCCTCGACGAAGACGCGCTCGGAGAACAGGATGTTGTTGTGGGTGAGCATGACCTCCTTGGGCTTGCCCGTGGTGCCGGAGGTGGAGAGCAGGCACGCCACCTGGTCGGATTCGATGGGCACCTTCTCGGCGAGGGGCTCGGTGGTGGCAACGATCTCGGCCACGGTGGGCAGGTCGGTCTGCTTGGGGGCCTTCTTGTCCACCAGCGCGATGACCTTCAAGGTGGGGATGTCGTCGGCGATGTTGAGGATCTGCTGCTCGTAATCGACGCCGTGGAAGGAGGTGGGCCCGATGTAGGCGCGGCTCTCCACGAGGTTCATGGCGTAGGTGAGGTCGGCCCCGTTGAAGTTGCGGGCGAGCGACTGGATGACGGCGCCGGCCTTGAAGCAGGCCACGTAGGCGATGGTGAACTCGGCCCAGTTCGGGAACTGCAGGGTGACCACGTCGCCGGGCTTTATGCCCTGGGACACGAGCCACGCAGCCAGACGGCTTGCTGCGTCGTCCACTTCCCCGTAGGTCATGCGGCAGTCCTGGTCGTCGGCGACGTATTCCTTGTCGGCGTTCGCCTGCGCCTGGCGCTCCCAGACGTCGCGGATGGTGTCGTGCGTCCAATACCCCTTTTCGTAGTACTCTTTCTTCTTCTCCTCGTTGATCTTGAGATCGGTGATCATAGGCCTTCCTTTCTAAAGAACCTAAAACCCTTTTGCCACGGAAGCGCCCGGCCGCTCGTGCGCGGCTCCCCGGTGCTCGAGCGCCTCCGCTGATACCCAGAAGAAATTCGTGCTTTTAGCATACAAAGGTATTTATCGGACAGGAAGCCAAAATTGAGAAAAGATAATTGGAATAATTGATGATTCAATAGGGCCAAGCGATGCGTGGAAATCTATAGACCCACAAAATCAATTAATTGGGTAGTAAAAGAAACAATATTTAAAAATTGTCCGTGGAAAACCGCTGTGTCATCCTTAAGAATCAGAAGCAAGTCAGGAGGAACAAAATTCCAATGGGCTAAAAAGTAAAACTTGAGTAATTAAGTGCGAAAGGGGTTCATCCATGAGTGTCTACCAGGAGGCCTACCATCTGCCCGAGTTCACCTACGACTACGAGAAGCTGAAGATCGAGCAGCGCGGCCCGGTCTACATCTGCTCCTTTAACGATGCGGACAACCTGAACGCCATGTCCTACGCCCAGATGGCCGAATTCAACGACTTCCTCATCAAGGTGCGCATGGACAAGGACTGCCGCGTCATCGTGCTGACCGGTGAGGGCCGCTCCTTCTGCGCCGGCTTCAACCTGAACGACCTCGCCCTCGATCCGCCCGAGGACATGGGCCGCATCCAGCGCGACTTCTACATCATGCAGCGCATGTGCTCCGACCAGATCATCAACATGCGCCGCTGCGAGCAGCCCATCATCGGCGCCCTGAAGGGCTTTGCCGTGGGCGGTGGCCTGTCCATCTCCTGCGCCTGCGACATGCGCGTGCTCGGCGAGTCCTACAAGATGAACGCCGGCTACCTGTCCATCGGCTACACCGGCACCGACATGGGCGGCTCCTTCTTCCTCCCGAAGATCGTCGGCTATGCCCGCGCCTGCGAGATCCTCATGAACCCGGCCCGCTTCGACGCCCAGAAGCTCTACGAGTGGGGCTTCGCCAACCGCGTGGTGGCCGACGACGACGTGCTGGAGACCGCCGTGGCCATGGCCGAGGAGATGTGCCGCGAGACCGCGCCCTTCGGTCTGCGCCTCACCAAGGAGGCCCTGCAGTGCTCGCTGGACGGCACCAGCTTCGAGAACTGCATCAAGATGGAGAACCGTAACCAGGTGCTGGCCTCCAACACCAACGACGGCATCATGGGCACGCTGAAGATGAATCCGAAGAACCGCGCCGACGTGAAGGAGAACCCGGAGAAGTACGCCTTCCATAATATGTAAGAGAGGGTCGGCAAAACCGAACCTGCTATCTGGAGCCCCGCAGCCCACAAGGCCGGGGCTCCCTTTTCTCTTTCTAGGTAGAAAATCGCCGCGGGGGAGCCGCGCGGTGCCTTGATTCGCTCAGACAGTCCTCGCTTGGTGAAACAGGACATTTAGTCCTGTTTCAGTCGCTGCGGAACTCGCTCGGTCAAGGCACCCCGCGTCTCCTCTCGAATCGAACGTTGTTGAGACGAGGAGGACGCTATGAAAGTGCTGGGAATCAATGGGAGCCATCGGGCCGGGAAGGGGACGGCGGCGCTTCTGCAGGCGGCCCTCGACGGGGCGGCCGAGCAGGCATCGGCGCTGGAGGTGCCGGTAAGCTGCGAGCTGGTGGAGCTCTCGAAGCTCGATATCGGGTTCTGCGTCGGCTGCAACCGCTGCCTCGCCCAGACGAGCTGCACGCTCGAAGACGACATGAACGATCTCTACGAGAAGCTACGGGACGCCGACGTGGTTCTGCTCGCCTCGCCGGACTACTTCGGCACGGTGAGCGCCCGGATGAAGAACTTCATGGACCGCACGCGCCCCTTCCATATGGTGGAGAACGTGCTGACCGGCAAGGTGGGCGGCGCCATGTCCACGGCCGGGCTCAACAACTGCGGGGGAGAGGGAACGCTCGCTGCTCTGGACAGCTGGTTCGCCACTCAGGGAATGCTCTCCGTGCACCCGCGCACCGCGGGCGCGCCCTTGTCCGGCGGCGTGGTGGCCACGGGCTTCGCGGGGCTCGACGAGACCGGGCAGCCCCGCTGGCGCTCGGTGAAGGCCGACGAGATCGGGTTCGCCCTGGCCCGGCAGCTGGGGCGCGAGGCCGCGTGCCTGGCCGTGCGGCTGGCATAGCATTCCTTCACTCGGCGAGAGCTGACAAAACGGTGGTCAAATTGACGGAATGACGACAGGGTTTCAAACTTCTTACATCGCTCGCGCATAGAGATTGCAGCACCTTGTTGACTTGCTGTTGCTCCCGCACGGCGCGCTAAAGTCTACTTGTCCGGTAATCGTTCGAGCCACTTGGACGATCCAGCAACTCGGAAGGATGGTTCTTCAAGCGACTCCCGGTTCCTTTTCGGTAGTGCGTTAGAAGGAGGCTTATCATGACGCGCGCGTCTGACTTTGTTCCGCTCAATGGCATCTCTCGTCGAACCTTCTGCAAAGGGGCGGCCGTGCTCGGCATTTGGGGAGGACTCGCCAGCTTCGGCCTGGCCGGCTGCGCCCCCCGCCCCCGCGCCGAGCGGCTCGCGAGCTCCGCTCCCTGGAAGGCGGGCACCTACACGGCAGAGGTGACGGGCCGCAACGCCCCCTACGCCATGACGGTCACGTTCACCGACGACGCCATCGGCTGCACCAATATCAAGCCCTGCGCCCAGGGCGAGGGCATGGCGCTTGCCCTGGGCGCAGGCGCCGAGCGCGACGTGCTGTGCAAGAACATCTTCGCCCAGCCCGACGGCACCTACTGGATCGTCGTGAACACCCTGCGCTACCCCGATCCCGACGAGCCGGACGCCAACGGCGCCACCATCAACAACATGCTGGCTCTGGGCCACATCGTCGCTGGCGATACCGTGGAGGCCCTGGCCGGCGAGATGGGCGTGGACGCCGCGAACCTGCAGGCTTCCATCGACGCCTACAACGCCGTGGTGGAAGGCGGCACCGACGAGTTCGGCTTCGTGGCCGACAACACCGCCGATGCGGCCATGACCGAGGGCCCCTGGTACGCCTGCCGCAAGGTGCCCACCGTGCACCACACCATGGGCGGCATCCGCGTGAATGTGGAATCCGAGGCCTGCAACGCCGACGGCGAGCCGATTCCCGGCTTGTACGCCGCAGGCGAGTGCACCGGCGGCATCCACGGCGAGAACCGCCTGGGCGGCAACGCCATCGCCGACTGCATGACCTTCGGCCGCAACGCCGGCACCAACGCCGCAAAGTACGCCCTGGCCTAGCCGCGCTATAACAGCCTCCTTCCCCCGAGCGGGAATAGAAAGAAGGAGCCCCTCGCGATGAGGGGCTCCTTCTTGAGATAGGAAGCGTGTTTGGCGGGGGAGGGCCTACCAGTTGCAGGGGGCCTCGCCCTTCTCCTGGCGCTCGGACTTGAAGATCACATCCGGCACCTCCTCGCCGTGGTAGCACTTCACAGCGCCCTTCTCCTCCAGCTCGGCGATCTGCTCGGGCGTGTAGCCGTAGTGCTCCAGGTACTCGGCGGTGTGGTAGCCGATGGGCTTGGAGAGGATGATCGGCGGGTCGCCGTAGCCGCCGAAGCGGATGGGCGTGGTGGGCAGCGCATGCTCGCCGAAGGCGTTGTACTTCACCTTGCGGATGGCGTCGTTGACGTAGGCCTCGTCGTCCTTCAGGATGTCGGTGAAGCGGAAGACCTTCTGACTCGGCACTTCCCATTCGGCCAGGATCTTCAGCCACTCCTCCAGATCCTTCTTCGAGAAGCCCTCGTCCAGGATGGTGATGAGCTCCGGCTGCAGGTGGTTCGCCTTCACGTTCTCGATGGTCGCGTAGCGCGGATCGTCCACCAAATCGTCGCGGCCGATGATTTTCATCATGTCGTTGTAATAGCGGTTGTGCTGCGGCTGGCAGATGTAGAGCCACTTACCGTCGGCGGTCTTGTAGGTGTTGTTGAAGGGGTTGGGCACGTCGGTGCGGGACTTCGGGTAGTCGGCGCCGAACTGCTGGGCGCAAAGGCCGATGGAGCCGCCCCAGATGGCGGAGTGGTACAGGTTCACGACCACCTTGTCGCCTTGGCCGGTGCGCAGCTTGTTCACGAGCGCGCCGAGAAGGCCGGCGGCCATCATGATGGCGGTGTTGTAGTCACCGAAGGCCTGCGGGGGGATGGCGGGAGAGGTGTCCTTCTCGGGGAAGGTACCGGCCACGCCGCCGCGGGCGGCCCAGCACACGGCATCGTAGCCGGGGGCATGGGCGAACTCGCCGAACTCGCCGTAGCCGCGCATCTGGCCCCAGATCAGCCCCGGGAACTCCTCGTGCAGGGTCTCGTAGTCGAGTCCGAGCTTCTTCAGGGCGGCGGTGCGCATGTTGTTCATGAAGATGTCGGCCTCGCCGATCATCTTCTTCGCGATGGCCAGGCCCTCGGGATCCTTCAGGTTGAGCGACACCCAGTTCTTGTTGGTGTTGTTCAAATCGATGGTGGGATCTTCCGTATCGGTCAGCTCGCAGCCGAAGCCGGGGCCCTGGGTGCGCTGGGTATCGCCGGCGAAGGACTCGATCTTGATGACCTCGGCGCCCATCTCGGACAGGACGCGGACGGTGGCCGGGGCGGCCACGTAGGTGCACATCTCGACGACCTTGATGCCGGCGAGCGGGCCGTAACCGTTGAGCTTCTCGGTGACTGTCATCGGAGCATCTCTCCTTTCATGCAAGTGGTTGGTCGGGCGGTTCGTTTGTTTGCATCCCTATCATCGCAGGGGAAAGAACCCCTATCTACGGACAAAATAGAATATATGTGTAAAACAGACTCGAAATTGAGTAGAAAATACCACTAGATGGAAAAGTTATCCCTATGCAAACAGGACAACAAAGGTATTCTGTTTCAACAAATCAAAGGAGTGGTGTGCTAGGGTCATCGTGTAGAATGCACACTATAGTAAAGAGAAGGGAGCCATAAGGTGGACTTCACGCTGACCGACGGGCAGAAGAAGCTCGTCAGCGCCTTTCGCACGTTCGGGGCCGACACCTTCACGCCGGAGCGCGTGGCCAAGTGGTGCCGCGACCAGGGCCTGCCCGATACGGTGATGAGGGAGTTCGTCGATCTGTACTACGAGACCGCCGAGCCGGACATCGCGCCCGATCTGGCCCACAGCCTGCTCTCGCAGGTGCTCATCGTGGAGGAGCTCTCCCGCTGCGCCGGCACGACGCTGCCGTTCCAGAACGACTTGTTCAACCTGCAGATCATGAGCGGGTTCGCCGGGGCCGCCGAGGCCGCCTCCATCGCCGAGGACTATCGCGCCGACGGCCGCCTCATGTTCGCCCTGGCCATCTCCGAGCCCGACGGCGGATCCGACACCATGGCCATGAAGACCTCGTGCCAGACCGTGGACGGCCGACTGCTTCTGAACGGGCGCAAGTCCTATGTGAACAACGGCGAGTACGCCCCCTATATATTGGTGGCCGCCATCGACAAGGACGCGGGGGATACGGGCCGCTACCCGTCGCTGTCCTTCTGGCTCGTGCCCCGCAGCGTGCCCGGCATCAACGCCGTGCCCATCAGCAAGATCGGTCAGTCCATGCTGCCCTTCGCGCTCATCTCCTTCGACGATGTTGAGCTGTCGCCGGAGTGGCGCCTCGATGCGAGTGAGGGGGGGTTCCAGCAGCTGTTTCATCTGCTGGAATACGGACGCGTGCTTTTGTGCGCCTCCAGTTTGGGCATGGCCCAGGCGGCCATGGACGACGCGGTGGCCCACGCGCGCTCGCGCAAGGCCTTCGGCGTGCAGGTGGGGCGCTTCCAGCAGATAGAGACCCTTCTCACCGATATGGAAGTGCGCCTGCGCAACATGCGCTCCATGGTGTACCGGGCGGCGTGGTCCATCGACGCCGCCGACGAGACCGAGCGGCTCGACGTGGCCCTCATGAAGCGCTACGTGCCGGAGGCCTCGGTGCAGGTGGCCTCGGACGCCATGCAGATTCTGGGGGGTCTCGGCTATACCGAGGGCTCGCGCGTGAGCCGCATCTGGGAGGACTGCCGAGGCAACCAGATCGCCGAGGGAACGGATCAGGTGATGGTCTACATCGCCGCGCCCTTGATCATGGAGCACTACCGATCTTTCTAGAAGGGCTGCGAGCATTCTTATTAAGAGAACGATCACAAGAAACTGGGGGAAATATTCTCCCAGTTTCTTCTATTTGTGAAACCTATCAATCATAAATCCTTTCGATATTAGGACAAATTAACTAAATCTGTCCTATTTTTGCAAAGAATATGGGACAAAGCATCCCTTTTTGACCATCCTCAAGGGAATCGTTCTACGGTACAAATACGATAGCGGCGAAAGATCGCCGTCCACGGCTCACGCCAACAGGGGTTCGACGTTTGCGCAAGAGTAGAAAAAATCGATAGAGGAGGTTTACCTTGAGTGGGACCGCTACCAAAGAGAAGCTGACCGTGCGTCACCTTCTCGTCGTTCTGACGGGCATCATGATCACGTTCGGATGCTCGGCTCTATGCTTCTCCACCTGGGGCCTGTTCCAGCCGGTCGTGGCTGAGGGCCTGGGCGTTGAGGTCACCGCGTTCGCCATGTACGTCACCGTTATGTACCTGACCATGACCATCGCCTCGCCGTTTGCGGGCAAGCTGCTGCAGACCATGGACATCCGCATCCTTTTGTCCGCCTCCGCCGCCCTCGTGGGCTGCGCCTTTTTGCTGATGAGCTTCTCGAACACCATCGTGCTGTTCTACGTGGCCGCTGTCATGCTGGGCCTGGGCGAGATCACCATCCTGTGGCTGGCCATCCCCACGCTCATCAACCGCTGGTTCGTGGAGCGCGCCGGCTTCTTCATCGGGTTGTGCATGGCCTTCACCGGCATCGGCGGCGCCATCTGGTCCGCCGTGTTCACCGCGCTGACCGCCTCGGGCGTCGACTTCCACACGATTTACCTCATCTGGGGCGTCATCGCGCTCGTCACGAGCCTGCCCTTCACGCTGTTCTGCGTGCGCAACTCGCCCGAGGACTGCGGGCTGGCCCCCTACGGCGCCTCCATGCAGAAGGCGGCTTCGGGCGCTGAGGTGGCCGCCAAGCCCTCCGGCCTGTCCGCCGGCTTCGTCATGAAGACCCCGATGTTCTATGCCATCTGCATCTTCGCCGGCCTCATCAACATCGCCATCCTCATCGCCATGCAGTTCCCCACCTACACCAAGTCGCTCACCGACGTGGCCTTCGATGTGGCCGTCGTCGGCGGCGTCATGACCTCGGTCATGATGGTGGGCCAGGCCATCTTCAAGGTGGTCCTGGGAGCGGCGGCCGACAAGAACGCCAAGGGCGCCCTCATCTTCGCCTTCGCCGCTGGCGTGGCGGGCATCCTGCTGTGCTGGTTCGGCACCTTCTCCGAGTACGTGATGTACGTGGGCGCCTTCATCTTCGGCGGCTGCTACGCCACCGCCGTGGTGCTCGTGCCGGTCATCTGCCGCCAGTCCTTCGGCACCCGCGAGTACTCGGTCATCTACTCCCGCGTCTCCACGGTGTTCAATCTCATCGCCGCCTTCGCCGCTATGATCTGGGCGTGGCTCGGCTCGTCGTTCGGCTTCACCGTCGAGTTCATCGTGGCGCTGGCCATGCTCGTGGTCATCCTGCTGCTCGGCCTGTACATCTTCAAGGCCGCTGCTGGCTACAAGAAGGACTGGACGACCGAGTAGTCCGATCCCTTGAACCGCTGGCGGCCTTAAACGGGAAAGCGGGGAGTGGAGACTCCCCGCTTTTCGCACTTATAGGAAATCTTTATGAGCCAAGATGAGTTTGATAAACTACGATCAAGGTAGAATCGCGCAATCTGAGAACGGGCCGACCAGCCTTACCGTTGCCTTAGGGGGAACCATGAACCTCTCTCAGCTGAACTACTTCAAGAAGCTCGCCGAGGTGCTTCACTACACGCGAGCGGCGCAGGAGCTGTTCATCACTCAGCCGACCCTCTCCGGGGCCATCTCGTCTTTGGAGAAGGAGCTGGGCGCTCCCTTGTTCGAGCGTAACGGGCGCTCGGTGCTCCTCACGCCCTACGGCGAGGTGTTCTACGAGCACGTGTGCCTGGCCCTGCGCGCCATCGACGACGGCGTGGCGCGCGTGAAGCTGGAGACTCTGGGCGTGAAGATA
>OLPW01003702.1_pt1 | contig 11644 bp, 11 predicted proteins | sample 1672161 | NCBI WGS metagenome assembly OLPW01 (sample SAMEA3136654, study PRJEB25190) | human gut metagenome
GTTTGATGACATAATTATTTTGTATACACCAGCCACTTCATTGGCATCACATGGTCTATAAACGTCTAAATTAATAGTATTTCTTAGAGTGTTTAATTGCTCAATTGGTTGATGAGTTGGGCCATCTTCGCCGACGCTAATAGAATCATGAGTAAAAATATATGTTACTGGTAGATGCATCATACAAGCTAGGCGCATTGCTGGACGCATATAATCACTAAATGCTAAAAATGTTGACCCATACGCACGATATCCTACTAAACTTAGACCGTTTAAGATTGAGGACATAGCATGTTCTCTTACACCAAAATAAATATTTTTACCGGCATAGTTAGATTCTTCAAAATCTTTGCCATCTTCTATATAATTTTTACAACTAGAAAATAAATCAGCACTACCACCAAATAAAAGATTTGAGGCCTTACTGTAAGCATTTAGAACTTTACCAGCAGTTAGGCGAAGTTCTGCTTCTTCATTTGATATATCTAAATCATTTATAACAATATCTTTTTTATTAGCCATTAGTGAATTAATAAAATTTAAATCTTCTTCTGATAGTTTGGTTAATTTTTGTTCAAAGTCTGAAACAAGGTTAGCATTTCTTTCATTTATAAGATATTGAAAATCTTCCATTGCTTCAAGGGATACTGTAAATGATACATCACGAAGATTTAATTTTTGCTTTATAGATGAAATGTCTTCTTTTTCAAGTGGGGTTCCATGACATAAATTACTACCCTCTAGTTTTGAATACTGACCAATATTTGTTGATACTTCTATTAGAGTTGGTTTATCACTTAATTTTGCTTGGTCAATAGCAGCACTAATCATAGCAGAATCTTCACCATTTAAAACTTCTAAAGTATTCCAACCTAAACCTTCATAAATTAAGCGAACGTTTTCTGTAAAGGTTAGTTTTGTTTTACCGTCTAGAGACATTTTATTAGAATCATATAGAACAATTAAGTTATTTAGTTTAAGAGTTCCAGCAAGAGATGCTGCCTCATAGCTTACCCCTTCCATTAGGTCTCCATCACTACATAAAACATAAGTTTTGTAATCAACTACGTCTTCTTTAGAATGTAGTAAGGCGTTGGTATGTTTTTGTCCCATTGCCATTCCAACGGCACTAGCAAATCCTTCACCTAATGGACCTGTTGACATATCTACACCTGGTGTTTTGTTATATTCTGGATGACCTGGTGTAAGTGAGTCAAGTTGTCTAAATGATTTTAAATCATCTAATTCAATATCAAAACCAGCCATAAATAGTGTTGCATAAAGCAGGCTTGAAGCATGACCAGCACTTAGAATGAAACGATCACGATTATAAAAGTTAGGATTACTAGGATCAAATTTTAAATGATGAGCATAAATTGTATAAATAATTGGAGCTGCATCTAAAACTATACCTGGATGACCGCTTTTAGCATTATCTATCATATCGATTCCAAGCATTCTAATAGTATCAATTATTTTTTGTTCATTTATAGGATTATCATTATTTTTAGTAACACGCACAATAATCACTCCTTGCTTATATTATACATTTTAAAGATTTAATTTTGTTTAAGTATATTTATATTAGTTAGAGTTTTACTTTTAAATAAAATACACTATAGTTGTACTTTTAAGTACTTAAAAAGAGTGTCTATTTATAATATTAGGAATAAAATAAAATATAAAATACATTAATCTTTTATTTTGTAATATAGGACTAATTAAGGGGGTATTTTACATCAAAAAAGACTAGAAAGAAAATATATTAATATTCGTCTATATCTTCGTTCTCGTCTTCATCTTCATAATCTAATATATCATCATTATTTGATAGTTGATTATTTCCTAAAAATTCATCAAGTGTATCTGTAGCAACTAAGTAATTTAATAAATCATCATTCATTTTATGCCTCATTTCTTATTCACTAATAGATGTGACTTTCCCGTTTTTAAAATAAATATATCTATTATCAGAATAAACCCATTGTTCAGTTGTTCCCCATTCATAAGTTGATTTATTTATTTTGTTAGGACTACCCCAAGAGCTTTTTTTAACCTCGTCAGCTGTCATACCTATTTTTGGCTTAGCACTGCCTATTTTAGTTCTTTCTTTAGGCAATTCTGTATCATCACTTATTTTATAAAGTGTAGTTTCCATATCAACATAATTTAACTCCCACGATTTAGGGTTCTTGTTATGTGTTTTATATATTACTTTATCATTTCCAAATATGTATGTTCTATTGTAATTATTATCTTCACTAGTACAGATTGTATAATCTTCGTTGCAATTAAGTTCAAGATTAGAAAAACCATAATAACCAGAACTATATTTGTCATCCCCGTATGTTGTTTCTCTAGTATCATAACTATAAACAGATATTTTACTAGGCAACCCATTAATTATATATCTCTTTTGGTAGGAACTTCCTTTGTCAGAATAAGTCCCGTCAAATCTATGCTCATTATTATATTTGTCTATTATTTCTTTAGAGTCTTTATAATCTGATATTTCATTTAGAATACTGATTGATTTTTTCTCATTAGTTGTTTTTATACTAATTGCATAATTGTATTTAGTATCAATAATTAATTCTTTAGTGTCTTCATAATTATTACATTTTTCTAACAATTCAAGTGCGTGTTCATAATTATTATTACTAATTTCTTCTTTTCCATATAAATAATATGTTTTTAATAATTGTTTTTTGCTATCACTATAATTATCTAATTTTTTAAATTCTTTTATAGCTTTATCATATTGTTTTTTATTTTGTAGGGTTATAGCTTGTGAATAATCTTTTTTTAACTCATTTTGCTTAATAATAGTTTTTATTCCAAATATTGCAATGCAAATAGTTATTACAAATATAATTACCACGATTATTCTTTTAATTAATTTCTTATTCTTTTTCATATTTAAAACTCCTTTTTTTCTTTTAAATTATCATAAATGGATGCTAATAAAATTATATATATAAATGAAAAACTAATTATAATAGCAAACCATAAAGGCTTATTAAAAGAGTATACTGTCATAGCTGGCAATATCATATAAGGGTCTTTAGGTACTGTAAATGCACATATACTTATAACAATAACTCCTATGATGCCTAGAATAATAAATACCTTTTTCATTCCACACCTCACATCCGTATAATTATAAAAATATAATTCATACTAATTATAACATTTTTAATTCATTTTGTCCTCAATCTATGGACATATTTTTTATTAATTTTTTGGGACAATAGATATATAGGATGAGGTGTTAGTATGATTAACAGGAAAAATGACGATTATTGCTACTACCAAGCTAGATATAATATTAGAAAATATAGAAAACTTGCTAATATTACATCTCAAGAGTTAGCTGATAAAAGTGGCTTTACTCATCAATTTATTAGAAACTTAGAGTCTTTAAAGTTAGTTGCTAGACCTAGACTTGATAGTTTATCACGAATTGCAAAAGCTCTTAATATTGAATTAAGACAATTATTTGACGACATTGACGAATAAAAAGTACACATTGAAATGTACTTTTTTATTTTGTAGTATTTTTATTTCTTGTTAACAGATTAGTCTTAGAAAAAATCTGTCTTATTTTATCTTGTACTTTATTATCATAATAATTATAAGTCCAAGATGCACCACTAATATAATTAGTAGTATCATCACTTATACTATTTACTGGTGCAAATACTGTATGGGGTGTACCTAGTTTTTTACACATTCTATTAAGTATTTTAGCATCTGTTGTATAAAGTTTTACTGTCTTATCATCATTGCTAATATGTATAAATGTTTCTTTTTCTTCTATTAATGTTTTTTCCATTTTTAATTGTATCATTATAAAACTCCTTTTTAATTTTTTCGCTATTCAAATTTTAAAGTCGTCGTGTTCATATTTTGAAGACGATTAGGCTTATTTTGTTAAAAAAGCAAATGATTATTGTTGAATATTTGAATAGTATTAAATTTTTGTTTTTCTCTTAATATATAAGCATTTAGTAATATATTTTAGATATTAAAATATTACCTTTTTATAATTCATATTTTAAAGACCTTTTATAATATTACCATACCAGTGTACTGGAAAAGGGCTAATTATTATGACTAGAGGCTACCCTTTATACGAGTTAGCCTTAGTCATTCTTTTGTCATTAGGATGCACAAAAAAGTCATCCGTTCCGTATTTTCGCCACATAGCACTAAAGCCATAAATATTAGGCTTTCTTGCATACCTACCTTTAAAAACAACTTTTATAAAGCCATAGTCAATTAAAGCATCTAAATCTTTCCACAAAGTGTTATCAGATATATGTATAATTCTTTTGTCTTTTTCTGTTATGTGTATGTCATTCTCATTGTTGCCTCTGTATTTTTTCTTTAAAAACAAATATAGACCTTGTTGCTTTAGTGTAAGTCTATGCCAAGCATCAGAGTCTTGCATATCATCACATATCTTAGTAAATTTTGAATTACTTGGCTTATTACTTTCCCAAGGCTCATTTTGTAATGTAGTTTTTTTCTTTTTAGCCATTGTCATTCATCTCACTTACTATTAGATTTTTACTAATATAATTGTTTACATCTGACAATCTAAATCTTTTAGCCTTTCTCAAACTGTCTTCCTCTCCAATTTCAAAATAGCTAATCTCTTTATTAGTCATTAGTTTTCTTAGTTCACTAACACTTATCTGTAGCAATTCAGCTACCTCTTTTACAGTTAGTATTTTTTCTAACATATTATAAACTCCTTTCGTTCCACCCCTAAAATTTAAGCTTAAATCTGTGTCACTGACAATCACATAATAGTACAAAAAAATATCAAAGTAAATGCATTTTGGAGTTATTTTTGATAAAGAACACAGAGTGTATGTAAAAAACAATTTATACTCAAAAAGAGCACAAAGTGTACTAATTAGAAAAAGAACACAAAAGTTGACAGTGAATGTATCATACTGTATAATAGTTAATATAAGAAAGGAGTATTATATGGCTAATACAAATAAAAAAGTTGAAAGAAACGATAATATAAATAAAAATAAAATGAAAAAGTCTTTAGATAAATATACATCTGATTTTACTACAAGATTAGGCGACTATGTAGAAAGCTATATTAAAGAAAATAACTTAAAGTATACTGATATATACAAAGATACTGGCATAGCAAAATCATCATTTACAAATTATGTAAGTGATAGATTACCAAGATATACAAATACTTTAATTTTTATCAAAGATTATTTTAATATACCTTTTTCATATTTGTTTAAAGAAACAGATACAAAAGAGATTGATAATATTGATATAGGGCTAGCTTATGGCTTAGACGATAGTGCAATAAAAAAATTGAAACATCTAAAAAAAGAGTCAGAAAATGACTCATTAGATAATAATTATAAAAATACTATAAAACTATTCTTAATAAATTCTATCATAAATGACAATGATTTTTTAGAAAGCTTTTCTCGTTTAGTTCCTACTCTTATAGGTAGAAAACAATTAGACGATAAATTTAAAGGGCAACGCACTTTTGTTCCTTTCTTAGTTGATAAAGATTTTATAGATTATTTAAAGTATAGTGCATATGAGCAATATATAGATTATCTAAATAGATTAATAAAATTAGATAAAGTACCTAAATCTATTACTAATAATTCAATAGAAATTGCAAAGAAATATGCTGGCAATAGACAAAAAAGTATAAAGTTTTCAGAAGAAGAAAAATAAAAAAAGATTGAAAGCTACTGGCATAGCTAACAATCATAATACACAAAATCAGACGAGTTAAATAGTTTAATTTTGAAAGTCCAATTTAGTGCATCTTCATTATACCACTAAATTGGCAAATAAGACAATATTTTAGAGGTGTAAAGGAGATTGAAAAGAAATGGCAATAACAGAAATTAAAAAGAATGAGATATATAGAATACAAGTTATAAAGGGTTATAAATATGTAAATGGAATTAAAAAGCCCGAAAAGACAAGCGATATGTTTTACGGAAAGAAAAGCGAGGCTAAGGCTAAAGAAAATGAAATTAAAGCTAAGATTAAAAAAGGCGAATATATAGACAATACAGATAAAGCTTATAATGATTTAATTGATAAATGGTATAAAGAAAGAGCTTTAAATTTAGACCCTAAGACTGTTGAGGGCTATGACTGTTTATTAGTTGATATTAGAAAAGAACTAGGATACTATAAAACTACAGAACTAAGAACTTTCTTATTTGATAAATTTTATAATAATTTAAGAAATAGTGACAGACATTTAAGTGAATATACATTATTACATTATTATGTACTTAACAATACTATTTTAAATCAATGTGTAGAATGGGAATTGATAGAAAAAAATTATAATAAAAAAGCACAAAGACCTAAACCATTAAAAAGAGAGGCTAGGTTTTATGATGAAGACGATATAATAAAATTATTAAAGTGTTTAGATAATGAGCCATTAAAATATCAAGTAGTTATTAGATTAGCTTTAGATAGTGGATGCCGTAGAGGAGAACTTACGGGGTTAACTTGGAATGATATTGATTTTGAAAATTCTAAAATAACAATAAATAAAACCACACAATGTATTAAGGGAAAAATAGTTGAGAAAGACAAACCTAAAAATAATAGTTCAATACGAACTATAAGAATAGCTGATGTCACAACTCAATTATTAAAACAATACAAACAAGAACAACAAGAATTAAAAAAGAAATTAGGCAATGAATGGCAAAATAGTAATAAGATACTTATTAATAATTATGGTGGACTTATGCATCCCGATACACCTAGTAAAATATTTAGCAAAATACAAAAGAAATATAATTTAAAAAGACTTAATTTTCACGGTCTAAGACATACTAGTGCATCTATGTATATAGATACAAAGGCTCAAACAGATTTAATCGCTAAAAGATTAGGTCACGCATCATCAATAACAACGGCTAATATATACTCACATTTATTTAAAAATGCCGAGAATGAGGCTTTAGACAGAGTATCAGCTAAATATTATTAAAAGTACAAACACAATGTACTTTTTTTGTATAAAAAAAGACTATACTGTAATAAGTATAATCTTTAATAATCAAATGGTGCACCCTTAGGGACTCGAACCCTAGACCCACTGATTACAATTTGTTATCATAACAGTTTTTTATCTGTTATCTCTATACATTCATTATTCTGTATAGTTCAGCATATATTATCAGCCTATAAAATAGGTTGCTGAGCACTCGTGGAGATATTATATTTATTCAATCTCTATGCGTTACACTACTTATTAGCCTTACGCAATCTAATAAGTTAGCACGGTATTGGCATCTCAGCTTTTACCGTTTTTGCTCAGTTTTCATTATTACATTACTGTAATACGCTCCTAATTAGCTAAGAGTCAGTTGCTCTACCAACTGAGCTAAGGGTGCAAATTTATATCAAATACAGAGTCAATTTTATAGTTTTTAAAACTTTTTGCACACGAAATTGCACATATGACACTATATTTAATAACTTATTAATTGTAAATATCTTATAAAATAAGGGTTAAATGAAACATTAACTCAGATAAACCCACTGATTAAGAGTCAGTTGCTCTACCAACTGAGCTAAGGAGACAAATCCATCAAACTAATTCTAACACATTTCAAAAATGAATGCAATAATAAAAAAGCCAAAAGGCCTTTTTTCGTGAATATCTGCGAATATTCTATTATATTATTAGATAAATTTAATAATTTTATACATAAGTATAGTTAAAAGAAAAAAAATTTGGTAAAATAATCTTTGGAGATGATGCTATGAATACTTTAAAAATTAAAGATTTATGTGTTGAAATAGAAAACAAAAAAATTCTTAATGGATTAAACCTAGAAATTAAAACCGGCGAAATACATGCTATTATGGGACCAAATGGTACAGGTAAATCAACTTTATCAAAAGTAATAATGGGAGATCCTAATTATAAAGTTTTGAGTGGAGAAATATATTTTGATGATAAAAAACTAAATGATTTAACCGTTGATGAAAGAGCACGTTTAGGTATTTTTTTAGGAATGCAAATGCCACTTGAAATTGAAGGTGTAACCAATGCCGATTTTATGAGAACAGCAATCCATATTAAAGAACAAAATGATTTTAAATTAATGAAATTTATTCGTGAAATGAATAGTACTTGCAAAAAATTAAAAATGGATGAAGAAATGATTCATAGAAGCATTAATAAAGGTTTTTCAGGAGGAGAACGTAAAAAAAATGAAATTCTTCAAATGTATTTATTAAAACCAAGTATGATTATGCTTGATGAAATAGATTCAGGACTTGATGTAGATAGTCTAAAAATAGTTGGAGAAAATGTTATGGACTATTATAAAGAAAATGAAACGGGAATTCTATTAATAACACACTATCAACGTCTACTTGATTATATAAAACCAGATTTTGTTCATATAATGATGGATGGAAAAATAATTAAAAGTGGAGATTGTAGTTTAGTAAAAGAAATAGAAGAAAAAGGTTATACTAAAATAAAATCAGAAATACTAGGAGAAAACAGTTAAGGAAAAGTAGATTATGAATAAACTAATAATAACTGATGAAGAAATAAAACTAGAAGAAAGTGACGAACTAATTGAAGTAACTATTTCTGATAAACTTGATATATTTGATGTAACAAAAATAAAAATATTGGTAAAAGAAAACACCAAACTAAAAATAGAACATCATATAGAAAAAGAAAGTAAAATGGATATAACCTTTGAATTAGAACCAGATATAACCCTAGATACCTTAGATTTTAAATATGGAAACAATTTAAAAATACAATATCATTATTATCTTAAGAAAAATAGTAAATTAAACATTATTAAATTTTATGATTGTAACAATATTAAGGAATTAGATTTAGTAAATTTAAATGGAGAAAATGCAAATATAGATTATAATTTAAAAACTATAAGTAAAAATAAACAAAATTTTGATTTTATGGTATACCATAATTACTCAAATACAATAAGTAACATAATACATAATGGAGTAAATATTTTAGATGGATGTTTATCATTTAACTTAACAGGAATTGTTTATAATAACATCATAAATTGTAATTTAGATCAAAATAGTCGAATTGTAACTTTCAATGAAAATAAATGTAATATAAATCCTAATTTACTAATTGAAGAAAATGATGTTGTAGCAAATCATTCAGCCTTAATAGGTAAATTCAGTGATGAAGAATTATTTTACTTACAAAGTAGAGGAATTCCTGAAGAACAAGCTCTAAATTTACTTGTCAAAGGCTTCTTACTTGAAGATATTCAAGAAGAAAAAATTAAAAAAATAATTGATAAATATTGGGGGTGAACTATGAATAGAGAAGACTTTAAAATGCTAAATCAAGATATCGTTTATTTTGACAATGGAGCAACAACTTTTAAACCAGCTTTTTTAGGTGAAAAAATAAGTGAATATTACAATAATTATTGTGCAAATGCTCATCGCGGAGACTATGATATAAGTCTAAAAGTTGATGAAAAATATGAACATACAAGAGAATTAGTTAAAAATTTTATAAATGCTAAAAAAACAAAAGAAATTGTTTTTACAAGCGGTACAACTGATTCATTAAATAAAATCATTTTTGGTTATTTCAAAAACATCTTAAATGCAGGTGATGAGGTTATTTTAACTAAAAGTGAGCACGCTTCAAATGTCTTACCATGGTTTGAACTTGCGGATGATATTGGAATAGAAATAAAATATATTGACTTAGATCAAGATTTAAAAGTTGAATTAGAAAATCTTGAAAAAATTATAACACCAAAAACAAAAGTTATAAGTATTGCTCATATAACTAATGTGGTTGGGGATATAAGACCAATTAAAGAGATTACAAAACTTGCTCATAGTAGAAATATACTAGTTTTAGTAGATGGTGCCCAAAGTGTCGCACATATGAAAATAGATGTTCAAGATTTAGATATTGATTTTTTAGCTTTTTCTGCTCATAAAATGTATGGACCTACTGGTGTAGGGGTGTTATACGGAAAAGAAGAATTACTAAATAATATCAAACCAATTATTTTTGGTGGAGGTATGAATGTAACTTTTAGTAGTGATAGAATAAGGATTTATAATGAACTTCCACATATGTTAGAAGCAGGAACACCTAACATAGCGGATGTAATTGCTTTTGGTAGTATTATTGAATATTTAGATAAAATTGGTATGGATAAGATTCATAATTATGAATTAGAACTAAAAAAATATGCTGTTTCTAAATTAAAACAAATTCCAAATTTAATTATTTATAACGAAAATAGTGAAAGTGGAATTATAGCAATTAATTACAAAGATATTTTCGCGCAAGATTTAGCTATTTATTTAAATAAATATAAAATATGCTTAAGAGCTGGAAATCATTGTGCAAAAATTTTAAAAGATGAATTAAAAATTAAAAATACTTGTCGTATAAGCTTTGCAATGTATAATACTAAAGAAGAAATTGATAGATTAGTTGAAGCTTTAAAAAATCCTGAAATAAAAAATGAAATTATATAAAAAAATGTTTCAAAAATAGTAATGTGTGTTATAATAGGCATTACTATTTTTTTATGGGGGCGATAGTATGAATGAGAAAATAAATAATTTAAATCGCTATTTGAATAATGAAGAAATAAGAATGTTTAAACAGATAATTATTGAAGCCTTATTAGATGTTACAGATAAAACAGAATTAGGATATTATTATAATTTTCCTAAAATATCTAACATTATAAATACTAAAATTGAAAAAATATTTGTAACAGGTGATGATTTAGCGGAACTTATAAAAATTCAAGGGAATACATTAATTCTTAATAAAGTATTTGCTAATATTAACTTTAGTGATAAAAAACAAATTATTGATTTTATTTCAAAAGAAAAATGCATTCTTATTAAGATAAAGGAAACAGGATTAAAAATAATTGCTAGTAAAAGTTTAAATCCTAATTTTAAGGAAGCCTTAGCTATTTATTTTTCAAGTAATCAAGAAAAAACAAAAGAAAGTTTTTATGATAGAAAATATTATACAGGACTTCCATTTATGGATTTAAAAGAAAAAATAATAAGTAGTTTAAATATTTTTGTTAACAATGAAACTTTAGCGCAAACTCTTTCTTTAGGAGATTTAAACTTATCAAATAAAATTGATCAAATATCAAATCATCATGGAACGTTAAAAACAATTGTTAAATATTTAGATAGAATAAATATGATTCAATTGAAAATTTCTAATTGTAATTTACGATATGCTCAAACCGAAAATTTATATTATCAAGTTCTAAATAAAATCAACAATTTAAGAAAAGAAAACATTGATATAGAAAAATTAATTGAAGAAATTTATAATATGAATTATGACAAATTAAATTTAGATAAAGAAACTCAAAAAAAATTAATTTCAACCATTCGTATTTATGATTTATATAATATATCATCCTCAGAAAAAGAAAAAATATTAAATGATCCATTTAATTATAAAAATGAAAATAAAAATTTTATAGAAAAATTAAAAATAATATTAGAACAAATAAAAGAAGAAACAAGTAAAACTTTGATATTATTAGATAAAGAATATATAAAATTAAATGATTATATC
>OLPW01003708.1_pt1 | contig 11632 bp, 9 predicted proteins | sample 1672161 | NCBI WGS metagenome assembly OLPW01 (sample SAMEA3136654, study PRJEB25190) | human gut metagenome
AACGCGTAAATAATTCACCCACAAAATGGCACTCCAATGGATGAATTATTTACGCGTTATATGTACTTTGTCCGCGCCCAAATGGGGATCAAGTCCTCTACGACGGAGGCATTGCGCAAGTTTTATGAAAAGGATAACTATGCACTTCTGAAGCAGGATAGTACCTTCAACGATATGATCACCCTTGCTCACTTCTGGGAAGATGTTTCCAATCAGGATAAGGACAGATTCTCACTACGGATTCTGCGTAGATTATTTGTGCTGAACTATGCGCCAAACAGTATGTGGACATATTTTGTATCTGTCTATTTCATGAAAAACAAAGATGCCAATGATATGCTTGATGATGAAGAGTTTTATCAGTTCCTCAATAAAATTACGGGGTTTATCTGGACTTATGCGGTTACGAATCCTGGAGTAAATGCACTTCGTACCCCCGTTTACACTGAAATGGTCAATATCGTCAATAATCGACCGATATCTTTTGATGGCTTCAAATTTGAGCCAACAACTGTGAAAAGCATGTTTGCAAACTTCACATTTAGCAATGTTCGGCCAATCACAAAATCAATGCTTGCGTGGTGGGCATTCCAAGATGATGCGCAGGAATTGATTTCTCTAGAAACGGTCTTGGAAATTGAACATATTTATGCTCGTAATCGCTTAGACAAAGACAAATCGCTGTCAGATGCGAAGAATTTGGAGGCACTTGGTAATAAGGCCCTTCTAGAAAAACGGATTAATATTCGTGCTGCGGATTATCGGTTTACTGATAAGGTCAAATATTACCAGGGATTTACGAATAGCCGAAACCAAAAGAAAGACGGTACAAGGAATCATGAATTGATTAACCTTGCCGCAGCAGCGGATTTTACAGAAGATGATATCCGTAATCGTACAAATCAGATCATGGTTGAATTTCTGAATTTCCTAACAGAAAATGACCTTACGAAATGAGAGAACCAAAATTACTGAAGGAAAGGAGACCTGATTATGCTTGGATTTCCTGCATCTACGGAGTTTGGCAAAAGAATACCGAAGCAGAAGTTCTATGAAAATCTTGAGGTTTCCCCTGCTTTACGCCGTGTGTTTGTCGATCAGATCCGGCTGGTGTACTGGCGAAATAAGCTGGCAGCGTCTACGCTGAATATTGCTGCGGGCGAAGCCGTGACCGAGATTGAAGTGTTCGAGGTACGGCTGAATGATCCGCAGCTTGATGAAGCGGTGCTGAAACAAATCGACAAGGAAATCCCGTACCATATCCTCTTTATTTTGACCTGTGACGGCAAGGCTCAGGCGTGGATCGGCTACAAGGAGGCTGCTGCGTCCGGCAGCAACGCCTTCAAGGTCAGTCGCTATTATCACACGGACTGGATGCCGGAAGACGAACTGCATCTCAGCATCGACGGCTTGAATATGGATGCCGTCTATGAAAGTCTTGTTCGTCAGATTGCCGGGGACAAGCTGCAAACAGATTCCGGCGAGAGCCTGAAAGAATCTGTTGAGCGGGATGAAAAGAGGAAGCAGCTCGAAAAGCAGATCGCCGCACTGGAAAACAAAATGCGGCGAGAAAAGCAGCTCAACCGGCAGATGGAAATGAACGCGGAGTTAAAAAAACTCCGAATCGAACTAAAGCAGATAACATGACAAGGAGGTTGTAGTGTGCCAAGTGCAAATACAAAGAGAATAGAAGAATCTGCAACTACAGCCCTTAAAGCTGCATTGCTAAGATGCCCTATACTTGATTCGTACATCGACTCGAATGATAAAACACCTTCATGGGATGGAACAGTATTCGTGTATAAATCTGAGAAGACGAAGAAAGAAAACCTCGCTGGTCGTGTTCCAATCCAGATTAAGGGGACAGAGAAAGTTATTGTATCTGATACTGCAACTTTTTCGTGTAGTGTCACAGATTTGAATAATTATTATAAAGATGGGGGCTGTGTTTTCTTCCTCATAAGTGTCGATTTAAGTTCGGGCAATTCAAGAATATTCTATAAGACTCTGCTTGTCGTTGACCTTAACAAGATAATCAAGGGTGCCGGAAAACAAAAGACCAGCACAATTCACTTGAATCTTTTTCCTACTGAGGCTAATGAAATTTCCAGCATTTTTATGGAGTTCACAGACAATGTGCATAAGCAAATGGGCTTCATCGGAAAAGACATCCCCACTTTTGAATCATTGGAAGCAAATGGTGCAGAGATCACATCCTTAACTTTTACCGCATCGGGTATTGGATTAACTTTGGATGAGATCCCCAAGTTCCTGTCTACACATGACTTTTATCTGTACGCAAAGGTCAAAGGCTTGGATGTGGATGTCCCTATTGATAAGGTCACAAATGCGATTATATCAAAGCCTGTGGACGGAGAAGTGCGGATAAAAGATCGACGTTTCTTTTCCGCCTATCGAGTGGTGTATGAGAACGGAAATCCCATCATTCGCATTGGCAAAGGGATTAGTGTTGCCTTAAAAGCAGAGGAAAACCGGATTACAATACACACAGACAGGCCGGATACTCTGTCCGACTTTATTATTGAAGCAGACTTCTTTATAGAACTGGTTGAACAGGGAGAATTAACACTGAACGGGGTGACTATCCCGCTTAATGGTGCATCGTTGACAGATTTGCAAGAGAGAAAGAAAAACCTTGAATACTGCAAGGATGTTAAAAAGATGCTGGATTATTTAGGTGTGACCGAAGAACTTCTCCTAAACGATTTGTCAGAAAATGATGAGAAGAATCTAAGGAACTTTACAGGAGCGGTGCTATACAACCGGAAAATAGGGTTCCCCAATATGGAACAGGATCAGTTCTATGGTGCGTTCAAAATTGCCAATCTTGTGATTTGGATTTGGGCAAAGAGGCAATTAGACGGTATGTATAGCATAGATAGTTTCTTCAAGTTGCATCAGATTGCACTTTTTACAGATGACGATGTTGATTTGAAAAAGCCTATCCAGACATCGCAATTTGTACTGTTTAATAAAAAAGGGCTGGTTCATATCTCTAATATGGACTATGAAATGGTTTACTCGGACATATCCCAGACGCCCCCTTCTCCTGAGTATTGCACGAAGGTTAACTTTTTAGTCCTTGACATGATAGGTGCATACGATGAGCAGACAAGGCACGATGAGAAGTTGCTTAACTTGGCAGAAAAGATATGTGACTGGTTGAAAAGTATCGAGTCCATGATTGACCCGGAGGTTCTGCTTCTTAATAAACTCCAAATCACTAAGCGTCGCAGAACACTTTCTATGAGCGAGATTATTGAACTTGCCAAGCTCACAGAAAATAGTTATCCACCAGCAACAAGATGTGGAGCATACTTGCTCATGGACGCTGATGAAGAGGCACAAAAGTGCTTCGACGAGCTTCCGCTCATAGCACAAGAAGAATTTTTGAAATATCCGATTTGCCACTTTGGTAAACTCACAATGAAGGAGGATAAAACCAATGGATAAACTACGCATGGAGTCGCCGGACTTGACGGCGCAGAACATAGACCGCATTGCCGCCCTGTTTCCCAACTGCATCACGGAGATGCTGGATGAGGAACACAGCACGCCGGAGAAGAAGGTGTACAAGCGGGCGGTCAATTTTGAGTTGCTCAAACAGATGCTCTCGCCGGACGTGGTGGACGGCGACGAGGCATACGAGTTCACATGGGTCGGCAAGAAGGCGGCTATCGTGGAAGCCAACAAGCCGATCCGGAAGACGCTGCGCCCCTGTGTGGCAGAGAGCAAGGATTGGGACACCACCGAAAACCTCTACATCGAGGGTGATAATCTGGAAGTCCTCAAGCTTTTGCAGGAAAGCTATCTCGGCAAGGTCAAGATGATCTACATTGACCCGCCGTACAACACTGGAAATGACTTCCTTTATCGCGACGATTTTGCTATGTCCTCAGAGGAGTATTCCGAAGAAAGCGGAGCAACGGATGACACTGGGAATAGAATGTTCAAGAATACAGATACCAACGGCAGATTTCATTCGGACTGGTGCTCAATGATTTACTCTCGATTGCTGCTTTCGAGAAACCTCCTGACTCCTGATGGTGTTATTTTCATCAGCATTGATGAAAATGAGGTAAACACTCTTAAAGCGATTTGTGATGAAGTGTTCGGTGCGAGCAATTTTATCGCAGAGCTTATTTGGTCTGCTGGCAGGAAAAATGACTCCAAGTACATTTCGGTCTCACATGAGTACATCCTGTGCTATTTCAAGGACGCACTATGGGTGAAGGATCATAAAATCCTGTGGCGGGAAAAGAAGCAGGGGCTTTCTGACATTTATGCTGAATATGAACGTTTGAAAAAAGTATATGGGGAAGACTGCACTTCGATAGAAAAAGAGTTAAAAGGTTGGTATAAATCCCTGCCAGATGGTCACCCAGCAAAAGATCATTCCCATTACTGTCGTGTTGATAAGAACGGAATCTTTTTTGCAGATAATATTTCTTGGCCCGGAGGCGGCGGACCTAAATATCAGGTTCTGCATCCTGTTACACAGAAGCCGGTTAAGATTCCCTCGCGTGGATGGTTAACAAATGAAGCAACTATGAAAGAGTGGATTGTACAAGGGCGGGTTGAATTTGGAAAGGATGAAAACGGTGTTCCGACCTTAAAATCTTATCTGAAAGATAGAGAATACAGCGTTCCGTATAGTGTCTTCTACAAAGATGGACGCGCTGCTTCTAAGCGTCTGGCGACACTAATGGGCGACAAAGTATTTGAAAACCCGAAGGACGAAGAGATTATTCAGCGAATTATCCAGTTCTGCGGGACTGATGACGGAGACATTATCTTGGACTTCTTTTCCGGCTCGGCTACAACAGCACACGCGATGTTCTTAGCGGACGCTGAGCAGAATAAGCATCGTAAGTTCATTCTTGTCCAACTTCCCGAAACGATTGATCCTCAGAAAGAAGCCTCTGAAAAAGCCAAGAAGGTTGCCCAAAATGCAGTGAATTTGTTGGACACCATCGGCGTTCCACATAACATCTGCGAAATCGGCAAGGAGCGCATCCGCCGCGCCTGGGATAAGATCAAGTCCGAAAGCCCCATGACCACGCAAGACCTCGACATCGGTTTCCGCGTTCTCAAGCTGGACGATACCAACATGAAGGATGTCTACTATGCGCCGGATGACTACGATCAGGGGATGCTCGCGGGGCTGGAATCCAACATCAAGGATGACCGTACCGACCTCGACCTGCTGTTCGGCTGCCTGATCGACTGGGGTCTGCCGCTGTCCCTGCCGTACAAATCCGAGAAAATCGATGGCTGCACCGTCCACACCTACAACGACGGCGACCTGATCGCCTGTTTTGACGCGAATATTCCCGAAAGCGTGGTCAAGGAGATCGCACAGCGCCGCCCGCTCCGCGCCGTCTTCCGCGATTCCGGCTTTGCATCCAGCCCGGAGAAGATCAACGTGTTCGAGATTTTCAAGCTCTATATGCCGGAGGACGCGGGCGACATTTCCAAGCGCGTGAGGGTGATCTAAGGAGGTGCGGAAATGGCGAATTTATCATATAGAGAAAAAGCAGATTTAGAAGCTCTATTTGAAATGCAAAGTGGGTATGTTATGGATTTTTCCAACAACTCATTTGCGCGGTTTGTTGGCGATGTCATAAACCTTGACGTTTATGAAGGCGTTGGCTACGCAGATTATTCATCTAAAGCAAATAAGCTTAGGCAGATTTGGTCGAACGAACCGGACAGCGTTGTCGGTACATTGCTTACTGCGCTTCTTAGTCATTGTGAAGACTATAAGACGCGCAGAGATGCGCTTACAGATTATGACGCAAAAAAAATTGGCGAACTTCGCCTTGTCGCTGAACGACTAAAAGGCAACCAGCTTACAGTAGAACTTCCTCAAAAAAACGAGGAAACTTTACAGACATTAAAAGAGGATATAAATAGCGCTTTAGCCAGAAACAAGCCGGAACTGGTGCTTGATCGTCTGCATACTTTTTCAACGAAATTACTTAGACAGGTTTGTTCAGATAATGGTATTACTACCGTGAACGATAAGGGAGATAATTTGCCGCTTCAAAGCCTTGCGGGGATGTTGAAGAAAAAATACGAGCAAGAACCAATCTTCCAGTCTTCTTTTACTCCCGTTGCCATCCAGAATAGCATAATGATGTTCGATAGATATAATGCTATCAGGAATGACCAAAGCTATGCGCACGATAATCCTATTTTGGATGCAATGGAGGCTGAATTTGCCGTTAGAATTATGGCAGATGTCGTTTCATTTATCGACAAAGCGGAGACATATCGGAAACAAATGTCCAAGACAAAGACGGATACGAAACTCGATTTTGATTCGTTTTTTAACTAAAAAGGAGGCGTGGCGATGATAAGTGATGAACTAAATACGACAATCAATAATGACTTTCTCAAAGGCGTCTCCGATGTTCTTCTGCGAGCGCAGAAAAACGCCAAAACCGCCGTCAATCTCTCTATGGTCTACGCCTATTTTGAGATAGGCAGAATGATTGTGGAGGAAGAACAGCATGGTGAAAATCGTGCAGCTTATGGCAAGCAGCTTTTGAAGGAGCTTTCGGCATATCTGACAAGCCGGTTTGGAAAGGGCTATTCCGCTGAGAATCTGAAACTCATGCGGCGGTTCTATTCCATTTATTCGCATGATCAAATTGGGGAAACAGCGTTTACCCAATTTGAGAATCTTCCGGCAGTCAGCACGGGCAGAAAATTTTTCCTGAGCTGGTCGCACTATTTGAAGCTCATGCGGATTGCAAACATTGACGAACGGCACTTTTATGAAATTGAGTCTGTTAAAAACGATTGGAGTCTCAGCGAGCTGAAGCGTCAATATAACAGTTCCCTTTACGAACGCCTTGTCCTCAGCACAGATAAGGACAAGGTTTACCGGCTGGCTCTTGAAGGGCAAAAGGTCGAGATGCCGAAAGACGCAGTAAAAGATCCGTATGTCCTTGAGTTTTTGGGACTGAAAGAACTTCCGGAATACTCAGAAAGTGAGCTGGAAAGCAGAATCATCGACCACTTGCAGCAGTTCCTTTTGGAACTTGGCACTGGTTTTGCATTTATCGGGCGTCAGGTACGCTTTACTTTTGATGAAGAACACTTCATGGTCGATCTGGTTTTTTACAACCGCCTGCTGCGCTGCTTCGTTCTGCTTGATTTGAAAATTGGTGAACTCAAGCATCAGGACATTGGACAAATGCAGATGTATGTCAATTACTATGACCGCAAGATGAAACTGGCGGACGAAAATAAAACGATAGGAATTATTCTCTGCCGCGACAAAAATAACGCAGTTGTTGAAATGACGCTGCCGGAGGATAATTCTCAGATATTTGCCAGTAAGTATGAGACAGTGCTTCCTAAGAAGGAAGACCTGCGAAGGCTTCTGGAAGAGCAGATCGTAGCAGAGGACGGAGGTGAAGACGATTGAAGCTGCAATTCAAACATCAAAAATTTCAAGCGGATGCGGCAAAAGCAGTTGTTGACGTCTTTGCCGGGCAGCCCTACCTCACGCCAACCTACATGATGGACAGAGGCTACGGTCAGCAGACGCTCACGGATGACACGGACTTCACCGGCTGGCGTAATGAACGTATTGTGCCAGAGCTTTCCGACAAGCTGATTCTGGAACATCTGCAAAAGGTGCAGCGTACAATCAGATCAAGCCGTCGGATAAGCTGGAAGGTCGTTATAATCTGACGATCGAAATGGAAACCGGCGTCGGCAAGACCTATACCTACATCAAGACCATGTATGAACTGAACAAGCACTATGGTTGGAGCAAATTCATCGTGGTCGTGCCGAGCATCGCCATCCGCGAGGGCGTTTATAAGTCCTTTCAGGTGACGCAGGAGCATTTTGCGGAGGAATACGGCAAGAAAATCCGGTTCTTCATCTACAATTCTGCCCAGCTCACGGAAATTGACCGCTTTGCGTCGGACAGTGCCATCAATGTCATGATTATCAACTCTCAGGCGTTCAATGCCAAGGGTAAGGACGCGCGGCGTATTTACATGAAGCTGGACGAGTTCCGTTCCCGTCGTCCGATTGATATTATTGCAAAAACGAACCCGATTCTGATTATCGACGAGCCGCAGTCGGTCGAAGGAAAACAGACGAAGGAACGGCTGAAAGAGTTTTGCCCGCTGCTGACGCTGCGCTACTCCGCGACCCACAAGGCAGACAGCATTTATAACATGGTCTATCGCCTTGATGCGATGGAAGCGTACAACAAGCGGCTGGTCAAGAAGATTGCCGTTAAAGGCATCACGGAGTCCGGCAGCACAGCAACCGATGGCTTCGTCTATCTGGAAAGCATCAATCTTTCCAAAGCAGACCCGACAGCAACCATTCAGTTTGACTACATTGGCGCAAAGGGCCTTCGCAAGAAAACCGCCACGGTCGGTATCGGCTACAACCTCTATGACAACTCCGGCGAGTCGGGCAAACTCGACGAGTACAAGGAAGGCTTTGTGGTCAAGTCTATCGACGGACGCGACAACTCCGTAGAGTTCCTGAATGGCATCAAAATCTTTGCCGGAGACGTGATCGGCAAGGTCAGCGAAGACCAGCTCCGACGCATTCAGATCCGCGAAACGATTCTTTCTCACTTGGAGCGGGAGCGTCAGCTTTTCCATAAGGGCATCAAGGTTCTGTCGCTGTTCTTCATCGACGAGGTTGCAAAGTATAAGCAGTACGACGAGGCTGGACATCCGTTCAACGGCATCTATGCGGATATGTTCGAGGAAGAATACAACGACATTCTCAGCTCCATGCAGCGGGAAATCGGAGACGAAGACTACATACGGTATCTGGACGCAATTTCCGCCCATGACACCCATGCCGGTTACTTCTCCGTTGACAAAAAGGGCAAGATGACTGACAGCAAGCTTTCCGACAAGAAGGAAGGCACATCCGATGATATTGACGCCTATGACCTGATCATGAAGAATAAGGAGCTGCTTCTGGATCGTGATCCCAAAAAGTCCCCGGTGCGTTTCATTTTCTCCCATTCTGCGCTGCGTGAAGGTTGGGATAACCCGAACGTGTTCCAGATTTGCACACTGAAACAAAGCAGCAGCGAGGTTCGCAAGCGGCAAGAGGTCGGTCGCGGTCTGCGCCTGTGTGTCAATCAGGACGGCGAACGCATGGACGCCAACGTGCTTGGAAATGATGTGCAGTCCATCAATGTTCTGACCGTCATCGCCAGTGAGAGCTATGACAGCTTCGCAAAGGGCTTGCAGACTGAGCTTGCCGATGCAGTTGCCGGACGCCCTGTGGCGGTTACTGCCGACCTTTTCAAGGGCAAGGTCATTGTGGATGCCAGAGGCAACGAACAGGTTGTGGACGGCGATACGGCGCAAGCAATCTTCGAGGATTTGATTTCTAACGGATATGTCAAGCGCGGTGTACTGACTGACAAATATTATGCCGACAAAGCAAACGGCGCGATTCAGGTTGCGGAGGAAGTGGCGGACAGCCGCGATTCTGTGATCAATATTCTTGATTCCGTCTATGACAGCCGCGCCATGCAGCCGGAGAACGCCCGTGACAAGAATGTGGAGCTGCAAGTTGATCCCGACAAGCTTGCCATGCCGGAGTTCAAAGCTCTCTGGAAGCGCATCAGTCCGAAATCCGTATATGTGGTGGACTTTGATACGGATGAGCTTGTGAAGAAAGCCATCGCATCGCTCAACCAGAATCTTCATGTGCCGAAGATATTCTTCAAGGTTGAAACCGGCGCAATGGACGAGATCAAGTCGAAGGATTCTCTCCTTGGCGGAAGTGCATTCTCGAAATCAAAGTCATCTACTTATGACAGCAGCAAACAAATCCGCGTGGGCAGCAGCGTGAAGTATGATTTAATCGGCAAGCTGGTCGGAGAGACCGGTTTGACACGAAAAGCAGTTGTTGCCATTCTAACAGGCATTGAGAAATCCGTTTTTGAGCAGTTCAAGTTCAATCCGGAAGAGTTCATTATCAAAGCAGCCGCCCTAATCAATGATGAAAAGGCAACTGCAATTATCCAGCACATCACCTACAATGTGCTGGATGAACATTACGATACGGACATCTTTACCGAACCGACCATCAAGGGTAAGCTTGGAACGAACGCGATGAAAGCACAGCGGCATCTATACGATCATATCGTGTATGATTCCACAAACGAGCGTGATTTTGCTGCCGATTTGGACACCAACACAGATGTTGCGGTTTATGTGAAGCTGCCGGACAGCTTCTATATCGCAACGCCAGTAGGACACTATAATCCGGACTGGGCGATAGCTTTCTATGAAGGTACCGTCAAACACATCTATTTTGTTGCCGAAACAAAAGGCTCTATGTCCTCTATGCAGCTCCGGCTCATTGAGGAATCGAAAATTCACTGCGCAAGAGAGCATTTTAAGGCGATCAGCAACGGAAATGTGGTTTATGATGTGGTGGACAGTTACCAAGCCTTGCTGGAAAAGGTAATGAGATAAAGCGAGAAATTTGCTTTTCTTCGTCGCACGGGAAGCACCGAAAGGGCGTGATCGATAAATGGATTGGGACTCCTATTATGAGAAGTTCTACGAATGGGCAACCAGCACACAGATCAAGAAGATGTCCTCATTGACTTCATTTGGAGCATCCGCCGAGGTTGCTGAGGTTGCGCAGGAGTATATGGATGAGAAAGCAGCGTCGCGGCTTATTAAGAAAGCGGTTGCCAATGGTGTCCAGTTCACACCGGATGAAATCTATGACCTTTCCGGCTGCTGTGATACATCAGCTATGAATGAGTTGTTGAAATCCGCAAAATGCGCCTTTACGCAGGAGCAGTTGGAAGACCTTTGGGGTTCAGCAGACGATGACGTTCTTGAGCTTGTAGCAAAGCGAAACCATGTGACTATGTTTGCAGATGACGTGGTTGAAGAGGCTTCCATAGAAGATAAGGCAGATTATGACGAGCCGGAACAGAATGAGCCAAAGCTCGGGTCCTTCTCAAAACTCGGCTTGGCATTTGTAGTTGGAAGTCTTTTGGGCAAGAAAAGCCAGTCTCACCACGGGCGCTGTACTGGTGACTGTGCAAACTGCCCGCCGCACTATGGGTATCGCTACGGGAGATGGTATTATGGACATGACCATACACACGGCTGCGAGTTTGGCGGAAACAAAGGTGGAGGAGGACTGTAATTTGCCAAACCTAAAAGACTGCTGAGAAGCGAATGCTCGCCTCCATTCCTATTTTAACTGGCTCAAAACTAAGACATGAAAAAACGCCCCCGGCGCTGTGCCAGATGCACAATGCCGGGGGCATTCCCGTTTTCAGCGATTTAATTTTCTCCCGACAAGGGACTTGTTCATAAGGTGGCACTTTTCATTTTGCGAAGCCGTGAAAACTCAGTGCATTCCGTGGAAAAGCTCACCGGACAGCACACACCGTACACGTTTCCAATAATCACTGAGCAGTGCAATGGGTATTCGCTATCGGGAAATACTTCACGGTTTTCACAACGCTTGATTCAGAAGGGATTTTTTTGCCTTATTCCCGCGTGACATCAAGGGAAGCCGGATTGATGACGATGATGGTCTTGCCCTTTTTGTGGGCATATCTCACGGTATT
>OLPW01003714.1_pt1 | contig 11624 bp, 10 predicted proteins | sample 1672161 | NCBI WGS metagenome assembly OLPW01 (sample SAMEA3136654, study PRJEB25190) | human gut metagenome
CCGCGACTAAAATCACAAATATGCCTTATTGGGAGCAATGGCTTCGTCTGTAGTTTGTCTAATGAATTAAATAGTAATTAGCTTAATGCTGCAGTTACAAGAGCCATTTTGTAAACTTCCTGAGCGTTACATCCACGGCTTAAATCGTTGATCGGTGCATTAAGTCCCTGAAGAACTGGTCCGATTGCTTCGTATTCACCAAGACGTGCAGCAATCTTGTATCCGATGTTACCAGCACTGATTTCTGGGAAGATGAAAGTATTAGCCTGTCCGGCAACTGTAGAACCTGCACATTTTACTTTTGCAACTTCTGGTGCTACGGCAGCGTCAAACTGAAGTTCTCCATCGATATCTAAATCTGGAGCCATCTCTTTTACTTTCTTTGTAGCGTTGGCCATTAATGTAACCATCTCGCCTTTTCCTGAACCATATGTAGAGTAAGATAACATTGCTACCTTTGGATCAATGCCAAAGATTTTTGCTGTCTTAGCTGTCTCGATAGCGATTTCTGCTAACTCGTCTTCATTTGGAGCGATGTTGATCGCACAGTCACCCATTGCTAACTTTTTATCACCTTTTACCATGATGAAGCAGGAGCTTACAATCTTGTTGCCTGGTTTTGTCTTAATTAACTGTAATGCAGGACGTACAGTATCGGCTGTAGAGTATGTTGCTCCACCTAACAGACAATCTGCCTTGCCCATCTTTACTAACATTGTTCCAAAGTAGTTTGATTTGGAAAGGGCTTCACGAACCTGCTCTGGTGTCATCTTGCCTTTTCTTAATGTTACCATCTCATCAACCATAGCATCGATTTCTGCATACTGCTCTGGATCGATGATCTGACATTTTTCAATATTAAAACCAGCTTCTTTTGCTGCACTCTTTACTTCGTCAGCCTTTCCAAGAAGGATAACTCCAAGAATGCCTTCTGTTGTCAGTTTATCTGCTGCTTCAAGAATACGGGCGTCTGTTCCCTCTGTGAAAACGATAGTACGTGCATTTGCTTTTAACTGTTCTGCTAATTTTTTAAACATCTTTTATTACCTCCTGTTATTCATCCATTTTATTAAATCCAAATAACCTAAAATAATTTAACTAAGAAAATTGTTTCTTTCTTAAATCTTTCTGATTCTTCTCTTCTTAGCTTAATTATAAATTACATATTAGATCTGCGTATGTGCTATATTCCCTGTTCTTTCGAACTTCAGCACACAGCCTTTATTGTATCGGTTTTGTTTCAGGTTTTCAAGTTATTTCGAAAGAAAATACAAAATTTTGTGCATTTTTCTCTATACATAATCGAATAGACAGGTGAATTTCAATTATTCTACAGGCCTTTTGTATTCATAGCGTAAAATTCCACCTTCAAATGTGCCATTTTCCCAATTTCCTTCTTCCACAATATTCCAGTCAGGATGTGTTTCATCTGTATATTTCTTTTGACCGTAACCTTCTATAATTCCATCCGTACCAAAAATGGCATCGCACAAAAGCTTTCCATCTTTTCCATACACTTTGTAGCGGTTCTTGTCCCACTCAAAAGCCCGAACTCCTGTTGTATAGCGGTTTCGGTATCCCGGACGGAACTTTTTACCAGTAAGCTGCTGGAACAGGCGGAGTGTATTTGGCTGAAGCAATGCTGTGTGACGAAGTCCGCCCTCACTTAACTGTTTATAATAATATGGATAAAACGGCATCATAAACTGTAAGAATGCTTTCTTTAACTGTTCTTTATCTTTTACATAACAAACAGCTTTTTCTTCTTCCTCCTTAAAGTCAATACAGGAAAAATATTCTTTCACCATTGTTCCTGTAAAAGATGGCAGTCCCTCGATAATACTTTCTTTTTCCTTATATAAAGCGGAAGACATATCTCCCAGTTTTTCAAGCCGATTCCATTCTCCTTTATTATAAGCAGCAAAAAGAGTCTGTAATTCATGATTAATATAATAATATAACTGTTCTTTTTGTCTGTTTTTTTCTTTGAAATCTACTTTTTCTTCATTTTTTACTTTCTGATTTTCAGATATTATTTTTTCTGTGTTTTCTCCTGTTCCCTTTTCCTTATCATTTTCTAAAACACTTTCTGTTTTCGCTTTCTTTTCTCTGGCTTCTGCAGACTGTGACTTATCAGCAGATTCTGCTTTTTCCTGTACTACGGCAGTTTCTTTTCCTTCGCTTCCCTTTTTCTCTTGTGTTTCGCTCTGTGCAGTATTCTTTGCACCAGACTTACCAGACATAAAAAAAGCAGCTCCGGCAACGATGATAACGATTACTACAGCTCCAATCATAAGACTCATTTCTTCTTTCCCTCTTTTCTTAATGTACTAATGGCAAATCGTAGAATAAGCCATATTATATCTATATTATACGCTTTTCACAAAAAATTCAATATTAAATGTTATATTAAATTCATAGACTGTTAAAAGGCTTTCTCTCACAAGCTACTGCTTATATAAACCAAATTAATTTTATGGAGATTCTATATGATTACTTATTTTATGCAACTTAATGTAAAGCTGCTTTTCGTTTTAATTCTGTTTGGATTTATTATGGGGCAGACCCGGCATGCTGCTATACAGAATTTTTCGAACAAAAACCGCAGCTATCTTATTCTGGATTTTTTCAATCTTGTTGGCACACCTGTCCATGAAATAGGGCATTTGCTCTTTGGACTTATATTTGGATATAAGATTGATCAAATCTGCCTTTATCGCACTACCAAAAAGGCACTGCATTCCGGAGGCACTCTTGGTTTTGTGAAAATGCATCATGAAAACCGTTCTTTTTTACAGAAGCTTCAGGGCGATTTCGGGCAGTTTTTTATCAGTATCGGCCCCTTATTATTTGGCCCATGTCTCATTTATATAATCAGCCTGTTTCTTCCAGAAAATGTTCGTACACTTCCTCTTTCTTTTCAACAGAATTGGACAATTTTCTTTAAAGCCTTGCAACAATTACAAGCTTCTGATATAATCTTTCTGTTTATATTCCTTTATATAATTATGGGAATTTCTCTAAATATGGAGTTAAGCAGACAAGATTTGCATCTTGCCTGCAAGGGCCTGCTTTTTCTTGAAGTATTTTTTCTTATTTTATCAGGTCTTTCTGTTTTATTTCACTGGAATCTGCAATATGGGATTGATATTCTTTTTCGATGGAACCTTTTGATTTCCTCCATAGGGATTATTTCTGCCCTGATTGCTAATCTGATTTCTTTAATATAAAGCACAAAATACAAATATTTTATTTCATTTAATGCAAAGGAGTATGTCTATTATGTCATTTTTTAAAAAGTACAAAAAGAAATTTGTTGCAAAGTTAAGACAGCTGCGTAAATATTATCGTTACAAAGTATATTTTCCAAAAAAATATGAATCTTACTGTAACCAGCCAGTACAGGAGAACAAAGTCCTTTTCTTAGAAATGCGTTTTACCACTCTTTCTAATTCTTTTCAATATTTATACAAAAAGTTAGAAGAATCTGGTGAATATGATTTAAAATGTTCTTACGTACAGTTTAACTTTATTCGTGGCCGTGAATTTACAAAACGTATTGATGATATGTTACAAGAACTTGCGACAGCAAAGTATGTATTTATTGATGATGCTTCTCTCATTCTTTCTTCTATTCCATTAAGAAAAGAAACAATCGCCATCAATTTATGGCATGCATGTGGAGCCTTTAAAAAATTTGGGCGCAGTACTGCTGAATTAAAGTTCGGTTCTTCTGCCGCAACTTTAGACAAATATCCAAACTACGAAAATCTTACGCATGTAACTGTCAGCAGTCCAGAAGTCATCTGGGCATATGAAGAAGCAATGCATCTTCCAAAAGGTATTGTTAAAGCAACTGGTGTTAGCCGTACAGACCTCTTTTATGACAGTGAATTTGTAGAAAGCCGCAGACAGAAATTATATGAAATTATGCCAGAAGCAAAAGACAAAAAAGTTATTCTCTATGCTCCTACTTTCCGTGGTCATGTTGCTACTGCCAAATCTCCAGATAAAATTGATTTTGAACGTTTTTATCAGGAACTTGGCGATGAATATGTCATTGTCTGCAAGCACCACCCATTTGTTAAGAAACCACCGGTAATTCCAGAAGAATTACAGCATTTTGCAAGAGATTTAACGAAAGACCTTTCTATCGAAGATTTACTTTGTAGCGCAGATATCTGTATCTCCGATTACTCTTCACTGGTATTTGAATACTCCCTGTTCGAAAAACCAATGATCTTCTACGCTTATGATTACGATAATTACTGTGACTGGAGAGGTTTCTACTATGATTACTCTGAATTTACTCCTGGTCCGGTTGTTCAGACAGAAGATGAACTTTTAGACAGTATTAAAAATATTGATACTCAATTTGATAAACAGAGAGTTATTGACTTCAAAGAAAAATTCATGGGAAGCTGCGATGGACATGCAACGGAGAGGATTATTGAATTGATGAAGGAAAGTTAGTAACAGCTTTTTAATTGATAGACAGACGAAAACTGAAGCCCGATAGCATTACAAATGCTATCGGGCTTCGGTTTTCTGGTTGTTGGTAATTTTAGAATTGCTGTTACTGTTTTTCGCTTTTCTCGATTTTTATCAATTCAATAATGGAGAAGATTTAAGGATGTGGATAATCCTCAAATTCTCCAACAAGCGATTTGATGATTTTCATCTAATGTTTTTAATTCTGGTTTTTCTTTTTGACATTTTTCCATGCAGAACGCACAACGGTTCTGAAATGGACAGCCTTGTAATTCTCCTGTTGGCATAGAAGCTTCTCCCTCTAACGGAGTAATCGGCTTGTTAAAGTCCATATGAAGATCAAAGACGGACTGTAGTAAGGCTTTTGTGTATGGATGCAAGGCTCCTCTGGCAACTTCTTCTCCCGGAAGGATTTCTACGATATTTCCCATGTACATGACTGCTATCTGATGTGCTATACTTGATATCATGGCAAGATCATGACAGATAAATCCAATTGCTATATTTTTTTCTTTTTGCAGCTTTACGAGAAGCTCCAGAATAGCTTTTTGGATAGAAACATCCAGTGCAGATGTGGATTCATCACAGAAAATGATTTCCGGTTCTAAGGCAATTGCTCTGGCGATTCCTACTCTCTGCCTCTGGCCTCCACTCATGTTATGAGGATAACGGTCAGCAAAGTCTCCTGGCAATTCTACCATTTCAAGATATTTTCTTGCAACAGCATCTTTTTCTTTCTTTTTAATTAGCCCAAAATTCATGAGGGGTTCACAGATAATATCGCCCACTTTCATCTTTGGGTTAAAGGAAGTAGACGGATTCTGGAAGACCATCTGTACATTTCTTCTGTTTTTCCGAAGTTCTTCCCCTTTCATCTTTGTAATATCTTTTCCCTTGAAAAGGATTTCTCCGGAAGTTGGCTGTTCAAGCTGTACCATCATACGCATAAATGTAGACTTTCCACAGCCACTCTCTCCTACGATTCCGAGTGTCTGTCCTTTATAAAACTTTAAACTGACATCATCATTTGCAATAAGTTCTTTTCCTTTGGTAAGAGGGAACTTCTTTGTCACATGTTTTGCTTCTAAAATAAGCTCTTTTTCTTTAGACATATCTCTCTCCCTTTAAAGCCGGTACAGATGCAAGTAAGTTCTTGGTATATTCTGACTGTGGGTTATGTAAAATATCTTCCCTCTGGCCGGAATCAACCACTTTCCCCTGCCTCATCACAAGCAGTTTATCTGCCATATAAGCAGCAACACCGATATTATGGGTTACAACAATGATTCCTGTTCCAAAGTCATCTCTAAGTTCCATCATCTGGCGGACAATCTGTGCCTGTGTCGTTACATCAAGCGCGCTCGTTGGTTCATCTGCCAGAAGAAGTTTCGGCTGAAATGTCATCGCCATTGCAATCCCAACTCTCTGGCACATACCACCAGAAAGTTCAAATGGATAACTTTCCATAATACGCTTTCCATCTGGCAGACGCATTTTTTCTAACATTTCTACAGCCATATCAAATGCATCTTTTTTTGAGATATTTTTATGGGCACGAATATATTCCACATATTGGCTTCCTATTTTACGGATAGGGTTGATCATCGCTCCGGAATCCTGAAAAATCATGGAAATCTGTGTTCCTCTAAGTTCTCTCCACTGCTTTTTTGAATATTGAAGTAACGATTCTCCCTCAAAAAGAATATCTCCTTTTGTCACTTTTCCCCCACTGGGTAAAAGGCCTAATATAGAACGGATTACCGTAGTCTTCCCGCTTCCGCTTTCTCCGACAATACTACAGATTTCTCCGGGTTTCATCTCAAGATGAAACCCTTCAATGGTTGGTTCTGCATTACTGCTATATGCGACGGTTATATCCTGAACATCGAGCATAAAAACCTCCTATTTTGCTGGAGCAATCTCTGTTGTAAGCCAGTAGTAATCTGCTGTGTGGATGTTTGCTCCGCTCACTGTCTTATCACTGATCATAGAACTGTTATAATATCCGTGAACGATAACTGCTGCATCATTAATTAAAATCTGCTGTAACTGTTCAATGATTTTAGCACGTTTGGCTTCGTCAAATTCTGTGTCTAACTGTTCGTATAATTTATCATACTCAGCATTCTTATAGTTACAGAAGTTCGCATCAGACTTACCGTACCAGTTTGCCATATACTCTGTAGGATCACCATTACCTACTGTAATCCAGTTAGAGTCGCATAAATCGTATTCTCCGGCTACCATTTTATTCCATTCTCTGTCTGCATCCATAGAATTAATCTTTGCTTCAATTCCAATGTCCGCAAGCTGTGTCTGAATCGCCTGTGCAAAGTCAGAAAGTCTTCTGTTCTCATAAGTGATATAATTAATAGAAATCTTCTTTCCGTTCATCTCACGGATTCCGTCTCCATCTGTATCTTTATATCCTGCATCATCTAAAAGTTTTTTTGCATTATCTACATTATATGTATATGGATTTTTTAAATTGTCATAGCCATATGCAAGACTGGATGGAAGTACAGAGATACCTTCTGTATATAAACCACCTACAGTAACTTCACACATTGTCTTATGATCTAATGCCATCTGTACTGCCTGTCTTAATGTGTCATCTCCTAAAATACCTTTTTCATTAATATAAGCAAATCCAGTACGTACACCCTGTCCGATAGAAACATTAAAGTTATCATCTTTCTTTAATGTATCAAGGTCAGAAGTAGAAGTTACATTCTCTACAAGGTTAATGTCTCCGTTTTGTAATGCTAATGCTTTATTATCTTCACTTAAGAAGTCAATCTCTACATTATCATAAGGAACTTCCCCGTTCCAGTAATATTTATTCTTTACAAGAGTCGCTTTTGTCTTAGAATCAAAACTTGTTAAAGCATAAGGACCTGTACCGATTGGGTTCTCTGCCAAGTCATAATCTCCGCTCACATCAAGAATTACAAATACAGGATATGCAAGATCTTTTCTAAGGTCTGCTTTTGCCTGTTTTAATACTATTGTCAGAGTACGGGCATCATCATCTGGTGTGATAGATTCATAATCCATAAATTTAGATGGGTTAGAAGAACCTGTTTTATTGGCATAAAGAACATCCCAGCATGCTTTGATTGCAGAAGGCGTTACATCATTTCCGTTAGAGAACTTCACACCATCACGGATATGGAATACCCATGTTTTGTTATCTTCTGTGGAATATTCATCACAGATTGTATTTTCTACACTTAAATCATCTTTATATTTAAAAAGACATTCTCCAATACCATAACGGCTGCTACACCAGGCAGAGTTAATCATGTTTGCAGGATCTAAAGATTCGGAATAAGAAAAACATCCAAACTTTAATGTTTTCCCATTATCGCTGCTGCTACTCTCCTTGCTGCTTCCACCACATCCTGCAAGCATCGTAACTGCCATTACCATAGCAAGCATGATTTCTAAAAACTTTTTCATTTTTTTCATAACATATCCTTTCTTCTTTTATAATCTTATTTTTATTTTATGGTTTTTCATTTGGAATTTATAAAATAATCTAACTTTACTCAGTTATCACTATCCCAAACTTTATTAAAACCCATAATTCTTTTCTTACTATTTTTGTTATTTTTTATTATTCCTCTCTCACATCAAGGACATCTCTCAGGCTGTCACCTAACAGGTTAAAGATTACTACCACAATAAAAATAGCCAGTCCCGGATAAATCATCATCCACGGAGCATTCTGCATATACGTTCTTCCCTCATTCAGCATTAGCCCCCATTCTGCTGCCGGTGCCTTTGCACCAAATCCTAGAAATGACAGCCCGGCAAGCTCTAACATCATGCCACCGATGTCTGTAGCTGCGGTAATTACAAGCGTAGGAATTACATTTGGCAGCATATATTTTCTTAAAATATATCCTGTCTTTGAGCCTGTTACAATTGCTGCGTATACATAATCTTCATGTCGTATTTTCATGACAAGACTTCGTGCAAGACGGGCATACTTTGACCAGCTTACTATAGCAATCGCTATGACTGCATTCTTTATACTCGCTCCCATAATTCCTGCAACAGCAATGGCAAGAACCATACCGGGAAAAGAAATCATCATATCAGAAATTCTCATGATAACTGCGTCAACCCATCCTCCAAAATATCCCGCCAGTGTTCCTAAAATTGTTCCTGCCACAAAAATAACACCAACTGCCGCAGATACAATAGCAACAGACAGACCAGTTAAAACAGAGGTTCTTCCCCCATAAAGAAGTCTGGAAAAAATATCTCTTCCTAACTTATCTGTTCCAAACCAATGCTCACTATTCGGTGCCTGTAATGCATTTTTCAGGTCAGATACATACGGATCCTGCGGGGCGATCACTGGTGCAAAAACTGCGACAAAAATAAGGAGAATCACTAATAAAAAGAAAAAGGAAAACTGCTTATTCTTTTTTATGAAATTTAATATTTTCTGCATCACACTCACCCTCTCTCATTCCTTCGTATTCTTGGGTCTACAAAAGTATAAGACATATCTACCAGTAAATTGATTACCATGTAAATCAGCGCAACCCAAAGTACATATCCCTGAATTAAGGAATAATCATATGCCGTAATTGCCTGTACTGCCAGATTTCCAAGTCCTGGATATGTAAAAATCACTTCTACAACTGCCGTTCCTCCTAAAAGGTTACCAAGTGATAATCCAAGTAATGTAATTAATGGCAGCAGTGCATTTGGAAATACCTGCTTCCAGAGAATTTCCTGTTCGGACATTCCTCTTGCACGTGCACCTGTCACATAATCCCTATTCAATTCTTCTAACACAGCGGTTCTCACCTGTCTGGTATATTTACCTGCCATTGCAAATGCCAGTGTTATCGCAGGTAAAATGATTTTCTCAAATCCATCTCCTGTTGAAATAACAGGAAGCAGGCTAAACTTCAATGCAACAACATAAAGAAGTATGAGTCCTACCCAGAAGTTTGGAATGGATACTCCCAAGAATGTCACTCCCCTTACCAGATAATCCACCCATGTATTTTTATAAACTGCCGATAACATTCCAAGCGGAACCGCTACTAACAACATAAGGATTAACGCTGAAAAAGCTAACTTTAATGTTGGTAGCAGACGTACGGATAAAAGTTCTGCAACCGGCTTCCCATTTGAATAGGAGGTTCCAAAATCTCCATGAAGAACTTTACCAAGCCATCGCCCATATTGTACTAAAACCGGATCATTTAATCCTAATCTTTCTCTTTCTTCCTGCAGTTCTTTTTCCGTTGGAACCATGCCACTTGCCGCATATCTCGTCCGAACCGGATCACCAGGTGCAAGATACGTGAGAATAAATGTGAAAAAACTAATCCCTATCAGCACAATAACAATCTGGAGCAGTCTTCTGCCCAATTGCTTTACACTCAAACTGTTTCCTCCTTTGATCTTCTATGTATTCTCGGAATCTTTTTGTGCTTGATTTTGTGAGAAGATTTTTTGTTAGTTGTGCCCAAATTTTTGAGGCGTACGCTGTGTGTACGTTGATGAAATTCGGGTGTGGCTGGCGGAAAATCAGCCACAAAATCAAGTGCAAGAAAGACTCCAAAAGTACATTTATATGAAATTGATGTTAAAAAGTATGGATTTCAAAATAGAAAATTAATTCTTAATACCCCGCTGCATAGCAAATGGAGGCAGCAGACTGTTATGACAATAGCACAGTTTTAGAATTTTCCAAAGAAAGAATCATAAAATTCCAAAGATAAAAAAATATTTTACTTATTCACAAGAACTTATACGGACTGTGCAATTTTCTACGCATACTAATAATACTTAATAATGATACCATGTCACTTTTTTTATGTCAAAGTGTAATTTTACCTTTTTTGATGTTTATTTTGACAATTTAATATCTTTTATCCTGTATTTTTTTGCGTCTGCATCACTTTATATTACCTATCTACCTACCAAAAATCTTTTCAATTTAAAAATCTCCCTCTACCTATCTATTTAATACCCCTGATTCAATATTGCTATATTATATTTTCTATTTTATAATAAAAAAAGATTATTCATATGGCACAGGAGGCATTGGGATTATGCAAAACAATAAAGCAAAAAACTTGAATTTCACGGAAATTTTATCTAACGAGCCGGATAATATTCTCTCTTTAGATGTTTCTTCCGTAAAAACATTACAGATTGGTTATCAGGCTGAAACGCTTTTTTTACACAAGGCAACAGATGATACCCTTACAATCAAAGAATATATTAATGGACTTACCGGCAGCGAGTATTATGCAAAAGTGACTGCAAACCGCTTTAAAACAACAATACGTTACGGTCGAAGAGAAGCCGTAAATCCCGCCACCTGTATAGAAATTTTTCTTCCAGATTCCTATAATGGAGAGTTGCTTCTCTCCTCTCAGTACGGTAACATTATGACGGATGCCGACTGGAAGGTAGAACGATTTGCCGCAGAAACAACAGAAGGTTCTATCTCTCTGAATACAATTACTGCACCTCGAATCCGACTCGTTTCTTCTACAAGCCTGATTCATATCACAAAAGCAGAGGGTTTTACAGATATCCATTCTGTTTCCGGTGCAATTATTGCCGATGACATTAAAGGCGGTGCTAAATTAGCCACTTCCTCCAGTCCGATTCAGGCAACATTTACTTCTTTAAATAATATTGTAGAATGTGAAACATTAAATGGAAATATTCAGCTTCTTCTTCCTGAAAATACTGGAATGAAAATCGATGGCATCAGTAAACGAGGAAAAATCTTTTCTGACATAGAGGGTCTTTCTATCAAAGAAAAACCAGGAAATGTACAAAACATTACTGGAATCTTGGGAGAAAAACCATTCCAGAACGTGAGAATCTCAACAATCAATGGGGATATTTCCCTGAAATAGAACATATTCCATATTTGTGGCCTCGGAGCAAAGGTTAGATGTGAACAGGGAAGCGAACATTCAACCTGCAGCGACTAAAGTCACAGATATGGAGTATGTATCTTTTTGAGTTCGTCAGCTTTGCCTAGTAAATCAAATAAAAAGAGCCAATAAAGTGCAAAGCACTTTATTGGCTCTTTTTTTATATCATATACCTTCAAAACCACACACAAACTATCTTTTTCC
>OLPW01003715.1_pt1 | contig 11620 bp, 10 predicted proteins | sample 1672161 | NCBI WGS metagenome assembly OLPW01 (sample SAMEA3136654, study PRJEB25190) | human gut metagenome
TCTCGGTGTTGATGGTGACGATGCCGTTATCAAAGGTCTGGTAGGGCAGGTCTGCGGTAGTCTTGCCGTCGCAGAGGATCTCTGCCACTATGTCGGCAGTGGCTTCGCCCAGCTGGACGTAATCCACGCCGTAGCCCACAAAGGCCCCGTTCAGTGCAAAGCTGTCGGCACCGGTGTAGTGCTGCACGCCTGCCTCGGTAAAGGTCTCGTAGATGGACAGCTCTGCGGTCATCACGGTGTTGTCGGTGGGGGTGAACACGGCCTTGACACCGGCGGCGATCAGGGCTTCGGCAGCCATCTGCACCTCAGCGGTGGTGGTGCCGTTCTTCTCAATGTACTTGATGCCGTTGGCGTCGCAGAAGGCCTTTGCGTCTGCAATGGCCTGGGTGGAGGCATCCTGACTCAGGTCGTACAGCAGGCCAATGGTGTCAATATCCGGGTTGACAGCGGTGATCAAGTTCATGATGGCCTCGGTGTTCAGTGCGTCGGAGGTGCCGGTGATGTTCTCCTCACCGTCAAAGCCTGCAGCAGCGGGGTCGGTGACAGCAGAGTAGACAACGGGGATATCGGTATCCTCCACAGCGGCCAGCATGGTTGCGGCGGTGGGGGTAGCCACAGCCACGATCACATCCACGCCGTCCCCTACGAGGTCGGCACCGATCTGGTTCAGGTTGGACTGGTCAGCCTGTGCATTTGCGTAGTAGTCGGCGTAGTCGAAGGTAACGCCCTTCTCTGCCCCCAGCTCATCCAGACGGCTCTCCACAGATTCCACGATCTGGTTGAGGGAAGCATGATCCACATAGTTGACGATGCCCACCTTGAAGGTCTGGCCGCCCTCGGCTGCTGCGGAAGCGGCAGCGGAAGAAGCGGTGGAAGATGCAGCCACGGTGCTGGAAGCGGAGCCGCCGCAGCCGGTGAATGCCAGTGCAGAAACGGCGGAAGCAGCCATAGCGGCCTTGAGGAAGCTGCGGCGGGAGATCATGGTAACGTTTTTCATAACAGTAAACTCCTTTCCCGGAGCGGGCGGCAAAAGTAAAAGACCCGCTCCCCTTGCGGGACGGGTCTTACAAATAAAAACGACCCTGTCCCTGTGTGTTATCCACAAGGACAGGATCGGTAAAGTTCGATTCTGCGGTGCCACCTTGCTTGCCCTGCTTTGCAAACTGCAGAGCCTCTCACGGAGAGCCAACACTCCCCTGTCCTGTAACGGAGACTTCCGTCCAAAGCTACTGGGGTTTGTGCCCGTTTGCCCGGCCCTCGGCGGCCCACGAAACTCTGCCCCGCTTTCACCCGTTTGCACTGTCCGGGCTCACTGCAGATGCGCTGTGCAGGTTCTCTTCCGCCTCATCGGTTTGATTGCATTATACACTTTATTGGCATAAAGTCAAGAGGAAATTTCAAAAATTTCTTTTTTCTACAGCACAAAGTCATTCTTCCGTGCATCAGGCCCGCTTTGTGCGGCGCTTGCGCCAGACGAAGTACGCCGTGTACGCCAGCCATACCACAATGCCGCCCAAGGTCAGCGGGCGGCTCAACCGGATGCCGTCGGGCTGGTAGACAAAATCGATGCTGTTTTCACCTGCCGGGCACAGCACAGCCATCAATCCCTCGTCCACCTCCACAATGTCGGCCTCCTGCCCGTTGATATAGGCCGTAAAGCCGTCATCGTAAGGCACGGAGAAGAACACGAGGTTCTCTTTTTCCAGCGTGATCTCGGCGTGGAAGCCCGAATTGTTCATCTGGAACACACTGGCAGCCGTGGCACGGCGCTCGCGGCAGTCCTGCACGTAGGACTCATAGTACAGCTCCTCCCGTCTGCCTTCCGGCAGATGGGTCAGGTACTTGCCGTAGACTGCAGCATCCTCATCGGTAAGCACCAGTGCACGCATCAGGAGGTTTGCGCGGGTGGCCTTGGCTATTTCTTCGTACTCGGTCTGGGTGAGGTAATAATCATAGGCAAAGCCCATGGGCACGTAGTTCGTGTTGCGGTAGACCGCATAGCCGTCCTTTGCAAAGGCATATTCCCAGCCGTCGTCGGCTTCGTTTTCAAAGTCGGTCTGCTTTTCCGGCGTGGTGATAAGGTACTCCACACTCAAAAGGCCCCGCAGTGCATAATTGGAAAGCTCCGGCTCACTGCGCACATCCCGCTTGACCCCCAGCGCCGGGTAGAAGCTGAGGATGCTGGGGGCCGCCGTGCTGCCAAAATACTGCAGGCAGCTCTTATCCAGCCACATACCGATGTTGTCGTGGATCTTGTACGTATCCACGCGGTAATCGCCTTCGGGCAGGTCGTTTTTCAACAGCAGGGCGTTGGTGTCCTGCTTCACAAGGTCGCTGTCGGTATACCACTGGCCGAACTTGCCAATGCCGATGTGCACCACGCTGAAGAGGAAGGCAAACGCCAGCACTGCCGCCGTCATGCGCTGGGCAAAGCGACTGTCGCTCCGCCACTTCTGGCAGAGATAGCGGTACAGCAGCAGGCCCAGCAGGCCAAAGCCCAGCACCGCACAGTACTGGCCGGGGTTCTTGAGCACGCCGAACGACCAGCTGCCGGTGTCGCTGTCCTGCACCGGCACCACCGCAAAGGCCACCGTGGCGATCATCAGCCAGCTGATGCCGCGGGCCGGGCTGTCCAGATCGGTGTTGTGGTTTTCCAGCGCGTTCACGGTCATTGCGGCCAGCACCAGCACCGGCATATAGTACCAGCGCGCATAGTAGCTGGAATTGAGGGCGTAGAACGCACTGTTCAGGATGGGCACCAGTGCGAACACGGCGCAGGTGCCCACGATGCGCTTTTTACTGTCGCCGCGCTTTGCTTTCCAGTAGGCCACGGCACCGGCCAGACTGCACAGCGGCAGATAGGCCGACATGCTGGTCCACTTGATCACGCCCTCCGACCAGATGGATGTGAGGTAGGGAGAATCCGGCGGCATGATCCAGCTGACGAGAATTGCAAGGTACTGCTGCACCTTGCTGTAGGTCAGAAAGCCCCAGCCGGAGGAAAGATCGATGGTGCGCGGGTTCTGCAAAATGGAGAGCATCGCAGGCACCAGCAGGATGCTGCCCATGGCAGCGCCCAGCAGGCTTTCAAAGGCCAGCAGCCCGAACTTTTTTGCAGTGAGACGGAAGTCCCTTGTGCTGAGCTTGCAGATGAAGTAGATGGCCAGAAATACCACCTGACCGATGAAGAAGAAGTAGTTGTTGACAAGGTTCACCGCCACCCAGAACGCAAACCAGCTGCGGCGGTCGTTATAAAGGGCCTCGTCCAGCGACCACAGCAGATACGGGAACAGCGCCACCACATCTACAAAGTGGTTGAAGAACACATTGTATACCGTAAAGCCGGAGAAGGTATACAGGCAGGCCCCCAGCACGGCGTAGTCGATATTTTTGACGTAGCGGCGCAGATACAGGTACGCACCGCCGCCCGCCACGGCAAACTTGAGCACCAGCAGCGGCACCATGAGGTAGGGCAGCCACCCCTGCGGGAAGAGCAGCGAGAACCAGAAGAACGGCGAGCCGTACAGGTAGAACGAATAGGCGTTCATCACGCCGCTGCCAAGGTCGGTAGCCCATGAGAAGGTATTGTGCACCGAGGTGAACGCACTGTCCGGGTAGCCTGTGCCCTTGATAAAGCCGTTCATATAGCGGTAAAAGCTGATCTGCTGGCTGTTGAAATCGCCTGCATAGTGGAAAAAGCCGCCGTCGATGATATAAAACGGCAGAAAGAACAGGGCCGCCGTGAGGGCACACAGGCCCACCGTCAGCCAGAATTTATCCTTTTTTTGTCCCAGCAGCTGCGGCTGCCGGGCAGTACCAGACCGCTCCATGGTTTCCTCTTTTCTCTGCCAAAGCGGCAGAAAGTTGGTTTGTTCTAGTATAGCACGAACACTGCGCAGAAAAAAGGGCTTGACAACGCTCTGCCGGACAGGTATGTTGGAGAAAAAAGGAGGAAGCTGCCATGCTGTACCCGTTCAGCGCCCTGCTGGCGCGCATGAAATATATTACCCGCTGGAGCCTGATGCACTCCACCCGGGCCGAATCTCTCAGCGAGCACACCTGCGATACCGCCCTGCTGGCCCACATGCTTTGCCTGATTGCACGGCGGTACACCGGCACGCCCTGCCGCCCCAAAACGGTAGCAGTGGCGGCGCTGTACCACGACGCGCCGGAGATCATTACCGGCGACATGCCCACACCGGTCAAGTACAGCAGCCCCACCCTGCGGGATGCCTACAAGGCGTTGGAAACCGAGAGCGTGCGCTGCATGACCGGCCTTCTGCCGGACGAGTTGAGCGAAGAGCTGTCCCCGTTCATCTCCGGGGAACTGCTCACCGCCGAGGAAAAGCGCCTGCTGAAGGCCGCCGACCGGCTGAGCGCCCTCATCAAATGCACGGAGGAGCAGCGCAGCGGCAACCACGAGTTTGACGCGGCGCTGGCCCAGCAGAAAGCGGCCCTGCAGGCCATGCACTGCCCGGAAGCCGACTGGTTCATAGAGCACTGTCTGCCCTGTTACACCCAGAATCTGGATGAGCTGACCCGGCAGCAGTAATATTCCCCTTACGGAAACGGCACCTCGCGCACGTCGTCCGGGTCGATGCCTGCTTTGCGCTGTTCTTCAAAAACAGCATCGATCAGCTCGTCCAGATCTTCCAGATGGGTCAGGGTGCAGCAGTAGCGGCGCAGATTGGCCGCACCTTTCAGCCCCTTCATATAGTGCATGGTCTGAGAGCGGGCCTGCGGCATGGCGACGAACTCGCCCTTCTGCTCCACCATCTCCTCCACCTGACGGCGCAGCGCATTCATGCGGGCCTGCAGGTTGGGTGCCTTGGGTGCGGGCAGGCCTTCAATGGCGGCGTTCACCCGCTCAAAGAGCCACGGGTCGCCCAGCGCGCCCCGGGCGATCATCACGCCGTCACAGCCGGTGGCCTGCATCATCTCCACAGCATCCTCTGCCGAGTGGATGTCGCCGTTGCCCAGCACCGGCACTCTGACGGCATCCTTCACCCGGGCAATGATCTCCGGGTCGATGCCGGGGGTGTACATCTGCTCCCGGGTACGGGCGTGCACCGCAATGAGGGCTGCGCCGGCCTGCTCACAGGCCTTGGCACACTCCACTGCAGTGATGTGGTCGGCATCCCAGCCCTTGCGCATTTTCACGGTGACAGGCCGTTTTGTATTTGCCACAACCTGCTCCACGATGCGCCTGCAGCGGTCTGGGTCCAGCATCAGCTTGCTGCCTGCGCCGCCGGACACGATCTTGGGGGCCGGGCAGCCCATGTTGATATCCACAAAGTCGAACTCGTACTGTTCGATGGCGGCGGTGGCTTCGCCCATGATCTCGGGCACTTCGCCAAAGATCTGCACGCCATAGGGTGCACCGTTGGGTTCGGCCTTGAGCAGGCTCACCGTCTTGTGGTCGCCGTACACCAGCGCCCGGCTGGACACCATTTCGCTCACAGTAAAGCCTGCACCGTGCTGGGCCATCAGGCGGCGGCAGGGTGCATCCGTAAAGCCCGCCATCGGGCCGAACACCGCCCGGTGGGGCAGGATGATATTGCCGATTTTCAAAGGTTCCATTGGTTGTTCCTCGCTGTTATCGAAAAAAGCTCCCCCGCAGGGGAGCTGGATATTACCGTGCGAATCCTTTCGGGTACGGCATAAGCCTCCCTCACTGAGGGAGGCTTATGCCGCAGGCGATGACGGAAGGAGTTCCTGTAGAAAACTCCCTCAGTCTCGCATTCGCTCGACAGCTCCCTCAATGAGGGAGCCTTTTTTACATCTTCTCCGGCACGTTGATCTTGAACATGGTCAGCACGTTGAAGATGGCATTCTTCACGCCGATGCACAGGGCCAGACGTGCCTGCTGCACAGCGGGGTCTGCGCCCTGAATGCGGCAGCTGCCGTAGAAGCGGTGGAAGGCGCTGGCCAGATCAATGACAAAGCGGTTGATGCGGCTGGGGTCGTACTTCTCGGCCGCCATGACGATCTCCTGCGGGAAGGCTGCCAGCATCCGGATCAGATCCATCTCGGAAGGCTCGGTGAGCAGGGTGGCATCCACCTTCTCGGCACCGGCAAACTGCACGCCCTCGCTCTCCATCTTTTTCAGGATGGAGCAGATGCGGGCATGGGCGTACTGCACATAGTACACGGGGTTGTCGTTGTCGGTCTTGACGGCCTGATCCAGATCAAAGTCGATGCCGCTGCCTGCGTCGTGCATATTGAACAGGAAGCGTGCGCTGTCGATGGGCACCTCTTCCAGCAGGTCGGTCAGGGTGATGGCATTGCCTGTGCGCTTGGACATCCGCACAGGCTGGCCGTCGCGCATCAGGTTGACCATCTGCATCAGCACAACGTCCAGATCTTCGCCGTTCAGGCCGATGGCATCCATGGCACCCTTCATGCGGGCCACATGGCCGTGATGGTCTGCACCCCAGACATCGATGGCCTTGGCAAAGCCGCGGGTAGCCAGCTTGTTGTAGTGGTAGGCGATATCGGCGGCAAAGTAGGTGGGGATGCCGTTGGCACGGACGAGCACTTCGTCCTTGGCTTCCTCCTCGGTTCCGTCCTCGGTCTTTTTCTTGTTCACCGTGCCGTACTTGGCAGCGTACTGGGCGCTGCGGTACATGATGGCACCGTCCTCTGCCTTATAGCATGCGCCCAGCTCCAGCAGCTTATCCACCACGGCCTTCACCGCGCCGGACTCGTGCAGGGTGCTCTCATGGAACCACACATCGTAGTCGATGCGGTACTTGCCCAGATCGCGCTTGAGGGCAGCAATGTTCTTGGGCAGAGCGTAGGCCACCAGTGCATCCTTCAGGGCGGCAAAAGCCTCGCTCTCGAACAGAGTCTCCTCGTCCATCCCCTTGCAAGCGGCAACGTACTTGTCGCCGTTCAGCTCTGCAAACTCACCGGCCAGCACCTTGATGTCGCCGCCCTGATAGCACTCGGCGGGCAGCGGATAGGCTTCCTCGCCGCAGTACTTCTGCAGGTAGCGCACGGCAAGGCTCTTGCCGAACTTCTGAATCTGGTTGCCGGCATCGTTGATATAGAACTCACGGGTCACATCATAGCCGGACCAGTCCAGCACAGCGGACAGACAGTCGCCCAGAGCACCGCCGCGGGCGTTGCCCATGTGCATGGGGCCGGTGGGGTTGGCGGAAACGAATTCCACATTGTACTTGGCGCCCTTGCCGTGATCGGTGCGGCCATACTCCTTGTTGGAGCAGGCACCCAGCACCACACTGGCCCAGAAGGACGGAGCCAAAAACAGGTTGATGAAGCCGGGGCCAGCCACTTCCACCTTGGCAAACACACTGTTCTCGATGGAGGGCAGATGTGCCAGCAGCGCATCCGCGATCATCTTGGGAGCCTTGCGCCAGCTGCGTGCACCGGCCATGGCGATGTTGGAGGCGATATCGCCGTTCTTGGTATCGGCGGGGATCTCCACGATGAAGGCGGGCAGCTCAGCTTCCGGCAGAGCACCATCAGCCATGGCGGCCTTGGCAGCAGCAGTCAGCAGAGCGCGTGCCTCGTCCAGCGCAGCCTGACGGGGGTTATAGTTCTGGTAGGTCTTTTCAAATTCAGTCATTGGTCTGGTTCCTTTCACAGTCTGGGAAATATCTCAGTTTACGTGGGTCACGGTTACTTCAAGGCGGTTGCGGCTCACAAGCTCGGCGCTGTTGGCATCCAGCAGGTAGCCGAACTTTGCGGTGCCGCCCTTCTCGGTCAGGCCGCACTCGATCTCGTCGGCGGTCACACCCAGCGTCATAGAGCCGTAGCCTGTCTCGTAGTGGCAGAGGTTGCGCTTGCCTTTTTCGATCAGCAGCTGGGTGCCGGCCCCGCCGCCCTTGCCAAACCGCAGCATCGCCACGCGGCTGCCGTCGGCGGCAATTTTCAGGGTGGTGGTGCAGCCCTCGTAGCCGGTGGTCTCGGTCTCTTTATAGGTAATGTAGTAGCTGCCGCCCTTCTGCACGAACTGGCCGCGGGTCATCAGCTCCACAAACTCTTCCTTTTCTTCCTGCTCCACAGGCTCTTTCACATGCCGCTCAATGCGGCTCTTGATGCGGATGATATAATCTTCCTTCAGCGGTTTGCTCACGTTTTTCTGTCCTTATCAATATTTATCAATGGCGATCTGATCCACCGGGCCGCCCTTGTACTCGCCCAGGAACAGGTCTGCCGTCTGCACAAAGCTGTCCGGCACATCGCTCACGTAGAAGTGCGCCTGACCCTCGTGCTCCTGTGCAGCGCGCAGGCCGCGCTCGGAGAGCATCTGTTCCAGATGGTGGGCGGCGGTCTTGGCCGGATCCACCAGCGTCACGCTCTGGCCCATGAACTCGCCGATCATGGTCTTGAGCAGCGGGTAGTGGGTGCAGCCCAAAATCAGGGTGTCCACACCGGCCTCACGCACCTCGGTCAGGTACTGAGCGATCACCAGCTTCGTCACCTGCTGTCGGCTCTCCTCGCTGTGGTCCACGTAACCGGCCTCCACCAGCGGCACGAACAGCGGGCAGGCCTGCGCGGTAATCTCCACCCCCGGCACCAGCTGACGCAGCAGCTTTTCGTAGCTGCGGGAGCGGATGGTGGCAGCGGTGCCGATCACGCCGATGCGACGGTTGCGGGTAGCAAAAGCTGCTTCCCGGGCGGCAGCATCCACCACGCCCAGATACGGCACCGGCAGCTTTGCCGCTTCTGCAGCCGGGTAGGTGCTGGACACGGTGCCGCAGGCCGCCATGATGCACTTTACATTTTTAGAGAGCAGGAATGCCACGTCCTGACGGGCATACTGCAGGATGGTCTCCGGGCTGCGGCTGCCATAGGGCACGCGGCCGGTATCGCCAAAATAGATGATCTCCTCGTGGGGCAGGCGCTTGCGCAGCTCCCGCACACCGGTCAGGCCGCCAAGGCCGCTGTCGAATACGCCGATCGGGCGGTTATCCATGCTGCTTTTCCTTCCTTTCCAGCGCCAGCGCGATCAGCCGGTCGATGAGCTGCGGCACCGGCAGGCCCTCGTGCTCCATCAGCTTGGGGTACATGCTGATGGACGTGAAGCCCGGGAAGGTGTTGATCTCGTTGATCAGCACCCGGCCAGTACCCTTTTCCACAAAGAAATCGCAGCGGGCAAGGCCCTCGCAGTTCAGAGCAGTGTAGGCCATGGCGGCGTAGGTCTTCACCTCGTCCAGCTTTGCTTCCGGCAGGTGAGCCGGGATGACGGTCTGGCTCACGCCGTTCTTGTACTTGTCGTCGTAGGTATAGAACTCGGCACCGGCAAGGATCTCGCCCGGACGGGTCGCCACGGCGGGGTCGGAGCCGATCACGGCGCACTCCACTTCCTGTCCGTCCACAAAGGCTTCAAACACCACCTTGCGGTCGTTTTCCAGTGCAAGGTCGATGGCCTTTTTCAGCTCGTCACGGCTGGACACCTTGGAGATGCCCACGCTGGAACCGGCGTTTGCGGGCTTGACGAACACGGGCCAGCCCAGCTTCTTTTCCACATCGTCGCACACGCCTTCCAGATCGGACTCGATCTCCCAGCGGTCGGCAGCCAGCCATCTGGTGTGGGGCACACCGTTGGCCTCGAACAGAGCATTGGCCACGGCTTTGTCCATGCACACCGCGCTTGCCAGCACACCGCAGCCCACATAGGGGATGCCGGCCAGCTCCAGCAGGCCCTGCACCGTGCCATCCTCGCCCCACAGGCCATGGAGCACCGGGATGACCACATCCACATGCACTTTTTCCACATGGCCTTCCGGGGTGAACAGGATCATGCCGTGGTCGGCGCGGTCCGGACTGATGACGCAGGCCATGTTGCCTGCCAGCTCTTCCCAGCTGCCATCGGCCATCTGGGCGGCCGTGGCCTCGGTGTACAGCCAGCGGCCCTCCTTGGTGATGCCCACAGTGAGCACCTCATATTTTTCACGGTCAATGTTGTTGACGAAGTTGCCCACAGAAACGCGGCTGACCTCGTGCTCGCTGGACATACCGCCGAACAGCAGCACAACGCACATTTTTTCAGACTGCATGATAACTCTCTCCTATTTACAAAGCCCAAGACCTGGGCGGGATATAACCGGTAAAAATGCCGTTCTGGCTTATTATACAATATCTATGCGCGCGATGCAAGCAGAATGCCAAAAAGCTGCCGGTGGGTAAAAGAGATATTTTTCAAAAAAACTTTCCAAAAATCGAAGATTTCCGCTTGACGGATGGAAAAGTGCGTGGTACAATGATATCACCTCTTTTGCGGGGTTATTAAGTGCGCCTGTTTTACAGGTACCACCCGCAACCCGAGGGAGGTTCAAAACAACCGTTATAATGGAGGTGTCAACAAATGACCGTTAAAATCACTCTGGCCTGCACCGAGTGCAAGCAGCGCAACTACAACACCACGAAGAACAAGAAGAACAACCCCGATCGTCTCGAGATGAAGAAGTATTGCCGTTTCTGCAAGAAGCACACCGTTCATCGCGAAACCAAGTAAGAAAGGCGGACGCATCATGGCAGACAAAACCGAGAACAAGCCGGGCTTTGTGGCCAGAGCAAAGGCCGCTGTGAAGAACTTCTTTGGCAAGTGTGCCAAGTTCTTCCGCGACACCAAGAGCGAGCTGAAGAAGGTGGTGTGGCCGTCCAAAGAGGACGTTAAGACCAACACCATCGTCGTGCTCGTGACCGTCGCCATCGCAGCGGTCGTGATGATCCTGCTGGATGCCATCTTCGGCGGCATCCTGGGCCTGATCATCGGCGCCTGAGAATCATCTTGAAACGGAGGGCAGACCAAAATGGAAGAACAATCCAATGAGGCACTTTGGTATGTAGTGCATACCTATTCCGGCTATGAGAACAAGGTCGCGAACGACCTGCAGACCATGGTGGAGAACCGTCATCTGCAGGATCTGATCTGCGATATCAAGGTTCCCGTCGAGATGGTTCCCGAAATTGACAAGAACGGCAAGCAGAAGATGGTGGAGCACAAGCTCTTCCCCGGCTACGTTCTGGTCAAAATGGTGATGAACGACGATACTTGGTACGTGGTGCGCAATACGCGCGGCTGCACCGGCTTCGTCGGTCCCGCATCCAAGCCCGTTCCCCTCTCTGCTGAAGAAGTAGAGAAGATGGGCGTGGAAAAGGCTGCACCTTTGGCAGTCGACTTCAACGTCGGCGACACCGTGCAGATCACCGCCGGTCCTCTGGAAGGCTTTATGGGCCTTGTGGAGGCCATTGATACCGAGAACTTCAAAGTGAAGCTCAAGGTCAACATGTTCGGCCGCGAGACCCCCGCAGAGGTGGAGATCGGTCAGGTCGAGCTGCCGTAACCAACCGGCACAAATCGTTTACCAAGGTAAGACCGCAGTGCGGTTCTTATAGAGCGTGTGCACTGTGCACATGCTCGTGGGAGGCACGGAGACACCGTGCCGCAACTCACCACAGATTTTTGGAGGTGCATTTATTATGGCACAGAAAGTTACTGGCTACATTAAGCTGCAGATCGAGGCCGGCAAGGCAACTCCGGCTCCCCCTGTTGGCCCTGCTCTGGGTCAGAAGGGTGTCAACATCATGGCATTCACCAAGGAGTTCAACGAGCGTACCAAGAACCAGATGGGTTATGTGATCCCCG
>OLPW01003724.1_pt1 | contig 11589 bp, 11 predicted proteins | sample 1672161 | NCBI WGS metagenome assembly OLPW01 (sample SAMEA3136654, study PRJEB25190) | human gut metagenome
TGAAGTCCTTATCGAACTCCACCACGCCAAAACGTTCTGGATCGTCTACGTGATAGCCAAAAACAGTAGCACCGCCTGAGGTTTCCGCATCTTTCACCGCTTTGCGCAGATGCTTACCTAGACCATTGCCAAAGAAGATGTTGTCACCTAAAACGAGCGCACAAGGCTCTCCTGCAATAAAGTCTTCACCGATGATAAATGCTTGAGCCAAGCCATCAGGACTAGGCTGTTCTGCATAAGAGAGCTGAATGCCAAACTGAGACCCATCGCCAAGTAACCGCTGAAAATTAGGTAAGTCGGTTGGCGTAGAAATAATTAAAATATCCCGAATGCCCGCCATCATCAAAACAGACAACGGATAGTAAATCATTGGTTTATCATACACCGGAAGTAATTGCTTACTGGTTACAGATGTCAAAGGATACAGGCGTGTACCAGAACCACCTGCAAGAATTATACCCTTCATCACTTTCCCCTAACACGCTGTCCTACACGTGCGAATATTGATTTTAATGCCTAACATAATCGCAAGTCGGCTTCAAAGCTAATTGCCAGTCAAAATAATCATGTTACTTAATATTATAAGAAATATGCGCTCTGTCGTCATTGATTGGAATCTTGCGCATCTCGATATGCGTGATTAATTAGACGCGCAATTCCATCAGGCCAAAAGCGCTGAAGTAAATCAAGATCCTCTGCAGTCCTTACATCATCCACAATACATGAGGATGTCTCAGAATTATCATGAATGCGATGTAGCATCTCATTTTTTTTCAGATACACAAAACTGCCTGGCAACCTAGAAAAACGTTCCCATGCATCCCAATCCAAATTACTTCTAAATCCATCATGAAACAAAGGTTGCGTTAAATTAGAAAGCACATAGGTTACCGAAGGGCAGCAAATCGGATTCCCTAAAGAAAGTGACCTTCGCTTAAAAAATTTTGTCTTCGATAAAGCTGCACTCGTTAATGGCTTCAAGAGTATCTTTTTTATCGCAAGCAGCTTATTCCAAGTAGTAATCTCCCCTTGTCGCAATTCATGATAATCCGTAAAGGCAATAAGCGGATCGGTTGATTGGTTTATTGCGTTTAAAACATCTTCTAGATAGCTTGAAAGGTAGACATCGTCTTGATGCGCAATAGTAACAAGTGGCGTTTGCGCACATGCAATGGCAAAATTCCAATCACTGGCGATGCCGTTTGATTCTGGGTTGATCCTTACCGACACCCCAAATGCTTCTGCCATGTTGACAATATGCTCACTAGGAGTAGAAGTAGCAAGAATAATAGCACCTAAAACGTTTTGTTCGGCCAGAGATTTTAGGCATTCGCCCAGAAAAGGGCTTTCGCCGTATGCGCACACTACAAATGTATGATCTTTACTAAAAAACATGCCGCCCCTATATCAATTCCAAATCAAAGATATCGTATTACCCATGGCAATATACTGTGGCAAACAGCTTTTCGAGATGATGCCTCCGTAAAAAACTAAAGCACGCTACTGCTAATCTATCAATAAATGATTCTGAAGCAATCTCTTTAGAGAAAATCCCGTATTGTGCCCTTATACTATTATTTTCCAACCAAGAATAAAGATGATTGAATACCTGCACAAAACGCTTTCGATCAGCATACTTCCCAGAAAAAAGCAGATACCACACAACATATCTATATAAGAAATATTCCCGCAGTTCCCTTTCTTTATTCGAGGTAACTTGAGCTAATATTTCATCCAATAAAGCATCGAATTTGCACTCAGACTTTAGCCCACGCTGAATAGAATTAGAAACACTCTCGTTATTAAAACGCCAAACATACCCCAAGTATTCCATTGATTCAATCGTTTGCGCAAAAGCATACGCTTTTAGTGAAAAAACGGTATCTTCGCCAATATTGTTATCAAAAAAACGAATATTATTATCTCTCAAAAAACGTGTATTAAATATTTTTGCCCATGGTGCGACGCAACGATATTTCGACCAAGCATCATTTGTCATAGAAACACGCTTCAAAATCTTTGTATCAGACTCTCGTCGATATCCACTAATCACAATATCGGCTTTTGTTTCTTCAATCTTCGCCAGATGGCGCCCAACATAGTCACAATCGACCACATCGTCGTTATCCACGAACATCAAATAGGGTGTTGCGCAAAGCAAGATACCCTCATTTCTTGTATAAGCAGCGCCTCGATTCTCTCGAGAAACAGAGATGAATAAACTAGGGTGATCGTCAACAAAGGATTGAATTATTGTTTGAGAAGCGTCAGTTGAGCCATCATTTATCAGCAGAATCACATAAGGTGCTGTATCCCCCGCATTAATCGTTTGATCAACAAGACTCTGTAAACACCTCTTTAAATAACATTCGGCATTATAAACAGGAACGATAATAGTTACTTTTTTATTAGCATTAATCATACTTAGTTTTGTAAATACCCTTTAATCGTTGCGGCAACATAATAAGCATCATTTCGTGAAAGATAGGGAGATATGGGCAAACTCAGCACAGACGAACAAAACCGAACCGAAGTTGGATATCCCTCTGTTGCAATCAATGAGTTACCCTCAAAAGCTTCCTGCTCATGCATCGGTTTTGGATAGTACACCATGGTAGGAATATCAGCTTCTTTAAGATTTGACTGCAACCGATCACGATCAAAGCTCTCTGGAAGCTGCACGGTATATTGCGCCCACGAACTTACCATGCCATCAACTACTTTTGGCAGCATAAGACTTGTATCACTCAGTGCTTCGTTATACCAATAAGCTCGCTCATTCACTGCTTCAACTTCATATTCTTGAAAAGCTCTAAGTTTTACTCTCATTGCAGCCTGAATAGTATCAAGACGACTATTCATGCCAATTCGAACGTTGTCGTATTTCATAGAACCTTTACCATGAATAGCATAACTACGAATAAGTTCTGCCCACTCATCGTTATTGGTGAAGATGGCGCCTCCGTCACCATAACAACCAAGAGGCTTAGCGGGGAAAAAACTTGTAGTTGCTATATCGCCAAAAGAACAGGCCATTTGGCTGTTTATCGAGCCCCCGAAACCTTGTGCGCCATCCTCCAATAGCAGAAGATTATAACGCTCACATTCTTTTTTTATGACTGCATAGTCTGCTGGCTGACCAAATAAATCTACAGCGACTACCACTTTAGGGGTTAGCCCTGCGTCTTGTGCTAATTTTACTGCAGGCTCAATTTGCGCAGGGTCAAGATTAAAAGTACTTTCTAGAACATCGACAAATATTGGTGTTGCGCCAACAGCTGATACTACTTCCCCACTTGAGAAAAATGTAAAATCAGGAACTATTACTGCATCTCCTGGGCCAATATTCCAAGCCATAAGCGCAAGCTGTAAGGCATCAGTACCATTACCGCAAGTAATGCAATACTTAGTATCCACATATCCTGCAAGCTCTTCTTCAAGGGCACTTACTTCAGTGCCGCCAATATAGCGACCACTTTTTAGCACTCTTTCAATAGCATTATCTATATCTGTTTTAAGGACTTGATATTGTGCCCCTAAATCACGAAACTGCATTAGTATTGAGCCTCCAAGGTTAATGAATCTATCTCTCTGTATGATCTGCCGCAAGCCTCGCAACAAAGCGAGGGCGAAAGCACCTGGCCACATTCACAAACCCAGCCAACTTGACGAGCTGGCACTCCCACAACAAGGGCATGCGCTGGAACATCTTTAGTTACCACCGCGCCTGACCCCACCATGGCCCATTTGCCAATAATATTTCCGCAAACAATAGTTGCGTTTGCCCCAATGGAAGCACCATATTGCACAAGAGTTGGAACATAAGCAGAGTGACCTTTGGGATATTTAGCCCGAGGTGTCAAATCATTTGTAAAAACGCACGAAGGACCACAAAATACATAGTCCTCAAGCTCTACACCTTCATATACCGAAACATTGTTTTGGATTTTGCATCCCCTACCAAGTTTTACGTTATTAGAAATGTTGACATTTTGTCCCAAATTGCATCCATTGCCGATTCGGGCGCCCGACTGAATATGGCAAAAATGCCATATTTTAGAGCCCTCGCCAATGACAACATCGTCATCTACTACTGCTGTCGCATGGATAAAAGCGCTACTCACTTAATTCCCCTTTCATCTCTACACTTGCGAAATCAGAGAGGGGAAGATCAACTGGCATACCTGTTTTTTGACTTTTATAAATAGCAAGCACAATCTCTAGAGCATTACGGCCTGCTACTGCATCAACATAAGGTGTTCTATCAGCAGCAATAGCATCAATCACATCAGCGTATAACAGCGCATGTCCATTCCCATACACATTAGAGGTTTGCTCTTTCAAACCTTTGTTTTCTATATCACTTTGGGTTTCATCGGCAAAATCCCACACATCAATATTGTTAGTTGAAGTGCCACCAACTTTTACTGTTCCACTCTCACCAAAAAGATAGAGTGTCTCTTCGAGGTTTTCAGGAAACACATTGGTGGTTCCTTCAATCAAACCAACTGAACCATCAGCAAATGTAACTATAGCAACACCTACATCTTCTGCCTCCAGATAGTCATGGAAGCGTTGGCGAGTTTGAGCAAATACCTTAACAGGCTTATCTCCCATCATCCAACGCAAAAGATCGATACCATGGATACACTGATTCATCAAGCATCCACCATCTTCTGCCCAGGTACCACGCCAGGGAGCCTGCTCATAGTAGGACTTGTTGCGATTCCACCGTACATGGATTGTACCATGGGACATCTTCCCAAAACGACCCTGCTCAAGAGCTTCTCTTGTTTTTTGGATGGCAACATTAAAACGATTTTGATGACAGGCAGATACCTTGACGTTTTTTTTCTTGGCGCGATTAATTATCTCATCAGCATCAGCAATTGACATTGCAATGGGTTTTTCAATAATGAGATTTTTGCCTTTATCTATACAATCGAGAGCGATTTTGGCATGGCTACCGCTTTCAGTAGCAATAGCAACAAGCTCAATATCGGGGTTTTCATCAAGCATTACCTGATAATCGCTATAACGCTTAGTTTCAGGAAAGTTGCCACAATCTGCTTTTTTTAGCATGATGTCAAACTTTGAAGAGTCGATATCGCACATTGCAACAAACTCAAGATCGTTTGCAGCAACAGCTTTTACATGATTAACCGCTATGCGGCCACAACCAATAAGAGCATATTTCATTTACAACACCTCAATGTTTTCACGAGCGGTAATGTTTTTCATAGCATTTTTGGTATCAAGAATTGCTTTTGCGTTTTGCTGTACAAAGTCATAATCAACATTGGTATGAGCGCAAGTCACTAAAACAATATCAGCACTGCTAAGTACTTCAGCAGTAAGCTCAGGAATACTTCTGTCAGAAACGCCTTTGTACGTATACTCGGACACCCAAGGATCATAGTAGCTCACATTCGCACCACGCGCCTTTACTCTCTCAATTACACGAAGTGCTGGGCTTTCGCGATAATCATCGATATCTTGTTTATACGCAACGCCTAATACTAATACTTTAGCGCCCATCATAGCTTTACCATACTCATTGAGAATACGCGCTGCGCGCGATGCTACCCACTCTGGCATACCATCGTTTACCGTCATAGAAGCTTCAATCATAGAAGTATGGAAACCATATTCACGTGCCTTCCAAGTAAGGTAATAAGGATCAAGAGGGATGCAATGACCACCTAAGCCAGGGCCAGGATAAAATGCGGTAAAGCCATATGGCTTTGTTTTGGCGGCTTCAATAACCTCCCAGATATCAATACCCATACGATCGCACAGCATAGCCAATTCATTAACCATGCCGATATTGATATTGCGGTAGGTGTTTTCAAGAATTTTTTCCATTTCGGCTACGGCTGGAGAAGACACGCGCGTTACCCCGCCTTCAAGCACTGCTTCATACACAGATGCAATACATTCAAGAGCATCTTCGCCGATAGCCCCAACAACCTTTGGCGTGTTTTTGGTTTTATAAATTATGTTACCAGGATCAACGCGCTCGGGAGAAAAGCCTAGATAAAAATCCTTGCCGCAAATAAGCCCTGAGCCTTCTTCTAAAATCGGTTTTAATAGTTCTTCTGTGGTCCCTGGATACGTCGTCGATTCAAGCACCACCATTGTTCCAGGCTTAAGATTAGCCGCAACGGATTTTGCCGATGCTTCAATATACGATGTATCAGGTTGCTGATGCGCGTCCAGAGGAGTCGGCACACAAATAGCAATAAAATCGGTGTCACAAATCTCAGTAAAGTCTCCTGTTGCACGCAACATGTTGTTATTAACTAAAGTCGAAAGATCGCTGTCTACAACGTCACCAATATAGTTGTGCCCGTTATTGACGGCATTGATTTTTTCTTCTTGAACATCAAAACCGATTGTATGAAATCCAGCCTTCGCTTTTTCTACTGCCAATGGCAAGCCAACATATCCAAGACCAACCACACCAACGCGAAGTGCCTTGGTCTTAATTTTTTCTAAAAGATCAGCTTTTATTGACATCAGCAAACAGCTCCTTTGTGTATCTCTTTATGGGGTCGCTAAATGCTTACTGATCTTTATTCTATAGTATCTTCGCAATTGTTTCTGTGATTGATCTTGATTAGGCCTCAAACGAGGTTTTACCCTGCAGAATTGTTTTTTCATCATGCGTGGTAGATAAAATCCCCTGAATTAGCCAAAGGATTGCCGCAGAAAATGAAAACATGCCGACAATCAAATCTCTATACGTAAAGACATGAATTACTGTGTGATTCGATAGGACAACAATCCAAACAATTGGCACCAGAAAAACCCCTGATAACAATAACGCGACGCTAAGCAGATACCGTTTTCTCTTTAGAGAACATTTATGAGAGCACGCAATCCATATTGACAGCAGCATAAAGATAGTAATCTCGAACATCATTATATACTTCAGGAATCCTAATCGCTGAAAACTTAAGGACAATGCTAATTGAGGTGAAGTTTCGACCCCTTGCTCACTTTCGTTAACCCCAACACGAAAGAGAATTTGGTGCATGGTATTTAGAAACGAATCGGGACCCGACACAAACGCAGCAATTAGCCATTTAAATACCCAAAGACAACCGTAACCCAATGCCCAGAACAAACACGATAAACACACTGCTGATGCTATCCGTGAGAATCTAAAATGATTATCCCCTAATCGAAAGACCAAGAAAACAAGAGGAACCCCAAGCGAAACAATTGGGTTATCAAGAAAATCAAAATATACCGTCAAGGCCCCAGAAAGAAACATCAGTACGGGCACCGCTTTGATCAACCGCATGCGATCAATTAATAAAACCGCTAGAGTAGTAAGGCACATCACGAAAAAAGAAAAGAACATAGGCAAATCGCTTGCGGCCTCCATAACGCCGAATAAGCCGCAAGATACAACAAATAAGACTGAAAGAACTAGGCCATATCTCTGCATTCTATTTGCTGCAATAGCAGCAACTACACCCAATAAGACTAAAAGTATCGTTTGAAATATGAGTCGGATTTCTTGTACATTGAAGAGAACCAAGAGCGGTTTAAGCACAATAACATAACCATGCCAATATCTTGAATAAGTGGTGTTATGATTTCCGTTAAGGGTTTCACTTAATCCTTGAACCTTTGCAATCCCCTCATCAGGATAATAATAAGCATTGTTTACTGCAGAAATAAGGGGATCCCCCCCCCAACACACTGACTAAGCATAATTGAGGTCGTCGAATTGTCATAAGTTTTACCGGTAACCAAATCAATCGGATGATCGCCTTCGGCAATTAATATCTCGCTAGATTCATGAAGGTGATTCGAAACAAGCGATTCCGGAACCGCATAAGCGATAACTAAAACAAGGTAAAAAACAACGCCGGCAATAAAACTACCACCCAATACAAAAACAAATGCCTTCGCAAGCTTCTGCAACAATTCATTATTTGATGTACTGTTTATTGTTAGATTCATCTTCGCCACCATAAAAAGGATTTCCATACGCTATCAGTAGCTCAATATCACATAAATTCACTATATCGAACGAATAGCATCAATAACATGGCTCATAGCGGAGTCCATGGAAACAAAGTTCTCCGCATATCTCCTAATAGCCTTAATTAGATTTGTTTGCCCATAGTTTTTATATATCGCATCATGAAAATTCAACAAATCAACGATATCAATTGGAGATTCGTCAGCAGGAACCATATGGAAGAAATCAGCTGGATGCTCACAAAAGACATCGATCTTAGAAGAACCTACAAACGGAATTCCCTTAGCCAGATACTCACGACTTTTTAAGGATGACGACACTTGCACTGAGTCCTTCCTATGGATGCCTAAACATTCGATACCGAGAGTACATTGGTCATAAACTGAATCGAGTTCAGTTCCTTTTAAAACACCGTGAAAGATGACCTTGTCAGTCAGATCAAAATCAGAAGCCATTTTTTTCAAACCATCAAGAGCTGTCCCGCCTCCAACCAAATGTAAGCGTACTTCCCTAGTTTGGCCGGAGTCATAGTAGCTCTTCATCCCTTTAAGTAGCCGATCAATACCATGCCATTTTTCAAAAAAAGCAACTGCTATTATGTTCACTGATTCCAAGTTTGATACTTCATTCTTGATTCGATAATTGTTTAAAACAACGCCATTAAACATCTGGATGGTTGGTATACCAAAAATGCAAGGCGTCTTGGATAAATCGACAATATAGTCAACATATTTTTTTAGCTGATTTCGGTATAATCTGTCTTTATATAAAGCAAAAGAGAGCAGACCCGTCATCTCTTTATCATACGGATAAGTAGGAATCTCGTACAACACGAGAGACGAAGGATTACTTTGCTTAAATGCAGATAGAAAACTTAACAGTTCTCGACCCACTATTGCAGGTCTACGAATATATAGATAATCAGCCGATCTGAGATCTTCTACTCTCGGCCAAGCAATTCCATCAGACAACCAGGGAACACAAGACAAGCTTTTTTTAAAAAACGTTTGAGGCGCTTGACAATAAACAAATTCACAATTGCAGTCATTATTATTAAGCACTTCTATTTGAGAAAGAATTTTTTTGTCAACTCCAGTTGAAGCATTACGAGGATCCGATAAATCGCTGTAACAGTATAAATAATAACCTTGCATAACATTGCCCACTAAACATTATATTTTGCGCTGAAAATATGCCCCAAATATTCTGCAATAGACTGCAGCGAAACACTCTGTACAGAGCATTTCGCTAAATCTTACTTATGATAAATGGCACTAAACCGTCAAATTAATCAAAATGCTAATCGCTCAATTTAAGTAGAAGCTTGATTCGGTAAAACAAAATCCCTATCCATTTCTTGATTGTGATTTTGTTTCTAATTCTTTTCCCGGCTTCATCTTTAAAGAAAAAAGAGAGGCCTCCATATATTCCTACTCTACAGGCATAGTCGATCTCTTTATCCATGAACTCCTTTTTATACTTCCCTCCTGTCTTAATATTTAAGCTAGCAGTTTGGTTCATCAGCTTAATATTTCGCTCTGTCAAAATACTTGCGTCTTTAACAGAAGAGTATGAACCTACAGAAGATAAACGATACACGCTCATGATCTTTGGAGAATAAAAAACTTTTCCCTCTTCAATTAGATATATCAACCAGGAAACGTCTCCAACAACAGCATGCGAAAACCACTGAGTAACATATTTTCTAGCAAACCCTTTTTTATAAAAAAGGGTTGCTGTTTGCATAAAGTGATTACTAAGAACGAGAGGAACCGTTAAGTCTTGCGGCTCACTCCCACACCCAACATATTTGGAAGAAAACTTATTTTCTTCGCAATTAAACACCTTTGCTGCATGACCGCAGCATATATAATCTGGGTGGCTGTTCATGAAGTCATACTGGATCTGTAATTTACTATCATCAATCCAATAATCGTCACCCTCACACGTGGCAATATATCTACCACCTGCAAGTGGCTCTAAAACACCTCTGAAATAACCTCCGTTTGCTATAGCAAGTTTAAACTTGTTTTTTTCTTCGTAAATTACTTTAATTTTATTGCCATACTCACGCTCATACTTACGAAGAATATCCTGGGTACCATCAGTAGAAGCATCATCATGGACGATGATCTCAAATTCGAAATTTGTTTTTTGATTTAAAAACCCTTCTAACGTTTGCTCAATATATTGACGATGGTTATACGTCAAGCACAGAATGCTAACTTCTACAGTCAATTTCCCAATGCCTCGCTTGAATTTAAAATAGACCTAATTATCTCCGCACTCTTTTTAGAGTTATTAAATGAATTGTATTTGGATTTCCAAATATCAAATGATTTTTGACGCATATTACATATTGTTTCAGGATCAAGATTGTAAATCTCTAAAATAGCTGATGCAACTTCATCCTCAGATGGGTCTTTTGACAGCAAAATACCGTTACCTTGAATTTGTTCCGGAATTCCACCAACCCGCGTAGCAATAATTGGCATGCCATAGGACAAGGCTTCCATAATTGATACTGGGAGGCCTTCTGTTGATGATGTTGTGATAAACGCATCACAATAGTTTCTCGAATAATAATCTTTTATGAAAGCGTTGCTTTTATGCCCAAAAAATATCGCATTAAGATTCTTCTGCCTTGCGAAAAGGGTTACTCTATCTAATTCCGATCCATCACCAAAGTGCACCCACTCAATATCCAAATCCGACAATTTAGATAAAGCTTTAGCAATTAAATCTACCCGTTTCAGAGGAATAACATTTGAACAACTTACTATTCTGAAAGTGCTGTCTTCCTTCTCTGGAACTCGTTTTGCAGGAGAGCACCCTAAAGGATTAATGATCGCTTTATTTAAAACATTCGTATAAGTGTTATTAAAATAGGTGCATGCACTCTCTGCAAGAAAAATGATCCGATCGACCAAATTTGCTTTAAAAACTTGGAAGGGCTGCCAATAAAAACGTGTACGTTCTTTATACAAATCATACCCATGAATGCGGCTAACAATTTTAATCTTATTGTTGCGTATTTTTTCAAAAGAGCATGCCAAAGTTACTGCATTAAACCAGAACGTATAATAAACTGACGCTTCATGGTTGCTAAATATACCCTGTTTTTTAAATTGCCTATATAGTATTTTCGCCCTAGAGTACATAAGCGCGGAACTAACTACTCTCCCAGCTATGGCTTTGTGCGAATGGAGTATTCTTTTTAATTCAGCCCTACCAAATTTTGATAGAAAAAATTGAAGACAATAAAGCAGCCTAGCTCCGTATAGCTTTTTACCGCACCTAATAAGCTTAACCCCTTTGGGCAGCTTGCTGATATTCTGTATATCGTTTGCAACTTCATCGTACGCCGTAGAAATCAAAACAACATCAAACTGCTTAATGAAAGAATCAATCTCTGGTTCAACAAATGGTTTCTCACCCGTGCCATATGGATATCCATCGGTAAAATAATAAACTCTTTTTTTCATATTTTTCTCAAAACAAGAATTCAGACCATTCTAATATGCATTAGAATCCGCCACTTACAACACCTCAATGTTTTCACGAGCGGTAATGTTTTTCATAGCATTTTT
>OLPW01003749.1_pt1 | contig 11536 bp, 7 predicted proteins | sample 1672161 | NCBI WGS metagenome assembly OLPW01 (sample SAMEA3136654, study PRJEB25190) | human gut metagenome
GACGCAGATCCGTCGGCATTTCCTGATATATCGTAGGTTGTATCTGATCCATTTTTATCACCCTTAACTCTTACTGTGTTTCCTGCTGCCTGCTGTAATTTTGACAGTATGCTTTGACAGCTTCCTGCGTCTTCACTCCCTGGAAGGAATTTTCCAGTTGAATACCGAAACTGCGTAACGCCTTCTGTCCTCTTCCCACGATGAAGCATGGTTCTTTATTCAATACCATGTCTTTAAATGCTGTCAGATGGGAATTGTAATCAAAAAATGCTTCAAATGCTTTTTCGTTGATCGGGAATGGTGCATTGTCGTCCCCATAATAATTTTCCTGTGCGATTTCTCCAAGGATGGTCCACAAAAGACGCATACAGGCATTTTTTTCATTGGTTGTACTGTCGTCGGAGATCGCATATGCATTTTTATACTGAATCAGCATACGATCCTGTTCCGTAGCCACCTGCATCGTATAATCTTTTATCTGATATTTGCTGATGGTATTTTTGTCTACGTCCATCACCGTCTTTAAGGTCTGACAGAAGCTGCGGCCTGCCAGTGCCGTATTTCCATACAGTCCGTAATCCGTTCCGACACTGTTTTTCATAATCTTTTTCCCGGATGCGGTCTCGTTCTTTGCCACAAGCTGGTAAAGATTGGAAACCATGGTATCGTCCGGCCGAATCAAACCTTGTTTCACATCGAAGCAGTCTTCATTCTGTAAGACAGCCGCCGGCGCTAGGATTGCCGGTGGAACCATAAGATACATGTTTTCGTCTTCTTTTTTGATATCTTCCATGGAAACACTCTTTGCATCGGCATTCAGATAAGGACTGCTCGACAGTTTATAATCGGCGTTGTCCAGTTCATATCCATACACAAACAAAGAATCGATTCCGGTCGGCATCTCATTCATGTCCTTGTAATATTCTTTGTAATCTGAGAGATACAGATATTCGTCCATCTTATCTTCGACAGCTTTGTATACATTGTCTTCATACGACATAAGATCGTATTTACTCAGATCTTCGACATTGTCGGTGATAAACATATCCGGCATCGTTCCGGCTTCTTTTGCCTGATCGAGTTTGGTCTGCATCATCGTTTCCGTATCGGTTCCTTCCGGTGCGCCTTCAGACACATCCACCACTTCAACTTCTATCTTCTTATTTTCTTTCAACCAGTTTGCGGTGCTGCTGTCGCTTGCTTTCACATCTTCCTGGTGGTAATTGTTATTTACAATATCTGTCAATATCTTTTTCTGACTGGCATTGTCCACCCAGACTTCGATCTTGCCTTCACTGAGCTGGGATTCAAACACCGGATTTTCGCTCTTAAATACCGTATTCATCAGACCAAAACCGACTCCGAGTGCCAGCACTGCCGTAGCGACGGCTCCGATGATCCAGTTGCGGCGGTGTTTCTTTTTCTTTAATTTCACGTTTGGATATTCTGCAATTCGCTTGCTATGAAGAGCATCTTCAAACTGCTGGATATTTTGGAAACGAAGTTCCGGCTGAACTGCCATCGCCTCCATGATCGCACGATCGACATTTGGCTCGATTTTCACGCCAAGTTCAAGCGGCGATTTGAGTGTATCTTTATGTTCACGTTCGGTGGATTCCATCGGCTTGATCCCGGTCAGCATCTGATACAGGATCGCACCTACCGAATAGATGTCTGTATAAAATCCCTGATTGCTCTTGTCACGGTACTGCTCCGGTGCCGAATAACCAACCTTGATGACTTTTTCACAATTTTTTCCTTCGGCGCTGTCATTCAACTGTGCCGCACCAAAGTCAAAGACTTTGATCGCATCTTCGCTGGAAATAAAAATGTTATCCGGGCTGATGTCTCGATGAATGATTCCCTTACTATGTATTTTCTTAACCGCATTGATGATAAGGTCAATAATATGCAATGCTACCTGCGGTTCCATTTTTCCCTGTTTTTCGAGATAATCTTTTAAAAGGACGCCATCGATATATTCCATAATGATGTACGCCGTATTATTTTCTTCAAAAAAGGCATATACATTTACGATATCTTTTGCCTTTCCAAATTGTGCGATACTCTGCGCTTCCATGAGGAAACGTTTGAGTTCTACGCGGTATTGCTGCTGTTTGTCTCCGGAAAGCAGTCCTACCACGCTTTCGCCCGGTGCACGATTGACCAATCCTGCCGGGAAAAATTCTTTCACAGCCACGGCGATACCAAGTGTCGTATCGTAGCAGCGGTAGGTAATACCAAAGCCACCCATGTCGATCGCTGTTCCGACGATAAAATGATTTGCGAGGATGGTTCCCGGGGTAAGATATTGAGGGTGTTCCGGTGGCGTTCCCTCGACGTATCCGCAGTACGGACATACTTCGTACTGTCCTTTTACGCTAAAACAATTCATACATAATTCACTTGCCATAATTACTCCTCTTATTCTAACGAAAATCTGTTTGTCGAATCCCCGATGTCAAGTGTAACTCCTGTCCCCAGCCACACTTCCATGTTTTGCGGCAACGGTTCTTCTTGTCCATTCATATAACTTCCTGTACTTGATGTATCATAGATTTTGTACTGACCCTTCGCTTCGTCCCAGGTGATCTGGCAGTGCTGGCGGCTCACGTGCATCTGGTCCGCAAAGATCAGATCATTTTCGGAACTTCTTCCGAGCCGTATCATCTCACCGTTTTTCAATGTGATCTGTGCTCCCTGATACAAACCGCTTACACCAACCAGTGTACCATGTGGCACATTGGCAGGCTGCTCCTGTACCGCTTCTTCCTGTATTACATTGTATTTTGCCTGGAGCTGCTGCTCTTTTATCTCCTGCAGTTTCGGAATTTCCGGAGTCTCTGTCGCACGGCGTACCCGCGGACGGAATATAAAAGTTCCGATTCCAAGTATCGCGGCGAGAGCGGCGGCCGCCAATAATACCGTATTTCCAAGCTGCATTGCTGCGCTCTGGTTGTCGGTCAGCGTCCACATCTTACTGCGGTTGAAAAATAATACCATCTGAAGTGTCAGATTCACTAAGGAACCAATTCCCGTGATGATCTGTTTGGGGCCTCCTACGATGCCCCAAATGCCGAAAAGAAGCACTACACAGGCAGAAACGATCATACACAATACGATCAGCATCTTCTGCGTCGCACTAAAGGCATTTGCTGCCGTCATCGTCAGCGCATCACCTTTTCCCGTGAACATCGCGCTGATATAATTCCATGGCGAAGCAGTCAATGTCGGATAGTTTTCCTGGGTTATACTAACCCAGGGTAAAAACCATCCCGCGAGATTCGCCAAAAGCACGATACCACAACTGATTCTTATGCTTTTTGCCAAACGATCCATAATAACCTCACTTTATTAATTGTCTTTTTTGTGGATAAAAATGTCATTCCAGTTAAACTGCTGTCCGCACAATGGCATAAATACGAGGTTTACTTCTCCTACGGTAATCATGTCATAGGCTTTGAGTTCTACCGGATTCAATACTACTTCGTTATTGCAGTAAACAAGGCTGCTTGCTTCTCCCGGCTGAACCAGATACAGATGCTGTTTTGGCTCATAGATGATAACTGCCTGTTTTTCTCTGGAAACACTGCGGTCACCGGTCAATGCGATGTCCATGTTTGCATCGCGTCCGATAAAGTTCTTTCCTACTTTCAAGTGGAAGTCCTGGCCGATGTGGTTTCCGCCGATTGCTACAAGCCATCCGACACAAGGACCGCTGAACTGCTGCTGACTCTGTGGTCTTGCCGGCTGTGCCTGCATTGGCTGTGCCGCCTGTCCTCCGGCAAACGTGGACTCATCATCGTCATCCGCACCAGCATCTGCCTGCTGATTTTCATATAAAGATACTGTCTTTCCAACACTAGCATCAGGTGGAAATGGGATTGTAACTGAATCAGCCGGAACACCTCCAAGCATGAGTGAATCGTCTGCCTGATAATCTACTGTCGATGCCTGTACCGGTACTGCCTGCGGCGCCGGCTGTGGTGCTGCCTGAGGAGTTGCCTCTGTTACCATCTCGGCTCCTTCCGTAAACATTTCGGTCGGCGTATCGACCATTCCTGCTGCTCCTGCACAATGTGGGCAGCTTGGATATTTCTCGCCATCGTAAAAATGACCCTGTGCACATCTTGTTAAATTCATAATAATCTCCTTTCTTGTATCTGTTGATACAGCAAAGCATCTGGTGCTTTATCTTTCTTTATTTATGGTACTTTCTCTATATTGCAAAATGGCAACGGACGTATTGTCCTGTGAATGTGTATTGCCATGAATTGCCGCTTCTACTAATTGAACCGCCTTTTGCTCGATTGGATTTTTGTCATCGAGAATAATGCTTTTGATCTGGTGATCCGGCAGTGTCTTTGTGATTCCGTCGCTGCACAGCATAACGATATCTCCATACTGCATCGGAATCGGTTCTGTGCTTATGTCCATCAAACTTACGTTGCCGATTCCAAGGAAACTGATCAACGCTTCTTTCTGCCGTTTTCCCATCGCCTCTTCCTGCGTCATTTTTCCCTGTGCGACCATCTCCTGAAGACGCAGCCAGTAGTTGTGATCCCTTGTGATCTGACGCATCTCGGTCTGATTGTTGTTTTCGCGAATGATGTAAATCCGGCTGTCACCGACCGATGCCCAGTACAATTTATTTTCTTCGGCGATCGCCGCTACCATCGTCGTTCCGGAACCCCTTCCATTTTCTTTCGGAAACGAAGCAATCGTCTTATCGATCGTCACGATCGCACTTCGAAAAAATCCGGGGATGTTCATCTGTGGCTGGTTCTGCACATTTTGAAATCCATTTATCATCATCTGTATGGCGGTTCGGCTTGCTTTTCCTCCATCTGCCATACCTCCCATACCGTCACACACCACTGCCATCACACGTGTTTTCCGATTGGCAGCAAACTTTTTCGACGGGGGTACGTATACCGCATCCTGCTGGTACTCACGCCGTCCCTGATCCGTATAGGAAAGAGTTGCCAGTTCGGGAACCGTTCTCACAACCCTCGGCCGCTCTGTCATCTGAGGCATCTCGGCCGCCATTTCCCTGTTCTTTTTCTTTCTTCCAAACATTTTTTATTGCACCTCCACAAAAAAGATAAATCGTTCTAATTTTGTCTGCATATAAAACCAGTCTCCCGGCTTCAGATAAGCAGTCTGCCCTTTTTCCAATATTCGGTCTCTCACATAGGTATGATTTCCGGAATAGTTCGTTACACTAAACTGGCGGTTTGCCGGATTATATGTAACCATACAATGCCGAGAACTGATCTGGCTGTCATTCAGGTAAATGTCACACGGAACACCGCTGTCTTTTCTTCCTATCGTCAGCTGCATCCCGGAAAACGGCCATTTTCCTACGACAGCGTTTTGCTGGTTCTGCAGACACAAAAATGCCTGTCCATTTTGCGTAACGGTTTCTGTATTGGTATTATTGATCCCTGTTTCTTCCAGAAACCGGCTTACTGTCTGCTGGCGTTCTCTGTAGTTTTTACGCATGCCACGTTCCACTGCACGACTGAGCGACGCGGATACATTGCTGTTTTTGTATGCCAGTGGAGTGAGCCGGATTCCGTTTTGCCGATCCGGTGCAGAAGGTGGTTTCTCCCCCGTCACCATGTAATAATACGTAGCGCACAATGCGTAAATATCGGTCCATGGTCCCTGATGGCCGGTTCTCGAATACTGCTCAATCGGTGCGAATCCAGGTTTGACAAATATTGACATGCTCAACGGATTACTCAACGCATATGTTCTCGTCGCACCAAAATCGATCAGTTTGAACTGCCCATTTGGTGTTATCATAATATTGTCCGGGCTGATATCTCTATGAATGATTCCGCTTTTGTGAACCGTATTCATCGCACTAAACACATCCCGCAACACCGAAAACAGCAGCTCCGGTTTCAATTTTCCGCCTGAATTTCGCGCATACTGCTTCAATGTAATTCCCTGCAGATATTCCATCACAATGTAGGCCGTCCGATTTCCGTAAAAGAAATCTCTTACCGACACAATTCCCGGCATCGTGTAAAACTTAGCCAGATTTTCCGCTTCCTTTATGTATGTTTTCAAACCGCCCATGTAAGCTGTCATTGACTTGTCTTTGTGTTCTGTATATACATCCACACTATACTGTGTATATCCATAGGAATGCGAGCCCGTATGATTTTCCGGCCGGAATGCGACTCCTTTCGGAAAATATTCTTTGATACAAACTTTGGTACAGAGGAATAAATTCCATCCGATATAGGTGATTCCAAAACCACCTACACCGATCACTTTTCCGACCAAATATTTTCCATTTAATATCTCCATCGGCGGAAGACTGTTTGCCGGCTTTTGATATTTTGGCAGCCAAAATCCACAATGCGGACACGGCTTCGACGGGTCTGCCAATTCCGTCATACAGCCCATACAAAGTTTATTGGGATCTATAAACTTTTTCGCCATGTTATTCACCACTTTCTCTAATTTATTGTAGCAAAACTCGCCGAACTACTTCTTTTGCTACCAGAACCATTTATCGCTGAAAACTGACTATCACCACTTTGGGACTTTCCTGCAGAACTAGCATTTGATGATGGTCTCGATGTCACCACTGGCTTTGGTGTCGGCTTTGGCGTTGGCTTTGGACCGATGCTGGTGTAAAGCACTACTTCATCACCTTTATTTTCAATCGTGTTCACCTTTTCGCCGGCCGGAATCGATTGATCGCAGACTTTTCCTTTTTTCACTTTGTTATAGTCCGAATCTTTTTCCACGCTGACTTCTAACGTAAGTCCGGCATCCTGCAGGTTCTTCTTTGCCTCTTTTACCGACAAATTTTTGAGGTTCGGCATCTTTACATCGTAATCACTTTTTTTGCCAAGTGAATAAGCTGCCGTGATTGCCGGCATCGATGCATCGCCAATCGTATAATCTTCGCCTGCTGCCATCGACTGCAAGACCATCTGATCCTTCGGAACTTCTTCTGAAAAAGTATCTTCCAGCGTAAACGGAACTCCTTTGCTTTCGAAAAAATTTTTCACATCATCTCGTGACATTGTCGATAAATCCGGCATCGTGAATGTGCTGTCGCCACCACTTACCGTTAAGTTCACGACATCTTCTTCCTGTACAATAACACCTGCCCGTATATTCTGCGATGTAACTTTTCCTTTTTCCGTGTCCGGATTATACTCATAAGTAAGTTTTTCATTAAATGGAATGCCTGCTTCCTGAAGGCTTGCAATCGCCTCTTCGCTCGACTTCCCTACACAGTCTGGCATAAAACTAGTAGATGTCTCTCCAACCTCGACACTGTCTTTATTTGTCAATACTCTGCTGGCAGCAAATACGCCACCTGCAATGATCAAAAGTACGCCAAATAGAATCAATCCTTTGACCGGAGCCGACAGTTTTGTAAACTTGCTTTCCTTCTTTTCAATCATGAGCTGATACGGAAGAATCCAGTCCGGCTCGTATTTGGGCTCAAATCCAATGCCGTCAAGTGCTTCCATGAAATCGCTTGCATTTTGCAGACGATGTTCCGGATAAATGTTTAAGCAAACCATAATCGCCATCTCTGCCTGCTCCGGAATCGACACACCGAGGGTAGATGGCGGCACAAGGGTATCTTCATTGACACGTTCATTTGCCGGAGCCGGTTTCTTGCCTGTCAGCATACGATAAAACAAGGCTGCAACTGCATACAGATCGGTATATGGTCCCTGCTTGGCAGTCTTTGAATACTGCTCAATCGGTGCATAGCCGACTTTCAAAACGATATCCGACCGCGTATTGATCAAATCGGAAGTGTGTTTCGCTGCTCCGAAATCAATCAATTTAATTACACCTTCGTTTGTGATAAATACGTTGTCTGGAGCAATATCACGATGCAGGATTCCCTGACGATGTACATCACGGAGTGTATGTAACACAGTCAAAATTACCTGACGGCACCACTCGTACTCCCGTGTACCACCGCTCTTTTTCAAGATATTTTTTACATCCATTCCTTCGAGATATTCCATGACGATGTAACCGGTTCCATTTGCCTCAAAATAACTGTAAATAGAAACCACACCTTTAACAGTGTCCTGCAGAGACGCGAGACTCCGCGCCTCCTGCAAGAATGACTGCAATCCCGCCCGGAATCGGTTCTTCATCCCCTCATCCGTTACGGTTACCGTCACGCCGTCCTGATTTCTCTCCGTGATCTGTCTTGGATAAAATTCTTTAATCGCTACTTTTCGCTGCAATACCTGATCCCATCCGATATAAGTGATTCCGAAACCACCAAAACCAATCGAATAACCAATCAGGAATTTGCCCTTTAATACGGTCCCCGGAGGAAGCATTTCCGATGCGTTCTCCTGCCGTACTTTCAGTGGGGTTCCACATGCCGGGCAAGTATGTACTTTTTCATCTTCTATTTGATGCATGCAATGATAACATAATCGCATAATGTTTTCCTCCTTGAGGTGGGTGTTAGTTAACTACACTCTTATTTGTTTCGCTCGATGTACTTTTTCTGCCACTTTTTCCACTTGGGTTTACTGGCGGTGTTGGCACTGGTGTCGGTGCTGGTGTCACTACCTTTTTCTCCACCTGAATTGTAAATTCCAAGTTCGCATCATTGGAACTAAATACCTTTACCACATTTCCATTTAGCTTGATCGTAACTCCGGTAACGGTTGCAGTCTTATCTTCACATTGAATCGTGATATTTTTATTACCCATGATTTCACGAATCTTTGCGGAAACATCATTTCCTGTTTTACCAATCATCGAAGACAAGTTTCCATTTTCATGGATTACCTTAAACAAAACGTCACTGTAACTGGAAGCATCAAACTTACCACTATTCTGTGTCTGACGGGTAACCACTCCCGGTACATAATTACCACCATTTTCAAATGTGTAATAACTATCGTCTACAAAACTTGCTCCGTCTACACTCTGCGCCTTTTTGGTCAGTTTTCGTTTTCCGTTTTTATCCTTTTTGTACATGTTCATCGTAACTTTGGAAATCGGACGCCCCACCTGATTTCCAATCTCTTTCGTATAGAAGAAATCACATGCATAATAAAGGATTTTATCTATTTTGGCTATCTCTATAACCTGCTTCTGCTTATTTGTGTCCTTCATATCCGTAAGTACACTGCCATCTTTCATCCGGATCTTTGCCAGACTTCCGTAAGGTTTTCCCTGTGCCTGTGCTTCATCCGTGATTTCTTCTCCTTTGTCCGAAATCTTCATCACATCGAGAAGAGCTCTGGCATCTTTATATTCATTAATATCTGAATAATGAATCCGTGTATTATCTCCAAGTACGTATTCAACTTTGGTTCCTTTCGACAATTCTTTACGTTCTTCCACACTTTGGGATGCAATCTTTCCTACATAATCCTGTGTAAAGATAAAGTCTTGCTCATCACTCTTTTGAAGAGAAAGATTCAATCCTTTATATGCATCTTCTTTTTCAAATATTTCTTCTGCTTCTTCCGGTGTCTTTCCGATGATATTCTGCATCAAAGCCTGACTTTTACCACCTTGTCCCATCTCGCTCTGCTGTTGCTGCTTTTGGGACTGTGTACGGAAAACAACGACACCGCCTGCCACTACGACACACAAAAGACCGGCCACCAGCACTTTTGCCCACACTGGGAATTTTCCTGTCTCACGGCGTTTTTGTTTTACCTGAATACGCTTTACTTCTGCACTATTCAATTCACGTAAGAACGCTTCTGCGGATGGTGTACGATCTTTTTGATAAATGTTTAACGCATTCATCATCGCATTTTCCACATTTTGAGGAATCGAAATTCCTAATTTAGATGGCTCCTTTAATTCATCTAAAAGTGCACGGTCTACAGACTCAAGCGGAACTGTTCCCGTAACCATGTAATACATTACTGCCCCTAAGGCATAAACATCTGTCCACGGTCCACGTACTCCCTGACTGCGATACTGCTCTTCCGGCGCAAAACCCTGTTTCAAAATAATTGCAAGACTGGATGAGTTTGCCGTCGTCACATAACGAGTAGAACCAAAGTCAAGAAGTTTCACTTCTCCTTCCTTAGTAAGCATAATGGTATCCGGAGAAATGTCACAATGAATAATATCCATCGGATGAACCAGGCTTAATCCTTCCAAAATCTGCAAGACAAAGTCTTTTGCTTCCTGCCAGCTAAATTTCCCTTTGCTCTCCATCATTTCTTTCAAAGTCTGTCCTTCGACATACTCTGAAATCACATAACCGGTATCATTTTCCGCCACACAATCATACACTTTCGCGATACCTTTTGAATTTTCCAAATGCTGGATGCGGTTTGCCTCATTTAAAAAGGTTGTCAGTCCCTGATTAAATAATTCCAACGCGTCTCCCGAATAAATCGTCACTTCTTTTTCTCCGGCGGAACGTGTCGAAAATTCACTCGGAAGATACTCTTTAATCATCACTTTCTGATTTTTCTCCGCATCCATACCGATATAAGTAACCGTATATCCTCCGTATTTTACTACTTTTCCGAGGATATATTTTCCTCCAACAATCGTACCCGGAGTAAGATAATAGGATTCTTGTGTAAATGTCACTTCGTTAAATCCACAATGTGGACATGTAGTAACAGAATCTTCCATCTGTTCCATACATCCTAAACATAATTTCATCGGTTTTCCTCCTAACCTTTAATTTTAACTACTTTTGAGTATGGAGATTTTTGTTTTCCATATTTGGCATAAATTCTTACAAAACAACTGCTTCCCTGCTTTATCAAGAATTCTTTATTTGGAGATACCTTATAGCCTTTTTTCGCTTTCTTTGAATATTCAAATACAACTTTATCGGCACCTTTTACATTAAACACTTTAAATGTAAATGTTCGATATTTACCCTCAATATAAGTTTTCAATGCACCAGGTTTTTTCTTCAAAACCGGTTTTGGATATGCTGTCGTTACTGTAATACTTATGCTCTGTCCATCTTTTGTAACCAATGTAACTTTTGCATTTTTACAGTATTTTTTCATCTTAATTGTTCCTTTTTTTACATTTACCGTTAATGCTTTCTTCGCACTCTTTGGTACCTTAATTTCACTTAAAGATACATTCTTTCCAAGGATATCTTTTATCTTTTTCGTCTTTTTAATAGTGATTGAAACTTTCTCTTTATAACCTGTTACTTTCCATGAACCGGCCTCTTTTTTCGTCTCTTTTGTCACTTTATTATAGATATCACAAGTGTAAATTACAGTTCCTTTTTTCTTTAATTTAACCGTGTATTTATCGCTATTTCCATCGACCTTTTTACCATCACAATACCACTGGTATTCAAGGTTGGCTTTGTCTGCATTTTCTACCGTAATCTGCAATTCTACCTCTTTGCCGACTGGTACAAAATACTCTCCCTCCGGCGATATCGGAGATTGGGAAATCTTAACAGCTGGTGTCGTTGTCGGAACTATCGTTGGTGTCGTTGTTGGCGTTGCTATTGGTGTTGCTGTTGGCGTTGCTGTTGGCGTTGCTGTTGGCGTTGCTGTTGGCG
>OLPW01003762.1_pt1 | contig 11502 bp, 7 predicted proteins | sample 1672161 | NCBI WGS metagenome assembly OLPW01 (sample SAMEA3136654, study PRJEB25190) | human gut metagenome
ATCAGAGCGCGCACCGAGGACGTCCCCCGAAGGGACGCTCTCCTCACCTAGTGTATCGCCGAAACGCGCACCGATCCGCAGCGGGGAGCCGACCGCGCGCATTCGCCATTAATCGGCAAGGTTCAGGCGAATCTCACTCGTCATGCCCGGGTCGATATTGGAATATTGGGCTGCAAGCTGCTCGGGAACGCCCGCTTGGGGAGCTGCAGGAGCCCCCGCTTCCACCACATCCCCCGCCTTCTCGACGCGGGGATCGCGCTCGACAACTCGACCGTTCGCATTCGCGCCCGCCACAGCCTCCGCGCGCGACACAGCGCTGCGGACAAGGGCGGTGCTTAAGATCTGATCGCCCTCGATGCGCGACATGAGCTCCGACCACACGAACTGGAACTCGAAGTACTTCGCGCAGTTGGCCTCGGCGTAGGCCGAAGCCGCACCCGTGGCGGCCTTGGCGGCCAGGCGGTAGGCCTTCTTGTCGGGGCGTCCGAAGCTGCGCATCCATGCCGTAAGCCGAATGCGGCGCAGAAGGCCCGGCTCCAAAAACGGCCCCGGGTAGGGCTCGAGCGAGGCCGGCTTCACCTGCTGAAGGTCGATGAGCGCCCGGGAGTATTCCAGCTTGCGGTACTCGTAGAGCCACCGGAAGATGTCCTGGCGGAAACGCGTGCCCTCGCTTGCGGTGCGCGGGGGCAGGTGACGCAGCACCCACTGGTTGTCGAACCAGATATCCGAGCCGTACATGCGCAGGTCGAGCATGTAGTCCAAATCCTCGCCGCGGGTGATCCACGGGTCAAAGGCGAGGCGCCGGAACGCCTCCTTGTGGACGGCCAAGCAGCCGCCGCACACATGGTTCGAGCGCGACAAACGCGGGCCGCGCATGGCCTTGGTGATCCACTCGTTGAAGGCGCGGCCCTGCTGCCAGAAGCGGTTGTACCACTTGTCCTCCCATTTCGAGAGGTAGGAGTCTTGGTCGTTCAAATAGTACCCCGTCTTCGCCACGATGGGCACGCCCTGGCGCGTGAGCTTCCCGAGGCCGTACATGGCCTTTTCCAGGAATTTCGGGTCGTCGACCACCTCGTCGTCGTCCAAGAACACCACGGCGTCGAAGCCGAGCACGTTGGCCACGAGCAGGCCCAAATTGCGGATGGCGCCGTAGCCTTGAAGGCCGATCTCTTTGGAGAGGCGCTCGATGTTCTGCTGGGCCATGCGCTGCTCGATAAGCGCCAGCTCTGCCGCGCCGATGACGAGCGTGGTCACATCCGGATGGCGGTTGGCGATGGCCTGCACCTTCTCGGCCGCCTGCACTTCCAAAGACACGTCGGCGGACACGAGGATGACCACGAGTCCCAGGCCCTCCACCTTCGCCAGCGACTCCAGGCAGCGGCCGAGCTCCCCTTCTTGGTTGGGGGCGGTGGGGTGGTCGTAGGTGCTCACCACATCGGCCCCTCCGCGGTGGCGGCGGGGGTAGATGAACGTGGGAATGACGACGACGGGGTTCATGGAGGTCCTTTCGAGTTCAGTCGAAGAGTGTTACATCATTTTAGCGCGTTCGCATCCAGCGGCAATCTCGGTAGGCAAAATGTCATGAACGGAACGAGCCGGCACGGCGAAGACCACCCCGCCCATACACGGGGTATTGTCGCAGTCGCGCCCTGTTATCGCCGGCGTCGTCCGCCCTTGGGCGCACCGGCGCGGCGGCGCTTGGTATCGCTCACTTTCTCCTTGTTCATGCGGCGCGCCTCCTCGCGACGATCGCGCATGGCGGCCATCTCCTGTTGAAGGGCCTGGTAGGACGCGTAGCGCTCCGGTGTCAGCTCACTGGATTCCACAGCCGCGCGCACGGCGCAGCCCGGCTCCTCGTGGTGGGTGCAGTCGCGGAAGCGGCACTGCGCGGCCAGCGCCTCCACATCGGGAAAAGCCGCGCCGATGCCCTCTTCGGCGTCCCACAGTCCCAAGCCCCGCACGCCCGGCATATCCACGATGCGGCCGGCGCCGGGCACCTCCACAATCTCGCGGCTCACCGTGGTGTGGCGGCCCTTGCCATCCCCCTCGCGAACTGCGCCGACGCTTAAGACCTCGGCGCCCACCAGCATGTTCACCAGGCTGGACTTCCCCACCCCCGAGCGCCCGATGAGCACCGTGGTGGTGCCCGGCGCCAGAAGCGCGCGCACGGCCTCCACCGATGCCGGGTCGTCCTCGGACACGACGAGCACATCGGCCGCGGGAGCAGCCAGAGCCTGCACGGCCTCCACGGTGGCCCGGGTGGCCGCGTCGTCGGCCAGATCGGCCTTGGTGAGCACGACGGTCACCTCGGCCCCCGTCTCGAAGGCCAGTACCAGCTCGCGCTCGAGGCGCCGCAGGTTCACCTCGCCCACGGGCTGGGCCACGATGACCCGCTCGAAGTTGGCGGCGAGCACCTGGGGCACGGCGCGCTCGGTGGGATCCTTGCGCACGAACTCGCGGGTGCGCGGCGCTATGGCCTCGATGACGCCCTTATCGTGCGCCGGGGGCACCGCCACTTCCACGACGTCCCCGATAACGGCCCGTCGGCGCTCCCCCTTCACCAGGGCCGTCGCGTGCTCGCAGCGCAGAAGCTCGCCGTCTTCCAAACGCACGAGCGGGTACCCCCGGTCCAGCTTCACCACTTCGCCGCGATAGCGCGCCTCGGCCATCAGCGCTGCCCCTCCCTCATCTGGTGGAACACGATGAGCATGATGAAACCGATGGCGACCAGCATAAGCCCCGGCAGAAACGCGCCGATGTCAAAAGGCTGCTCGGTGACCGACCCCTTTTCCACGAAGGTGACCGCGTCGGCGTGCAGGTCGGTTAGCCCCTCGTGCTCCGGGCAGATCAGATGGAAGGTGCCGCGCACCTGCAGCGTCGTGCCCTTGCGGCCGTAGGCTCCGTAGGTATCGATGACCTCGGTGGACTCCGTGTCCATGAACACGGGGATTTCGGAGTGAGCCCTATCGGAGCCCTGCAGGACGATCCAGCTGTACCCGGGATCGAACTCGGCGCGAATGCGGTCTCCAATGACCTCGCCCGTCACCTGCACCGTCTGGTTGTTCAGGTAGGAATCGGCCTCCTGCAAAGCGGAGATGGAGGTATCGTAGATGAAAGAGCTGTCGGGCTTTTGCTGGGGGTTCACGAGGTTATCCTCGCTCACGTCCTCGCCGAAGACTGGGTCGGGAAGCTTCGGACGCGCGGGCTGGACGACGGCCTGGCCGTCCTCGCCATCGGCCCCGTTTTCGCCCTCGGTCGCGCCGCCGCTCGCGCCTTCGCCCTCGGCGCCTCCGCCTTGCACCGCGCCGCCGTCCGCGCCTTCGCTTCCAGCGCCTTCGTTCCCAGCGCCTTCGCCGGCCTCTACGACGCCCGTGTCGTCCGTCGGCACATCCTTGTTGGTCACACCGGCATCAGAGGAAGCCGTCGTGGCGCCGTTGGCAGCCCCCGTCGCCCAAGCCACAGGGCCCGGCGCGGCCAGAACCGCCGCGAGCGCGATCGCCAGAAGCGCGATACCCCGCCGCCTCATGAGCGCTCCTTCGGTCGAGGCCGCGGCACCAGGGAGGCCACCACTTCCACAATAAGGGCGAACAGCGTCATGAACTCCAAGCGTCCGGCCCACATCTGGAAGATATAGAACAGCTCGAGAGTTCCCGCCATGCCGGGCCCCGCCACCGACGTGATGATGCCGCCGTTGGACGTCATGGCCACCGACTCGAAGATTGCGGGAATGGCCTCGAACCCGTGTGCAATGCCCACCAGCGCGCCGATAACGTAGGTGATCACGTACAGGATGAACACCGTCATGGCCTCTTTCACAATTTCCGGCGTCAAGGTGCGCCTGCCCACGTGATTGTAGGAAACGACGACGCGAGCCGAATCCGGTGCCAGCGTCTCCTTCACGTTCGACACGATGGACTTGAAGATGATGCCCATGCGCGAGAACTTGATGCCGCCGGCCGTGGAGCCGGAAGCACCGCCAACGGCCATGATGAACGCCAGGGTGAGGAAAGCGCCATTGCTGAAAGCGGTGGTGATCTGGTTGGTGGTGACCACCTGAAAGCCCGTCGTGGTGAACGCCGAGATGATCATGAACAGGCCGCGGCGCAAGAGGGCGAGCATGTCATCGAAGGGCGACAGGGCAAGGGTGGCCGTGAAGACGAAGGCCATGACCCCGATCCAAAGCACCATCGTCTTCGTCTCGATGTCTCGGAAAAACGGGAGCGGACGCCCCTTCCACACCTCGGCGTGAATGACGAAGCTGATGGAGCCCAAAATCATGAGCACCATGAGAATCGCCTCAAGGGGGAAGGAATGGTAGTACATGATGGAAAGCTGCATGGGCGTGAAACCGCCGGTCACGAACCCGGAGGTAGACACCCACAGCGCGTTCAGGAAGGCGCGAGTGGGCTCCATGCCCATGAACAGGCATAACGCCGTGATGATCACCGTGGCGACAGAAACGATGACCAGGGTAATACGAGCAATGAACTGGGTGGTCTGCACCACGTTGGGCACCACGTGCTCGCTGCGGCCTTCCGACGAAAACAGCGACGCGCCGCCGCCGCGGCCGAAAAGCCCGAAGGACAACGCCACCACGATAAGGCCGAGACCGCCCAGGGCATGCATAGCGAAGCGGAACATGTTGTCGGCGTAGGAGAGGTGATCCAAATCGACGATGAGCGAGGCGCCCGTGGTGGTCAGGCCGGAGACGCCATCGAAGACGGCATCGAGGTAGGTCATGTAATGCCCCGAGAAGTACAGAGGGAACGAGGCGAACAGCGCGAGAACAACCCAGGCGAAACCGGTCACCGCCAGCGCCTGACGGCGATCGAGGCGTCCGGGTTCGATGCGCAGAAAACGCAGACTGCAGCCCGCGACCATGGTGATGCCGATTGCCGCGAGGTAGCGCGCCGCCGGCTCCCATTCCTGAAAGACCAGCGCCGTCGCCAAGGGAAGGGCCATGAGCGCGGCGAAGAACAACAGGAGCGTTCCCAGGTAGTGCCCGATAACGCGCAAGTCGTAGGGGGTGAATCGCTGCCACATAGTCCTTGCCCCTAACCGAGCACGATGCGCGTGAGCGCCATAAGCACCCACAGGCCGATAATGAAGCAGACAATGAACAGCAGCACGAGCACGATGGCCGCCGCCGGCGAGGTGGGCTTGACCTCGGGAACCCTGCGCGCCATGGCCTAGCGCCCCACTTTCGTGCGTGCGGAAGCATCCGCAAGGGCGGCCACTGGGGCGGGTGCGGATGCGAGCCCAAAAGCGGATGCGGATGCGAGCCCGCAAGCGGGTGCGAAGCGCGAGCAACGATGGGCGGAAGCGCTTTGGCGATCGCGCGGATATGTCAGCGATTTCGTCATGGGCGTATTCTAGTACAATGAGCCATGCGGGTCACCAACGGTAACCCGCACGGCATGATAAACGGAGGATACCGGCCCAGAACACACGGGCTTGAAACTCTTTGCCGACCGGAGGTGCGGGACGCCCTGATTCGCTCAGACAGTCCTCGCTCTGCAGAACAGGACATTCAGTCCTGTTCTGTTCGCTGCGGAACTTGCTCGGTCAGGGCATCCCGCACCTCCTCTGCATCCGTAATCCAGCTGAGGAGGAGCAAGCCGTGAACGCCCAGGACTTCGAGAAGAGCCTTCGGGATATCGTCGGTTCGCAGAATGTGCGTCCTGACGAGCCCCTGGCCGAGCATACGACATTTCGCATTGGGGGGCCGGCGCAATGGCTCGTGACGCCGCGCTCCGAAGACGAGGTGGCGGCCGTCGTGTCGACTTGCGAGGCGGGCGGGGTTCCCTGGCGTGTGCTGGGACTCGGCTCCAACGTGCTCGCGCCCGACGAGGGACTTGACGGCGTGACGCTTCTGCTGGCGGATAATTTCGCGGACGTCGAGGTGCTGCCCGGCGGCCTCGTGCGGGCAGCGGCCGGGGCCACGAACGCCGCCGTGGCCGCCGTGGCGCGGGATACCGGGCTTGCAGGCTACGAGTTCGCCAGCGGCATTCCCGGCACCGTCGGAGGCGCGGCCATCATGAACGCCGGCGCCTACGAGGGCCAGTTCTCGGACGTAGCCGTGGAAGTACGCTGCCTGGTGCCCGACGGGAATTCGTGGAGCATCGTGAGCGTGCCGGCAGCGGAAGCCAACTGGGGCTATCGCACCAGCCGCATGATGCGCGAGGGCTGGGTGGTGCTCGGGGCCACGCTGCAGTTGCGCGCCGACTCCCCTGCCGCCATCGCCGCGCGCATGGAAGAGCTGCGCGAGCGCCGCGAGAGCAAGCAACCGCTGGAGATGCCGAGCGCCGGCAGCACCTTCAAGCGCCCCGAGGGCCACTTCGCGGGGGCGCTCATCCAAGAGGCCGGCTGCCAAGGCCTGCGCGTGGGCGGCGCGCAGGTGTCCGAGAAGCACGCCGGCTTCGTCGTGAACACCGGCGACGCCACCGCCGCCGACGTGCTAGCACTCATCGCCGAAGTGCAGCGCCGCGTTCGCCAGACCACCGGCGTGGAACTGGAGCCCGAAGTGAGGCTGTGGCAGTAGCCTGGCAGCAATTCGCAGGGGGCCCGAGAGTATCCACAGAACAACGCGCTCTTTTGCCGTTTTTCAAGCACAGCCCGTAGCCCGAGGTGCCTTTTCGCCACACACCCGAGTACAACTCGCAGCCCGAGGCGCTTTTTTTGTCAGGGCAACTGCGCGCCTTCGTCATTTTTGCGGGTCGGGCTACGGTGTTAGCTCATGTTGACAAATAGATGCTAAGCAATGACCTGCTTTTTTGCTCTATACTACAAAGTTTGCTGCATACAACACCGTAGCCCGGGGCGACTTTTTGCCAGGGGCGTCGTCACTCGTTGACATTTTCGAAGGTCTGGCTGCGGTCTTCGGCGGCGGCTTTGCGGCAGCGGCGGTGCAGAAGGTAGGCCCAGGCGAGAACCCTCAGCCTTCGCAGCCGCGCCACGCCTCCCTGCGGGTCTCGTCGAGCACGTCGGTCACCCACTGCACCACATAGAGCGGATCCACAGCGCACTCGACCCCGGGGCAGTGCCGCGCGACGACCTCGACGATCCATCTGGCGCCGTCGACAAGGAGACCACAACCACAGCCCTACCGCCCGATGAACCGGTATCCATCTTTCTCGGACAAGATCCGCGATATGGCACCTGCCCTCTTCCAGGATCGGAAGTTTGGTACCCCGAATTCGGCCAAAAACCGCAGTTTGGTACCTCGACTCCGAAGAAACACCAGGTCAGAAATTCGTACGTGCAAGTTTTCAGGTACCAAACTTCGCAATTTGACCAAGGCAGGGTACCAAACTGCCAAACTTGGCACCATTCGATGCCAAACTCCGCAAGTTGGCCGCAAAAAGGGCGACACCAGGTACCAAACTTCCGTTCCTGACGTCGCCCTTGTTGTTTTCGGGCATCAAACCCCCGGTCCCACCGACGGGCGGTCGCACGCCACCCTCCCGAGCAGCCACCTCATGCAGCGGCAACTACCTCGCGTGGCAGTAACTACTTCGTGCGGAAGTAGTCGACACCGCCTTCGAAGAGGGGCTGGTAGGTGTTGCCGAAGGTGTTCTTGTACAGGCCCGCGCCGGCGCGTTCCGTGTGACCCATCTTGCCGAGCACGTGGCCGTCGGGGCTCGTGATGCCCTCGATGGCGAGCACCGACCCGTTGGGGTTCACCGCCAAATCCATGGAAGGCTGCCCCGCGGCGTCCACGTACTGAGTGGCAACTTGTCCGTTCGCAATCATGGAATCCAGCAGAGGCTGCGGCGCCACGAAGCGCCCCTCGCCGTGGCTGATGGCCACCGTGTGCATCTCGCCCACTTCCATGCGGCTCATCCAGGGGGACATCGTGCTGGCCACGCGCGTTCGCACGAGCGTGCTCTGGTGACGGCCGATGTTGTTGAAGGTGAGGGTGGCGCAATCGGCGTCCATGGGACGGATGTCGCCGAAGGGCACCAGGCCCAGCTTCACGAGCGCCTGGAAACCGTTGCAGATGCCGAGCATGAGGCCGTCGCGCGCCTGCAGCAAATCGCGCACCGCCTCGGTGACCTCCGGGGCGCGGAAGAAGGCCGTGATGAACTTCGCGGAGCCGTCGGGCTCGTCGCCGCCGGAGAAACCTCCGGGAATCATGACAATCTGGGACGCCCGAATAAGACGCGCCAGCTCGGCGGTGGATTCGGCCACCGCCTTGGGCGTCAGGTTGTTCACCACGTACACGGTGGGCACGGCGCCGGCCCGCTCGAAGGCGGCAGCGGAGTCGTACTCGCAGTTGTTGCCGGGGAACACCGGAATGACCACGCGCGGAGCACCGGAGGCGTCGCCCAGCAGCGCCGGGCCGTGGTAGGCCGGGGCCGCCTCCCCTTCGAAGCTGATGGCGGGCACCGTCTCGGCCGCTGCGCGCTCTTCCGGCGAGGTGCGGTACGGGAACACGCTTTCAATCCCGCTGCCGCGTTCCCACGCCTCCTGAACCACGGCGAGATCGGCCACTTGGCCGTCGCACGCCAGCTCGTAAGCGCTGGTCACCTGACCGAGTGCCACCACATCCACGTTGGCGTCGAGCCCGGCATCTTCCAAACGCGTGACGACGGACTGGGCATCCTCGCCGGCGGCCAGCTCGATCACGAACGTGCCGTAGGCCGGCTCGAACAGCTGGCCCATGTCGATGTCCTCGTCCACGGTGATACCCAGGCCATTGCCCACGGCCGCCTTCACCAGCGTCTCGGCCAAGCCGCCGTAGGCGCCGCTCGCGCAGGCCCGCACGACACCCGCACCGATGAGGTACTCCACCGCGTCGAAGGCGGCGCAGACGCTCGACGCCAGCGCGTCCTCGAAGGAAACCCAGATGAGGTTGTCGCCCGCTTCCTTCAGCTCCGGCGAGGTGACGCGGTCGATGTCACCGATGGCCGTCGCGAAGGACACAAGCGTGGGCGGCACATCCAAGTCCTCGAAGGAGCCGGACATAGAGTCCTTGCCACCGATGGCGCCCACCCCGAAATCGATCTGGGCCATGAGCGCGCCGAGCACCGCCGCCATGGGCTTGCCCCAGCGCTCGGGATCCTGGCGCAGCTTCTCGAAGTACTCTTGGAAGGTGAGGTACATGTTCGCCCGCTCGAAGCCGGTGGCCACGAGCTTCGCCACGGAATCGAGCACGGCCATGTAGGCACCAGCATAGGGGTCGTAGGACGAAAGATACGGGTTGAAGCCCCAGGACAGGCCCGAGACCGTCGTGGTCTTGCCGCCGAGCACCGGCAGCTTCGCCACCATGGCGAGCGCCGGGGTGAGCTGGCGCGCGCCGCCGAAGGGCATGAGCACCGTGGCCGCGCCGATGGTGGAGTCGAAGCGCTCCACAAGGCCCTTGTTCGAGGCGCGGTTGATGTCGCCCATGAGCGCCGCGAGGGACACTTCCAGCGAGTCGGCGTCGCACACGGCGTCCACCACGGGGTCGGTCAGCTCGCTTGTCGCCTCGAAAGCGCGGTCGCAGGCGCTTTCGGCGAAGCTCTCGTCGGCCGGCGCGGGCACGGCCACCGCCGCATGCTTCGGCGCGCCGTTGCTCGCGAGAAACTCGCGGCTCACGTCCACGATGGTGTCGCCGCGCCAATGCATGCGCACGCGCGGTTCTTCCGTGACTACGGCCACCGGCGTGGCCTCCAGATTTTCCTCGTGGGCCAGCGCGATGAAGGCGTCCACGTCCTCAGGCGCCAGCGCCACGGCCATGCGCTCCTGCGACTCGGAAATGGCAAGCTCCGTGCCATCGAGCCCGTCGTACTTCTTGGGCACGGCGTCCAGATTGATGTCCAGACCGTCGGCCAACTCGCCAATAGCCACCGACACGCCGCCGGCGCCGAAGTCGTTGCAGCGCTTGATCATGCGGCAGGCATCCCCGCGGCGGAACAGGCGCTGGATCTTGCGCTCCACCGGCGCGTTGCCCTTCTGCACCTCGGCCCCGCAGCTTTCCAAAGATTCCACGGAATGGGCCTTGGAAGAGCCTGTGGCGCCGCCGATGCCGTCGCGGCCCGTGCGGCCGCCGAGAAGCACCACCACATCCCCCGGCGCCGGCGTCTCGCGACGCACGTGATCGGCCGGCGTAGCGCCCACCACCGCGCCGATTTCCATGCGCTTGGCGGCGTAGCCGGGGTGGTACAGCTCATGCACCTGGCCCGTAGCCAGGCCGATCTGGTTGCCGTAAGAGGAGTAACCGGCCGCCGCCGTGGTCACGAGCTTGCGCTGGGGCAGCTTGCCGGGAATGGTATCGGCCACGGGCACCGTGGGGTCGGCCGCGCCCGTGACGCGCATGGCCTGGTACACGTAGGAGCGGCCCGAGAGGGGGTCGCGGATGGCACCGCCCACGCAGGTGGCCGCGCCGCCGAAGGGCTCGATCTCGGTGGGGTGGTTGTGGGTCTCGTTCTTAAAGAGGTACAGCCAGTCCTGCTCCTCGCCATCGACATCCACCTTGCACTTGATGGTGCAAGCGTTGATCTCCTCGGACTCGTCGAGCCCGGTGAGAATGCCCTCTTTCTTCAGCCACTTCGCGCCGATGGTGCCCATGTCCATGAGGCAGACCGGCTTCTCATCGCAGCCGAGCTCGTGGCGCAGCTCCAGATAGCGGTCGAAGGCGGCCTGCACGTTGGCGTCGGCGATTTCCACGTCATCGAGCACGGTGCCGAAGGTGGTGTGGCGGCAGTGGTCCGACCAGTAGGTGTCGATCATCTTGATCTCAGTGATGGAAGGATCGCGGCCCTCTTCAGCGAAGTAGGCGCGGCAGAACTGGATGTCGGCCAGATCCATGGCCAGGCCGCGCTCGTCGATGAAGCGGGCCAGCTCGTCATCGGAAAAGGCGGTGAAGCCCTCGATGACCTCCACGTCGGCCGGGCGCTCGAAGGCCATGGCCAGGGTGTCGCGAGGCTCAAGCGACGCTTCGCGAGCCTCCACCGGATTGATAACGTAGCGCTTCACGGCTTCCACGTCAGCGTCGGTCAGGTTGCCTTCCAGGTAATACACCACTGCCGAGCGAACATCCGGGCGCTCGCCCTGGCTGATGAGCTGGATGCACTCGCTCGCCGAGTCGGCGCGCTGGTCGAACTGGCCGGGCAGGTACTCCACGGCGAACACGGCCGCGCCGGGGGCATCGGGCAGGTCGTAGGTGGCGGTGTCGGACTGCGGCTCGGAGAACACCGTGGGCACGCAGGCGGCGAACAGCTCCTCGCTCGCGCCTTCCACGTCGTAGCGGTTCACCAGGCGCACGCCGGTCAGCCCCGAAATGCCGACGATGTCGCGCAGCTCGGCTGCCAGGGCGCGAGCCTCGCCATCAAACCCGGGCTTCTTCTCAACATAGACGCGAGATACCATGGATGTGCCTCTCTCTTCAAGGAATGAGCGCTCGAACTTTTCCATAGGGGTGGACCTTAGTTCAACTGACCCCCCCGTACGGGGCGACCTCGGTCGCTCCTCACCAAGTGGAGTCACCTCACTTGAGAAGGGGCGACCGAGGGCGCCCCC
>OLPW01003773.1_pt1 | contig 11476 bp, 10 predicted proteins | sample 1672161 | NCBI WGS metagenome assembly OLPW01 (sample SAMEA3136654, study PRJEB25190) | human gut metagenome
GGTGAAATTCAACTTCCGAAATCTTTTTGCCGGCTTAGTTATTATCATTGTTCTGGCGTTCGTCTTTTTACGAGGCGACCAGTTAAATGAATTGGCAGCCACCATGGCACAAGGTGCCATGATTCCTTTAGTGATCGCAATCTGCACCCAACTTTGCAAGTATTTTTCTCAGAGCTTTGCATACAAATACTCATTCCAAGCGGTAGGCGAAACTATGCATCCCAAGAACACTTTACCGCTTGTTTTTGGTACGTTTTTTCTCAATACCGTCTTTCCGAGCCTTAACCTTGCAGGAACCACCCTTGTGGTAGACGATGCTCGCAGGCGCGGTATTGCTCCCGGCAAGGCAACTTCGGCGGCAATCTTGATGCAAATTACCGTCGATTCGGCATTTGCCACCATTATGGTAATCAGCTTTACGATTCTCGCCCTCACCGTTGGCTTGTCGCCCTTGTGGCTTCTCCTTGGTTTGCTGGTTATTCTTTTGGTAAGCATTCTTGTTGGCATCATGGTTCTTGGCAACAAGAATCCCGCCCTTATTATTCGCGTTCTTACCCCTGTTTCCAACTTTATTAATAAAGTGCTTGTACGCTTCAAGAAAAAACCTCTTGAACCTTGGGTTGAAAAAACCATCATGAGTTTTTCGGGAGCAGCAAAGCTTATTGCCAAAAATCCAAAATCAACCGCAAAAGCTTTTGGATGCTCTATCATCGCAAGCTGCTGTGAGCTTTCTGCTTTTGCGTTAGTTGGTTTTTCATTCGGAGTAAGCGTTCCCGAATCGCTGGTATGCGGATATGTGGTAGCCACCTTATTTGCAATGATTTCGATTACTCCTCAAGGAGTTGGCGTGGTAGAGGCTGCTGTTACCGTTGCCTTTACCGCTTTTGGAGCATCAGCCACAGCGGGCATGGCAATCGGCTTGGTTTATCGTGGCATCGTATTTTGGATGCCTTTCATTATTGGCGCAATCCTTATTCAGACCACAAAGACGTTTCGTCCTACAAGAAACAAGTCGAAGTCAAACACCTCCAAAGCTGGAAACTTCAACTATGAACGTAAAAAGGCAGCACTCTCAAAAGAGGCTCACAAAAAGCATGATGTGCAAAACGAGCATCGCCCCCATCTACCAACTACCCCAACCTCTTCTGATAAGGAAGTTGCCTTAGAAACGCAGCAAGCACCTACTCAAGAGGAAAATAGTAAGGAAGCTGACCTAGCTCATTAGTTCAAAGTGATAAAACTACCTAAGAGTAAAACTATCTAAGAACAAAAGATTGTAGGTGCTTCTTTTTAAGAAGAACTATTAAGTAGTTCTTCTTAAAAAAACAATGACGTATCCCTTCAGGAAAAGGAATCTACCTAAACACTTTTTGCAAAAGAAGAAACTCAAACGATTCTCGCGAAAGGAAACTTTATGCCAAGCTTCATCAAACATCTTGCCAATACCACACGAAGCTGCCGCCGATTTCGTCAAATCTATCCCGTCACCCCAGAGCTTATGACCCAGTGGGTAGATAATGCACGTGTTTGCGCAAGTGCGGGAAACAAGCAACCCCTTCGTTATCGAATCGTTGTTGATAAGGACCAATGCGCCAAAATATACGACACTCTCACCTGGGCGGCTTCCTTACCTGATTGGGATGGCCCCGAACCCGGCGAGAGACCCACAGGCTACATCATCATGGCAACAGATGCGGAAACTTTTAAAGGAGAAATCTGGCGATTCGATGCAGGTATCGCTGCTCAGACTATCATGCTGAGCTCTACCGAAGAAGGATTTGGCGGATGCATCATGCTTTCTTTTAAGCGAGCTGAACTTAAACAAATTCTCGCAATGCCTAAAGATTTGGAACCCGTGTTGGTTTTAGCACTTGGCCGCCCTATCGAAGACATTCGGTTAGTTGATGCTGAGCAAGGAAATACCACCTATTACCGAGATGACAAGCAGGTCCATTATGTCCCCAAATACAAACTTGAGGATATTTGGTTTTAATCTCGTCTAAAAAGCACTCCCAAGAGCCACCAAGGTGGCTCTTTTGCTACTGTTAGCAGAAAAACAATCTCTCCCAGATAAGTTTGGTACTCATATGAAAAAATCTACTGCGCTAAAAACATTGGGACTTTCCGAAGGTGCAAGCGACGAAGAGATTAAAAAAGCACATCGAAGGCTCATTATAGAAAATCATCCTGACAAATTTGGTCAAGATGCCACAGCACGTGCACAAGCGGAAGAAAAAACTAAGCTTATCAATGAGGCTCGTGATGTACTGCTTAATCACTCCTGGGATCCTGAATATGCCTCTGCCGGAACAGCTTATGGGGCTCCTTTCTCATACGACCCCTTTGCTGCCACTCATGGTCAAAATCCCTTTGGCACACGTTCTACACAAGGGTATTCAGCTCGTCGCTATTCTTCATCCAGCAACCCCTCGGCTAGCCAAGGGGAAAATCCCTTTGAAGGATGGCCTTTTAGCGAAACTTTTGTTTGGACTACCTGGGACTCATCAGGCCAACAGCACACCTATTCATCCGGCACTACTTCAAACAGCACAAATACGCGAGGAAGCGCCTCACAGGATCCTTTTGCAGGATTTAATCCTTACGTCAATCCCTTCAGTTCCTCATACACAAGACGGGCAGGCAATGATCCTTTCGCTGATATATTCAACATGTTTTTCGCGCAAGAAAAGACCCTTGAAGATTTGCTCACAGAAGCCAAAAAGGATCTTAGCCTTGATGTGAAATTGATCGCTGTGAAGCTTATTCTTTTGGCACTATCTTTCCTGTTGTCCGTTCCCGCAACCGGATTATTTCTCTATACCATTATTTCTATTGGGCAAGGGATATGGAAACGCCTGCATTACCTCTCTCTTATTTTCTTGGTGCCCTTTACTCTGCTCGCGCTTATATTCGCTCCTGCAGCAAGCGCCTCTATCGGACTTATACCCTTTATATTGTTTGGCTGTGCCGTTGTATTCGATGTGCAAAATGTATATCGACATGCCAAACGAATACGAGATCTTAAAAAGCAAATAAAGCAGCAAAGGTAATGTATAGCTTATCAAGTACAGGACAAAGCGAACATCTATAGAGGTTAAGAATCCCTTTGCAAATCCTTTTGCAAGACAAACAGTCACACATATTGACCTAAGACAAAGAAAAGCCCCAGAAATACCCTGGGGCTTAAAAGTTGATAAGATAGGCTCATAGTGTATAAAGACCTTTAAAGCTTACCTAATTTTTAGGTGCTATTTCGCAATACGAGCCTTCAAGGATTGTTCATCTTCCTTGTTATCTGCCTTTTTATCGATCTCCATGTCATTAACCGTTAACGGCATATCAACTCCGGTCCATAGTTTGAACTGCTTTGCCCCTTGATGAAACAGCATCGAGAGACCGTTTGTATAGCGGCATCCAGCCTCGTCAGCTAATTCAAGAAGCTTAGATTTCGCTGGACTATAAATAGCATCTTGAACCACCATATCTTCAGGGAAAAAGGACGCATCTGGGACTACTGACTGTCCTTCAAACTTACCCATACCAACGTTGGTGGTATTGCCAAGCATCTGAGCATCTGACATTTCAGTACGAAGAAGCTCTTTATCGTTCAAGTCACACAGTTTTGCTTTACAGGAAGTTCTTTCATTGATTAAAGCAACAACCTCTTGAGCATGCGGCCAAGATTTTCCATTGGAGCGATTAAATACCGAAATCTCGCCTAAGCCATACTCCATCGCAGCAGTAAGCGCAACAGCCGACCCTGCTCCACCAAGCCCTAGCAAAACCAGCTTATTGCCTGCAATCTGCACGCCCATCTCTTCAAACGTATGCAAGAAACCATACCCATCGGTGTTATAACCTTTGATTTTGCCATCATGAACCACAAGGGTATTAACTGAGCCGATAAGTTCAGCAGTAGGATCAATTTCATCAAGATAAGGAATGCAGGCAAGCTTATTTGGCATAGTTACACTGCAGCCACAAATTCCTAGAGCACGAACGGCATTCATAGCTTGTTGAATAGTTTCCTGATTTACCCGAAAGGCAACATACACTCCATCAATGTTTGCTTTATCAAAAGCTTTATTGTGCAAACGAGGAGAAAAACTATGTTGAACTGGATCTCCAAAGACGCAATACAACCTGGTGCGCCCAGAAATAGGAATAGCCATTAGTGCTCCTTTTATTTTGCCGTCAGCACAAACCTGCATTTGTCAAATTCGCCCACCCACGGTAAATCATCTTTTCGCGCTAGATTATCTACTTTACCGTGGATAGTCATACTTGCTGAGAACCATCCATCCACTATGGACGCAGGTATCCACAGACGACATGTCCCTCTCTCAATTTTTGTATCACCAATAATACTTATTTTTTCTTATATTGTTTTACAAAATAAATAAACTGATTCAGTTAGTAAAAGATTTAAAGAAGTTTTTAAGGTCTGACCTTGCTTATCTATTTCTCAAATAAATAATTAGAAAACATAATGCTTATAATTTGCACATAATATTCATATTTGATTGTGCGCTACCAGATAAATGACCACAAAGGTAATCAAGAATAAAAGCCTTCCCTATCGATAGACTACAAGAAAGCCACCCATTATCGTTGCGGTTTTGAGGTTAAATGCCAACCATTGCAGTAAGAGCAGCGATAGCAATGAAGGCCCGTTGTTCCGTGCTCAGCACAGGCAAGTATTGCAGCCTCGGCATCGCTTTTACATGAATAGCGATTCTTCGATTCGCATGACTTTTTGCGCAAAGCAGCATCCTTTTCGGCAGCTTTCTTTGATTTTCGCGCATCTTCACGTGCAAAGACGTCATCCATACCACCCAGACCAGCTTTAAACTCAGCTATTCGCTTTGCCTTTGCCGATCCCTTTCTGCTACCCATACTGTGCTACTCCCCTTATCTGCATGTTCTTAACGTGTTCGCGTATTCTCGAAAATTGTACTGACATGATGCACTTTATATTTGTTACGACATGATGCGCTTTTATGTTTGTAGCTTATTCGATGACGCTTTTCGCTTCCTATTTATTCAAATAAATTCCTTCTCCCAAGGCAATTATCTCAACATAAAAATTGCTATGACAAGTTTTCTAAAGTAGCTCAAAGAAAAGCACAAAGCGCACAATAACCGCCTTATGCTCAAAAACCCCAAAAAGCAAAAAGAAGGAGCCCCTATCAAGGCTCCTTCGCTTCGTAATTACATTGGTAAGAATATGATTTAAAGGGCGTTATACCATTCATCATCAACTGGCTCGCACCATTCGTTCGAGGTGTTTTCGCCACTGATCTCGAGTGCTAAATGAGAGAACCAGCTATCCTTAGCGGCACCATGCCAATGCTTCACATTCGCAGGAATGTTCACTACATCACCAGGATGAAGCTCACGTGCAGGCTTTCCTTCTTCCTGATACCAGCCGCGACCGCCAACGCAAATGAGCATCTGTCCGCCACCTTTATCAGCATGGTGGATATGCCAGTTATTGCGACAACCTGGTTCAAACGTAACGTTTGCAACAAAGACCTGTTCGGTGCTGAGAGGAGCCAGATAACTTTGTCCAATAAAGTACTGAGCATAGGCATCATTTGGCTGCCCTAGAGGAAACATAAGGCTGCGCTCGTATTCAGCCTTTCCTTTGTCGCTAACCTCTTCAGCGCTATCGGTCCATATCTCTTTGGCCATGCGGAATACCGCCCATGCCTTTGGCCAGCCCATATAGAAAGCAGCATGAGTAATGATTTCGGCAATTTCTGTCTTCGTAATGCCATTTTTCTTAGCGGTAGCCAGATGATATTCAAATGAGGAATCTATCAATCCTTGGCTCATCAAAGAAACAATGGTCACAAGGCTTCTATCACGCAAAGAAAGCGATTCTTCTCGGCTCCAAACTTCGCCAAAAAGCACATCATCATTTAGTTGAGCAAATTTAGGAGCAAAATCCCCTAGCTGATCACGTCCTGCAGTCTGTTTTACCGCCATAGTATTCTCCTTAGTAGTTTTCTCGACAACTGGTTATCGGTTCTTTGGTTCTATGTTCTCTAGTTCTTTTTTTGAGTCTTGCTTATGTGGTTTTCCCACCTTGATTCTTACTACCCTGATCTTTACGAGATTCTTGCTACCCTGGTCTTCATTAACATGTCTTTACTACTCCTTTTGAGTACTATCCTAGAATCTTCATTTTTCTATGTACAATATCTATATTGAAATTTTGGTATGCAATTTTTGGATAGATGATCACCCATGGAATTACGTGTATTGGAATATTTTCTTGCTTTAACCCGAGAAGGAAGCATTTCTGCCGCCGCTAAAGCGCTTAATGTATCTCAGCCAACACTCTCTCGTCAGCTTATCGATTTAGAACACGAACTAGGATGTACGCTTTTCGAACGAAGCAAACAGGGAATCACCCTTACCGAAGATGGCATGATCCTCCGACGTCGCGCAGGAGAAATTTCTCAACTTGTTCATACAACTGAATCAGAACTGCAGCTATCACACGACACTGTAGCAGGTACCGTGTCGATCGGCTGCGCGGAGACCCAGGCAATGGAGTTGCTAGCCCGCGTCATTACCGATTTAAACAAAGCCTATCCACGCGTTACCTTCACTCTTGTAAGCGACATAGCCGAAAACGTCGCCGAGCAAATCAATAAAGGACTTCTCGATTTTGGCTTGATGCTCCGTCAGCCAAAAACTGAAGGATTTCATTATCTGCTTCTCGATAGCCAGGAACGATCAATTGTCATTATGCGCACTGATTCTGATTTGGCAAAAAAGGAAGTCCTCACCACCGATGACCTGTTAGAGGTCCCTCTTATAGTGCCATCGAGCTATCGCAAAAGTGGAATTTTAGACAAGTACCGCAGCAAAGAAGAGGGCGGAAAACTCAATATAGTAGCCACTATAAATCTAGCCTACAATGCAACACGCCTCGTTGAAGCCGGCCTCGGTGTTGCTCTTACCATTGAAGGCGTTAGAGGGTTTGCGCGTATTGCAGAAAATAAAAACCTTACCTACCGCTATGTAACAGACATTCCTGCGCAATCGACTTATCTCACCTGGAAGCCTTTTCAATTTCGTTCAAATGCCAGCAAGAAATTTCTCGAGTACGCACAGAAGGCCTTTAGTTCAAGAAACTGATATCAAGAACAATAGCCACTAACCACCAGTAAGCGATCTATTTCGGGTAGTTAGCATTTACTAGCCGCCATCAGGTAATTTGTGCCTGGTGGCTAGTACCTACTTAACCGCTGTCAAAAAGTTAATGTCAAACAGCCAGAATCTACTAACCGCCAGTTGGTAGATAGCATCAGATAGCTAGTACCTACTAACCGCCAATTGGTATTAGGCAGCCAACAAGCAAAAGTGAAAATAGCAAACACGAGCGCAGACAAAAGCACAATCAAAAGCACAGGAAGCACAGGTAAAAGCGCCTTTTCGCTTCCCCTGTGTCTTATATCTTGAAGTTTTGCCACATTTTTGCGTCACGTGCATTTTTGTGTTTTGTTGCATTCAGACATTATTACCCATCTGTTGCTTATCTTGAGCAAAATCGTACACACAACCTCAAAATGTGACACTCACAAGAAACGTTACCTCATTTGCTACAAAAAGCACTACTCCACTCTGTGCACACAAAGCCTAAATGTGGCAAAAGTAGCAAAGTAAGAACACAGATATACACACAACGCCAAAATGTGTCAGACGAATGAACTATATAGACTGCTTAGATTGTATAGATTGTATAGAATGAGCTGCGTCCAAACCTGGAGCGCAGCTCAGAACTAAGGAACTCTTTGAAAGCCATCACTATTAGTTCACAAACACGCGACTTAACGAAATAGCCGCGACGCAACGTAATGACTTAGTGACGGAAATGACGATGTCCCGTGAACACCATGGCAATGCCGTGTTCATCAGCCGCCTGAATAACTTCCTCATCACGAATAGATCCACCAGGCTGAATAATGGCTTTTACGCCAAACTCAGCAAGCGTATCGATATTGTCGCGGAAGGGGAAGAATGCGTCGGAGGCACATACTAAACCAGTAGGCTCTACCCCCATGCGCTCGCATGCTTCGTGCGCACGCTCGCAAGCCAACTTTGCTGAATCAACGCGATTAGGCTGACCAGGACCCATACCAATACCAGCATGATCCTTGGAAACTAAAATAGCGTTTGATTTAACACCCTTACATACCTTCCAAGCGAAAAGCATTTCATGGAGCTGCTCATCGGTAGGCTTTACTTTAGTTGGAACCGTAAACTCGGAAGGATCCTCCGATACGCGGTCTACACACTGAGCAAGCATACCGCCATCCACGCTTCGGAATTCAATAGCGGCAGGAGCGTCCACGCCGCCAGTACGCAGGACACGAACATTTTTCTTCTGCTGAAGGAGCTCCAAGGCTCCCTGTTCATAATCAGGAGCAATAACAACTTCGATAAACTGCTTGTTTTCGTTAATATGCTCAACCATTGCCTGGCTTACCGTAACATTAGCGGCAATAATGCCACCAAATGCGCTTTTCGGGTCGCAGGCAAACGCTTTATCGTATGCTGTTGCAACGTCTGCCGCGACAGCAGAACCACAAGGATTCTGATGCTTCAAAATAACAACAGCTGGCTCATCGAACTCGCGAACAAGACTCCAGCATGCATCGGTATCAAGAATATTGTTGTAGGAAAGTTCCTTACCGTTGAGCTGTTCTGCATTCACTAAAGAATGCTCGGTAGCAAATTCATCCATACGATAGAATGCTGCAGTCTGATGAGGATTTTCTCCATAGCGAAGGCCTTGCTGCTTTACCAAATGAAGGTCGCATTGCTCAGGAGGCTCAGTTGGCCAACCCTCAACACCTTCGCCTAGCTGCTTGCCGAGCCACACTGCAATAGCGCCATCATAGGCATTGGTAGTCTGGAACACTCGCAAAGCAAGCTTGGTACGGGTCGCCAACGTCGTAGCACCATCATTTGCTTTCATTTCTGCCAAGATAGCACCATATAAAGAAGGGTCAGTAACTACTGCAACACTTGCAAAGTTCTTTGCAGCAGAGCGAAGCATAGAAGGACCGCCGATATCGATATTTTCGATGCAAGTACCGAAATCAGCTCCCGACTCGACTGTTTTCTCGAAAGCATACAGATTTACTACCACCATATCGATCATTTCGATACCGTGTTCTGCTGCCTGAGCCATGTGCTCAGGGTTGTCGCGCTTAGCAAGAAGGCCGCCATGTACTGCAGGATGAAGAGTCTTTACGCGACCATCCATCATTTCGGGAAATTTCGTTACCTCATCAATGGGAGTTACTGGAATGCCCGCTTCTGCAATTACACGAGCCGTACCACCCGTAGAAATAATCTGAGCACCAAAGTCTTCAGATAATGCACGAGCGAATTCAACAATGCCCGTTTTGTCCGTTACGGACATAAGCACACGCTTAATCTTAGGATCAGCCACCTGCTACCGCCTTTCCTCGTCTTGAGATTACCTCTTGTGTTCTAGCATACCAGCGCACCACAAAGTTAGTGCAAGAAATTCCGTGGGGAGTCTTGTTACTGCTGATCTATGTGAACCGTTCTTGTCTTATCGTCAATATACACACGCCCAGCAGCCAGCCAAGAAATGACCTCAGGGTACAACTCGTGTTCCGCCTCATGAATACGCGCCTCGAGCGAATCAAGAGTGTCATCTTCGCGCACTTCAACAGCACGCTGTGCGATGATGGGACCCTTGTCGTAGTCCTCGTTGGCAAAATGGACAGTAATACCGGTCACCTTAACGCCGAAATTAAATGCGTCTTCAATAGCATGAGCGCCCTTAAACGAAGGAAGCAGTGCCGGATGAAGGTTTACCACTTTGTCAGGATATGCCTGCAAAACCTCATTGGTGAGTTTACGCATATAGCCAGCCATAATGACATATTCTGCGCCCGCTTCTTTTAAGGCATCCGCAATACGCTTATTGGCCGCCTGTACATCCTTATAGACCTCACGATTCAAGGCAAGGGTGGGAATGCCCGCCTTCGATGCACGTTCTAATCCATAAGCGTCAGGACGAGATGAGACCACCAAAACGATTTTTGCATTGAGCGAATCTTTAGCAATGCGATCAATAATTGCCTGTAAATTGGAGCCACTGCCACTAATAAGCACTCCAATTTTTAATGGGTTTTGAGACTCAGACACGAAAGCTCCTTTTATTCAGCACCCTGTTCATCAGAAGCACAATGAGCGAAAAGTTCCTCTTTATTTACATAGGAAACTTCACCGCTACCCGGAACAATGCGACCAACAATTCCTGCCTGCTCGCCCTGCTCTTCCAAAATAGCCAACACCTCATCGGCCTTATTTGGCGCAACAACCAAAATCATGCCAAGGCCCATGTTGAAGGTCTTCAATGCTTCGGTTTCATCCAGATGCGCTGCATGGCAGACAAACGGAATAATAGGAGGCATACCCCAGCTGCCTACCTCCACCTCAGCGTTCATCGTATCGGGCAAGGCACGGTTTAAGTTTTCAGTGATGCCACCACCGGTAATATGGGCAAGCGAACGAACAGCTCCTGGCAATTGACGCAAAACAGCACGAACGGGTTTTACGTAAATGCGAGTAGGTTCAAGCAGAGCATCGAGAACGCTTTTCCCATCTAAAGAATCCTGTGGCATACGCAATTCATAGAGAGTCTTACCATCGGTTACCACCTTACGAACCAGCGAATAACCATTGGAGTGAATACCCGATGATGCAAGACCGATCAGCACATCGCCTTCTTGAACCTTAGAAGGGTCAAGCATTTCGGGACGATCGACAATACCAACACAAAAACCAGACAGATCGTATTCGTGGGGATCCATAACGCCAGGATGTTCTGCCATTTCACCACCAATAAGAGCGCAACCACTCATTTGACAGCCATCAGCAATACCAGAAACAATTTCTGCAACCGCTTCGCTTTTCAGCTTTCCGATCGCAATATAGTCAAGGAAAAACAAGGGTTCAGCCCCTGTAGCCAAAATATCGTTGACACACATAGCAACCAGGTCAATACCTACGGTATCGTGCTTACCTGCAAGCTTAGCAAGCTGAATCTTGGTGCCAACGCCATCGGTACCTGAAACCAAAATTGGATCTGCCATATTTTTGGCGACATTGATAGAGAACAATCCGCCAAAACCACCAATATCGCCACGTACCTCATCACGATACGTACGATGTACAGCGTCTTTAATAGCATCGACAGCACGAGCACCCTCTGCCGTATCCACCCCCGCCTGTGCGTAGGTAGTTGCTGCTCCTTGAGCTGTCCAGCTAGGCCACTTAGTAGTGTCATTATCCATGGCATTAACCTTAATGCGATCAGTCATGATATCTCCTTTTATTGTCTAAGCAGCTCTATACTACCCAAGAATAGCGCTACCTTCTGGCAAAAAACTCTTTGCCTTCATGGTATCAGGAATTG
>OLPW01003780.1_pt1 | contig 11446 bp, 8 predicted proteins | sample 1672161 | NCBI WGS metagenome assembly OLPW01 (sample SAMEA3136654, study PRJEB25190) | human gut metagenome
AATCCACAGTATCTTTCAGCCGTACCCCGATGCAATGGACAGATGAAAGATACTGTGGATTTTCGGATACAAAGCCATGGATTCCTGTATCGGATAATTTTGAAAAAATCAATGTAAAGAAACAAAAACAGGATAGAGATTCCATTTTAGAATTTTATAAAAAGCTGATTATGCTTCGTAAAGAAAAAGAAGTTATCGCCAGGGGAAACATTGAATTTATGGAAGTAGAAAATGCCGGCGTGTTGGCATATACAAGATGTTTGGATAAACAGAAGCTCCTTGTTTGTTGTAATTTTCGTGATGTAGAAAGTCAGATGGAATTTACACAGGAATGGAAGTCCGGAAGAAAAATCCTGGGAAATTACGAGGAAAATCATAAGAACAATTATAAGGTGCTGACATTGCGCCCATATGAAATTATAGTCTTGGAAAAAGGCGAAGAATAAAATGACATAGTTTGGGTACACAATCAAGGCTGAAGTGGGAATTGAACTGCTCTCTGTCAAGTAGACAACTGAAAAATATAAAATTTTTTTCCTGCCGGTAGATTATCTTCCGGCAGGAGTTTTTTTGTGCGGCTTGTAAGTAAATTTCGCGTTTTTCCATCGGTGTTAAACTTCCGAGAGTTCTTTGCAGGCGTTTGTTGTTGGAGTAATCTGTATAATCCTTAATCTAAAGGGCGTTTTTGAGAAATACTGATTGGCTATTTACAAATGTGAAAAAATAATATAATATATCTATATAGATATTATCTAGTTAGATATAAAATGCTTAAGGAGGTGAATGATTTTTGGGAAGAACTGAGATGAAGATATTGATCGGACTTCACAGAAATGTAAACGCCTTGGATAAAAAGACATCCAAGATAGCAGCGGAGTACAATTTAACCTTTAGCCAGTTTATGGTTTTAGAGGCTCTCTACAGCAAGGGAGATATGAGTGTAGGAGAGGTAAGGGAAAGAATCTTAAGCAGTGTAGGAACGATACCTCTTATAGTGAACAATTTAGTAAAAATGAACTATGTCGAAAGAATGTGTAACGAGAAAGACAGACGCGTGTGCATACTGCATCTGACGCAAGAAGGATATGATGTAATTAGTAAAATCGTACCTCGAAATGAAGCGATGATAGCAGAAAGCATGGAAGTTTTAGATCAGGAAGAAAAGGAAAAACTGCTGTATCTTTTGAAGAAAATAGGAGGAAAATTATAATGAAAAGAAAAGTGAAGACTAAAGTCAAAGGATTCAGAACAACAGATGGCGCAGGCGTAAAATTAGTAAGAGTTTTGGGGAATCTGACAACAAAAGAGTTTGATCCTATTTTAATGCTTGATTCTTTTGATAGCATTAATCCCGACGATTATACAGCAGGATTTCCAATGCATCCGCATAGAGGGATCGAAACGATCAGTTATGTATCGAGAGGTAAGATGGTTCATAGAGACAGTCTTGGGAATGAAGCGGGTATTTCAGACGGAGAAGTTCAATGGATGAATTCGGGTTCCGGAATTATGCATGAGGAGATGGTTCCGGCGGCAGAAAGGCTTTTAGGAGTACAGTTGTGGCTGAATTTACCGGCAAAAGATAAAATGAGTAAGCCAAGTTACAATAGTATTAAAAACGAAGATATAAAGGAGATTGAAATAGAAGGAGGAAAGATAAGACTTTTAGCCGGAAAATATGGGGAACATGAAGGCTATAAAGGCGATTATCTCTCTATGGATTATTACGATATCCATCTAAATGCTGATGCAGAAGTTACACTTACGATGGAAGAGGATGATTCGGTAATGGTCTTTACACTTTTAGGAGACGTTTATATTGACGGCGAGCACATAGAGGAAAAAACAGCCGTCAAATTAACGGAAGGAGACAGTCTTACAATTAAGAACGGGAATGAGAAGGCTCAAGTTTTATATATGAATTCAAGGGCGTTGAATGAACCGGTTGCATGGGCCGGTCCGATTGTAATGAATACGCAGGAAGAGCTTCAAAAGGCGTTTTTAGAACTTAGAAGCAATACATTCATCAAAGAAACAGCAGAGTATTAATACGAACTACAAGGAAAAGTATAATGAGCAGAGGGAGAATGGAAGCCTTTAGTGATGGCGTATTAGCGATCGTTATAACAATCATGGTGCTAAAGCTTAATGCACCGAAAGATTTAACTTTGGATGCGGTAAAAGAGGTTTTCCCGACATTTTTAGCATATATTCTAAGTTTTATTTATGTGGGGATATATTGGGCAAACCATCATCATTTAATTAATATGACAGATTCAGTATCAGGTAGATTGTTATGGAAAAATTTACATTGGATCTTTTGGATGTCATTGATCCCGATGGCAACGGAATGGATGGGACTAAATCCGTATAAAAGTTTACCGGCTTTATTTTATGGAATCATACTCTTTATGTGTGCTGTCTCTTACAATATAGTCCAGGCTGAAGTTATAAAGATTAATGGAAAGGACTCTCAAATTTTCCGAAATATCGGAAATGATTTAAAAGGAAAGCTTTCTATTATCGCATATGCCGCCGCTATTATTTTTGCTTTTTATTTTCCGGTCATTTCGTATTTGATATATATTGCGATCGCTTTGACTTGGATCGTACCGGACAGCAGGCTGGAAAAAGCATGATGAAAAAGGCGCAAACGTAAATGAAAAAATGTATTGTATAAGCAGGAGGTAATCGACAGTGATAAAAATTATATATGAACAAAAAGAAAACAGAGCGGCCGCATACGATGATGAAAAATTCATTGGAGAAAGCACATATGCTAAGTCGGATAAAGTATGGATCATAGACCACACTTTTGTGGAAAAAAGTTATGGCGGACAGGGAATCGCAGGCAGATTAGTTGCTAAACTGGTTGAAGAAGCGAGAAAAAACGATATAAAAATTATTCCTTTATGTTCTTTCGCAAAAAGGGAATTTAAGTTAAAGAAAGAATATTTAGACGTACTGTTAAAGGAGGAGGCAGTTATGGGCATCATAAAATCATTAGAAAACAGAAGAACATATTATAACATTGATAAGAATCTGCCGGTTTTGGAAAAAGAGATTGAAGAAAAGATAAAGGAAGTTACAGAATTAGTGCCGGATGCATTCAATATGAAAAGTGCAAGAATCGTGCTTGCATTTGGTGAAAAACACGATCGGCTGTGGGATGAAATTTACAATGTTTTTGAGGGAAAAGTACCTCGGGAAAAAATAGATTCGTTTAAAGCCGGAGCCGGAACAGTGCTGTTTTTATATGACGAGGCAACTGTTAAGAAAATGCAGGAACAGTTCAGTACATATGCGGATAATTTTCCTGTTTGGGCAAATCAGGCAAACGGGATGCTGCAGCTTGCTGTTTGGTCTATGCTAAGAGAGTTGAATGTCGGCGCTTCGCTGCAGCATTATAATCCGGTAATAGATGCACGGGTGAAGGAAATTTTTGATATACCGGAAAACTTTAAACTGGTAGCTCAGATGCCGTTTGGAGGCATAGTCAGCGAACCCGATAAAAAAGAAAAAGAAGATATAGATAAAAGAGTAACCGTGTTAAGATAGCGGCTCATCAGAATAGAATCAAATAAAAACATAAAATCCCCCTTTTCGGATCATCCGGAGAGGGGGATTTTTGCACCGTCATAAACGAGGAAAACAGTTTGGAGAACCGAAGGAGAAAAGGAATAAAAGAGGGGAAAATAATCGTCAGAAAAAAGGGTGAAAATATGCGGAATATGGTTGACAATTATATTCCTAAATGTTAGCCTGTCTGTATAATATCGGTCTGTAAAACAGAAGCGGAAGAGCGTAGAGAAAAGGGAAAAAGAAAAATGAATATGGATTATGGAAAAAGGACTGGAAAAAGCGGGTTGGAGCGCTAGCACTCTGTGCAGGAATGATAATAACGGGAACGTCTGTCGCCGGAGCACAGGAGCATCCGCAGTTTACGGCGGATCAAACGGAGATACGATTGGCAAAGGAGGAGCTGCAAACGGTGCAGCTTTCTATCGAGGAATATTTGAAGGAGTGCTGGAAGAACAAACAAGAGGTGATTGATGTAAGCGCGTATAAACTGAATGAAGAAGAACTGAATAAGGTCATCTTCGGGATACATTATGAAAATCCGGAGTATTATTGGGTGTTGCGCAACACTGCTATTAATAAAGACGAGGAAACAGGCTTCGTAAAAACGTATTATCAATATTACGAGGGAACGACGGGAAAACCTCTTGACAGGAGCGAAGAACTGGAACGGGAATGGGAAGTTGTAAAGGAAAAAACGAAATATTGTAAAACGGATATAGAAAAAGCGCTGGTAGTACATGAGCACTTGTGCGATACAATCGTGTATTCTTCCAGACTGCAGGCGGCGGCTCATGACATTGAAGGCGCAATTTTTGAGAAAGAAGCTGTGTGCGAGGGATATGCGCTTGCGTATAAATATTATATGAATCGTTTGGAAATTCCGTGCAAGATCGTAAGCGGAACGTCAAATGGTCAGTCTCATGCGTGGAATCAGATTCAGCTTAACGGGAATTGGTACATGGTAGATCCGACATGGGATGATGTGGCGAACAGTCATGACGTAAAGCATCAGTATTTTTTGTGCAGTGAGAATAAGTTTCCGAATCATGTATGGAACAAGGAAAGCGAACTGTATGAAACTTGCAGCGATACGACGTATGACAATTTAGACTGGAAAAATGATCTTCAGGGAATGTACGCTTATCAGGGCGGACTGTACCGCTCTAAATCGTTGATCGTCGGCGGAAAAGAAGTGAGCGGTATATGGCGGATCGATGCGGAAAATATAGAGAAAGAAGCGGAATTAGTGCTTCCGATCACAGATCAGTGGCAGCTGAACTCTGTCAATGTAGTAAGAGGATATTCACAACTTTCTTATTATGACGGAATGCTTTACTACAATACGCCGCGGGCTGTATGGAGATGGAATTTCGATCCTGAATCAGAACCTGAGAAAGTATTTGAACTGGATCAGAGTATTCCGGGCGAAATATGGGATGCAGAGGCTGCAAACGGGAAGATTTATTACGAGACAGGCGTTTATGAAAAAGGAGAGAGACAGAAGGGGCAATATGTGTTTGACGAAGATTACCGGAAAGCAAAGCATCCGATCGCAGTAACCAAACCGGTTATGACAGTTGTAATGGGCGGTGAAAATGTGTTCCTGCAGTCGGCGGCTCCGGGGAACGTAACATATACGTCGAAGAATCCTGAGATCTGCGACGTTCAAGTTGTGTGGAAAGACGAGTCCTGTCAGCTGATTCCTAAAAAAGCCGGGGAGACGATCGTAACGGTTCATGCAGATCCGACGGATCATTATGCGGAAGGTGCGGTAGATGTAAAAGTGATCGTTAAAGAGCGGGATGATATTGAAGAAAAGATCACTCTTCAATATGAAGCCGGAGACGGAGGAAGTATAGCAGCAGTTGATGCGGCAACAGGGAAAATACTTGAAAACGGAGCAAAGATCAAACCGAATGCAGAAGTTCAGTTTACGGCGTCTCCAAATTCCGGTTATTCTGTGAAAAACTGGGTTGTAAACGGAGAAGTATATAAGGAAAACGGCATCGTTTATACAGGCATGGAATTAAAGCGCGCGATCACCGCTTCATCTGACAGCGTGAAAGTTGAATTTGTAAAAGATGAGCCGGCATTTGTGAAGGGCGATGTAAATTTAAGTGGGAAGGTCGAGATCGGCGATGTTCGTGAAGCCTTGAGAAGTATATGCAAAAAGACAGAACTGACAGCGCTTCAGAAGCAGGCGGCGGATGTAAATGAAAACGGAAACGTTGATATAGAAGATTTAAGGAAGATCTTAAGATTTGTCTGCGGAAAGATCGATCAACTGAATATGGAAGAAAGCGGGGCGTCAAAATGAAGATATTAATCATCGGCGGAGTGGCTGCCGGAACAAAAACTGCTGCGAAATTGAAACGGGAAGACAGAAATATTGATGTGACTGTGATTACGAAAGATAAAGATATCTCTTATGCGGGATGTGGTCTGCCGTACTATGTGGGCGGACTGATCGAGGGCAGGGACGAGCTGATCGTGAATACTCCGCAGAAATATTCCGCGCTGACCGGGGTTGAAGTAAGAACGGGGAAAGAAGCGGTTGCACTCGACGCAGAAAAAAAGCAAGTGACGGTGCAGGATGTACAGACAGGCGAGAAAGAAGTCTGTTCCTACGATAGATTAGTAGTTGCAGTAGGAGCATCTCCCGCGATCCTTCCGATAGAAGGAAAAGAACTGGCAGGCGTATTTAAGATGAGAACGCCTGACGATGCAGAAGGAATCCGTACATATGCAGAACAAAACAATGTGAAAAAAGCGGTTGTGATCGGAGCTGGTTTCATCGGACTTGAGGCTGCGGAGAATTTACAGGCAAAAGGAATCCAGGTGACCGTCATTGATTTTGCGGATCAGATCCTGCCGAATATTTTTGATCCTGAGATGGCGCTCTATGCGAAAAGACATCTGATCCGGCAGGGAATCCGCGTGCTTACAGGAACGAAAGCGGAGCAGATATATGAAAGAGGTACACAGGGCCGTGTGGCGGGAATTAAGACGTCTGCCGGAAATCTGCCGTGTGAAATGATCATCATGGCTGCGGGAATCCGTCCGAATACGGAGTTTTTAAATGACAGCGGTATAGAGATGTTCAAAGGAACGATTCTTACAGACGATCAGATGAAAACGAATCTGGATGATGTATATGCGGCAGGAGACTGTGTGATGGTGAAGAACCGTCTGACGGGAAAACGTCAGTGGTCACCGATGGGATCTTCGGCGAATCTGGAAGGACGTACATTGGCACAGGTACTTGCCGGAGCGCAGAAGTCGTATCCGGGAGTTCTCGGCACAGGCGTTGTGAAGCTTCCGGGTCTGAATGCCGGAAGAACAGGACTGACAGAAGCGCAGGCAAAAGAAGCGGGCTACGATGTAGTTACGGCGCTTGTTCCGACGGATGATAAAGCGCATTATTATCCGGACGCTTCGTTTTTCATTACGAAACTGATTGCAGACCGGAGTACAAGAAAACTGCTTGGCGTTCAGGTGTTTGGTCCGGGCTCTGTTGATAAGATGGTTGATATCGCAGTGATGGGATTGAATATGGGCGCGGTTCTGGATGATTTTGAAAATGCGGATTTCGCATATGCACCGCCGTTCTCAACAGCAATCCATCCGTTTGTGCAGGCTGTTTATGTATTGATGAACAAACTGGACGGTACGATCGTCAGCATGACTCCTGCGGAGTATGCCGCAGGAAAAGCAGAAGGCTATACGGTTGTCGATGTTGCGCCGGAGCCGTCGATCAGAGGAGCTGTAAACGGCGAAATCAAAGGACTTGGAAAAGAGGAGAAACTGCTTCTTGTCTGTGCAAAGGGCAAAAGAGGATATTTTCTTCAAAACCGGTTGCGTCATTACGGCTATACGAATACAGTCGTTCTTGAAGGAGCAACATTTTTCAATGATGTAAAAGTGAAAAATAATATAGAAGAAGCTGTCTCTAAAGAAGACGAGACGAGAGTAAAAGCGCTTGGATTTTTAAAGGATAAAAGGACGCCGGATAAATTTAACGGACGTGTGATCACAAGAAACGGAAAGATTACAGCCGAAGAAGCGCACACGATTGCCGAGGCGGCGCAGTTATACGGAAGCGGAGAAGTGACAATGACCTCTCGTCTGACGATGGAGATTCAGGGCGTTCCTTATGACAATATAGAACCGCTGCGGGAATATCTGATGCAGGCAGGACTTGAGATGGGAGGAACCGGCTCAAAAGTCCGTCCGGTTGTATCGTGCAAGGGAACGACTTGTCAGTACGGGCTGATCGATACGTTTGCATTGTCCGAAGAAATTCATGAAAGATTTTTCCATGGATACAGCGATGTGAAGTTGCCGCATAAATTTAAGATCGCGGTAGGAGGATGTCCGAATAATTGTGTAAAACCGGATCTGAATGATCTTGGAATTATCGGTCAGAAAGTTCCGTGGGTCGATCTTGAAAAGTGCCGTGGCTGCCGGATTTGCCAGGTAGAAAAAAATTGTCCGATCCATGCGGCAAAAATGGTGGACGGAAAGATTGTGATCGACGAAAATGTATGTAATCACTGTGGAAGGTGCATCAGTAAATGTCCGTTTGGTGTGACTGAAGAATTTGTTTCGGGGTATCGCGTATATATAGGCGGACGCTGGGGCAAGAAAGTAGCGCGGGGAAGATACCTTGAAAAAGTGTTTACAGATAAAGAAGAAGTGCTTGATATTGTGGAAAAAGCAATTCTTTTGTTCCGGGAACAGGGGATCACGGGAGAGCGATTTGCGGATACGGTTGAAAGACTCGGATTTGAAAATGTTCAGGAACAGCTTTTGGGAGATGGACTGTTAGCCCGCAAAGATGAAAACATAAGAGCGCAGAAACATTTGAAAGGCGGAGCAACTTGTTAAGAATTTTATAAAACGATAGAGTGCAGCATAGCGACTCATAAGACAGATTGAAGGTAAAGGGGAAAAAGAAAAATGAACAAAAACTATGAGGCATGGAAAAGAGGTTGGAAAAAACGAGCGGGCGCACTGGCGCTTTGCGGCGGAATATTGATTGCGGGGACGTCCGTCGTAGGAGCACAGGAAAACCCGCAGCAGGCGGCAGTGCAGTCAGAAGTACAGCTTGCAGAAGCAAACTCTAAAGAGAAGCTGCTTCCGTTAGATCAATATCTGAAAGACTGCTGGGCAAAGAAGCAGACGGCGATTGATTTAACCGCGTACAAAATAACGCATGAAGAATTGAACAAGGTGATTTTCGGTATCCACTATGAGGAACCGGAATATTATTGGACGATCCGAAACGATATAACCGATACAGATCCGCAAACAGGACTTTTGAAAACTTATTATCCTTATTATTCCGGCGAGACAGGAAGTCCTTTTGACCGTACGGAAGAATTGGAACGGGAATGGGAAATGGTTGAAGAGATGACGGAAAACTGTACGACTGATCTGGAAAAAGCGCTTGTAGTGCATGATCATCTGGTTAGAACAATTCAGTACAGTGCGTCATTGGGCGCTTTTGTGGCCCATGATATTGAAGGTGCCATTTTTGAGAAAAAATGTGTGTGTGAAGGATATGCATTGGCGTATAAGTATTACATGAATCGCCTGAATATTCCGTGTAAAGTAGTGAGTGGAGTTTCAAAAGGCCAGCCTCATGCGTGGAATCAGATTAAAATTAATGGAAAATGGTATTTTGTAGACGCGACATGGGATGACGGAAGCTGTGTGTTGGAGGAAAAAAGCCACCCTGTAAAACATGAATATTTCCTGAAAAGTGAGACGGAATTTTCAGATCACACATGGAACAGAGAAGGCTATGAAATTTGTAACGATACAACTTATGACAACGTAGAGTGGAAATGGGTTTCCAGAAAAATGGCCGCATATAAAGGCGGTTTATATGTTGCCGGATCATTCCCCAGAGACGGAGTGATAAAGAGCGGAATATGGAGGTATGATTCGGAAGACCCGACTCAGAAGGGAGAACTGGTCGTTGAGATCGAGGATGAGTGGCCGGTGACACAGTATAATAAAGGCAAGGGTTGTATGGAAATTGCATATTATGACGGGATGCTTTACTACAACACTCCGAAAGCTGTATGGAAATGGAACTTTGATAAGAATACAGAGCCGGAAAAAGTTTTTGAGTTAGAAGAAAATGTTTCGGGCAGTATCTGGTATTTGCATGTAGCGGACGGCAAAGTTTATTACGAGACGTCTCTTTACGAAAAGAATGAGAAAGAAAAGCGGGAGTATGTAATTGATGTAAACTATCAGAAAGTGAAACACCCGATCGCTGTGACAAGTCCGGTAATGACAGTTGAACTGGGAGGAAATGCAAAAGAGGTATTCCTGCAGGGGGCAGCTCCGGGAATCGTGACTTTTAAAGCGAACAACCCTGACATTTGTGACGTGGAAGAGGCGTACGCAGACAGATCGTGTAAGCTGATCCCGAAAAAGGCGGGTGAAGCGACTGTAACTGTGCATGCGACAGCTACAGATCACTATTTGGAAGGCTCGGTAGATGTAAAAATTATTGTCAAAGGTGATTCAAGCACAGAACAGAAGATCACGCTTCAGTATGAATCCGGTTCAAACGGTTCTTTAAGAGCGGTTAATGCGGCAACAGGAGAAAATTTATCAAATGGAGCGCAGATTCTTCCGAATACAGAAGTTCAATTTATGGCATCTCCGAACGAAGGTTATTCTGTGAAAAACTGGACGATTAACGGAGAAGTGTACAAAGAAAACGGTCAGGTTTATACTGGTACTACTATGAAATATGCGATTACAGCTTCATCAGGCATTGTAAAAGTCGAGTTTGTAAAAGATGAAGTTGAAGTTGTCAAAGGGGATGTAAACTTGAACGGAAAGGTTGAAATCGGCGATGTCCGTGAAGCCTTGAGAAGTATTTGTAAAAAGACACAACTGACAGAAACGCAGAAACAGGCGGGAGATATAAACAAAAACGGAACTGTTGATATCGAAGACTTGAGAACAATCCTGAGAGTTGTTTGCGGAAAAGTAGAAAGCCTGTAAGTGATGTAAATAGTAAATCGATAAGAAAAGCGGATGGTGATTGAGCTGTCCGCTTTTTGTAATGGGGAAGAGACGGATATTTGAATTTAAAGTACAAAAAAATCACCGTCCCCGCGGCTCTCAAGTCCGCAAAAACAGTGATTAGAATGCGCGATCAGGGGTTCGAACCCTGGACACCCTGATTAAGAGTCAGGTGCTCTACCAACTGAGCTAATCGCGCATGCAATAGTATGTTGTTTTACAACGCAAGAAAGATTATAATTTAAAATTTATGAAAAATCAACCCTTTTTAACAAAAAAATTCGATTTTCTTTATTTTTTCTTTTATTTTCGTCTTTATTTTACCGATTTGTTTTTACTTTTCATCTTTTGTTAAAAAATAGTATTGTTTTTGTCTGTATTTGCGGTTGTCACCGGCTGTGTGTACATGAGAATAAAAAGTTGTTTGTCAGGAGTGTTTGCGGGAACAGAAGTCTGAATTTAAGATTTTGTACACTTCATCAAAAGAATTTTTGATAATAAGAAGTTTTCGGTTAAGTCTCGGATGACAGTAGCATATTTCACAGAGACGGTATTTTTGATGTTTTCGTTTCATATAAACTCCTTTTAACGGAACGGATTGAGCGGACAGCTTAAATAAGCGAGGCCGGAAAGCGTCTCATACATCTTTCTATATTATATGAAAAAAACAGGGAGAGGTTCGTTGGAAGCGTCTCACCCTGCTTTTTATAGCATATCCGTGCTGCCGCCGTTATTTTCTCATTGCGATCAGTTTATTGATCGGGTTTCCTTTTGAAGAAAATTTTTCTTCATATTCTGTCATAATATTTTCTTT
>OLPW01003785.1_pt1 | contig 11433 bp, 9 predicted proteins | sample 1672161 | NCBI WGS metagenome assembly OLPW01 (sample SAMEA3136654, study PRJEB25190) | human gut metagenome
GAGATAGCAGTTGGTGGCCAGCGGGCCCAGCGTCGGCTCCGGCTCGCGGAAGGGAACGCCCTCGGGCAGAAGCCCGCGCGCGACTGAACCGCCCACGGCCACGATGACCGCGTCGGCCCGCTCGAAGCGCCCGTCGGCCAGGCGCAGCGTGAACGGCGAGCCCTCGGCGCGCGGCGGCTCCACGGCCGCGACCTCGCATTCCACGCGCTCTTCCACCCCTGCTGCAGTGCAGGCCGCTCGCAGGCAATCGAGCACGGACGCGGCCTTGTTCGCCAAGGGGTACAGCCGCCCCTCCCCTTCCTCGCGCCACATGAGCCCGTGATCGGAGAAGAACCCCAGCACGCCGTTCGGATAGGCGGTGCTCGTCTTGGCCTGGGACGGCACGTGCCCGTGCGCCTGACCCTCGAATTCCAAAAGCACACGCCTCACGAATGCGGCGTTGCGGTAGTCTCCCTCGCCGGGTCGGGCATTCGAGAAGTTGCACCGCCCGTTGCCCGTCGCCAGAATGGAGCGCCCCACCCGGTCGAACGCCTCGTACACGACGATCCGCGCCGCGCCCTCCGCATCTCGCACGGCCTCGCCAGCCGCCACGGCTGCCGCCAGCCCGGAGGCCCCGCCGCCTATGATCGCAATCGTTTTCGCTTCGCCCACGCCGCTTCCGTTCACTCGCTTCCCGCTGTGATCTATGCTAGAATACGACCAACGGACCAGCCTGAGGTAGAGTGCAGGCGGCAGCGTCGTTTAGTCGGGACCGCTAGTTGGCGCTAGCGGTCCTTCCTATGTCGGCCCCTCCTGAGCGTCTCGGAGAACGCAACCGCCTCCCTCAGCAACCCAACGACTGCAGTCGCCAGGCGCACGACGAAAACGAAGACGTCCAAGCGATTCACCTCCTTTCGTAAAAGAAGGCACCGCCTGGCGCTCAGGACTTACGGCCCGTCGGCCATCTGGCCATTCTAGCACGAGCGCCCCGCATGGCAGGGCGCTCGCTCATGACACACTATGTCGCTAGAACCTACTTGCTGTCAAGCTGCGGGATGGGGGTCTCGTCGCGCTCGTCGAGATTGTGCTCGTAGACATAGTGCTTCGTCTCCTTCGCGATGAGTCCGGAGAGCAGCAGCACCATGATGATGTTCGGGATGGCCATAAGGGCGTTGGTGATGTCGGAGACCGTCCAGACCACCTCGCCCACGCCGATGGCGCCGAGGAAGGCCACCACCACGTAGAGCACCTGGTAGGGGCGGATGGCGCGCTTGCCGAACAGGTAGGTGACGCAGCGGTTGCCGTAGTAGGACCAACCCAGGATGGTGGAGTAGGCGAACAGAATCATGCCGAAGATGAGAATGGGCGTGCCGATGTAGGGAATGCTCGCAAAGGCCGCCGACGACAGCGCCGCACCGGCGGTGATGTTGCCGGCCATGATCTCGGACTGCAAATCGGCGTTGCCGAGCATCGTGGACACGAGCACGAGACCGGTGAGCAGGCAGATGATGACCGTGTCCCAGAAGGTGCCGGTCATGGAGACGAGCGCCTGACGGGCCGGGTTGCGGGTCGCGGCCGCCGAGGCCACGATGGGCGCGGAGCCGAGGCCCGACTCGTTGGAGAACAGGCCGCGCGCGCAGCCGAACTGCAGGGCCAGCATGAGGCCGGACCCCAGCGCGCCGCCGAAGGCCGCCTTGGCGGTGAAGGCGCTCTCCACGATGAGGCAGAACGCGGGCCAGACGAGCTCCCAGTTCATGCCGAGGATGACAACGCAGCCCCAGATGTAGGCGATGGCCATGAAGGGCACGAGCTTCTCGCACACGTTCGAGATGACCTTCACGCCGCCGAAGATGACGACCGACACCATGATGACGATGGCCAATCCGATGCCCCAGGCAGGCACGCCAGGCAGATTCGTGGAGATGACCTCGGTCATGGCGGAGGACTGCACGGCCGAGCCGATGCCGAAGGACGCGATGGCCGCGAACAGGGCAAAAGCCCCGGCGCCGAGCAGCGCCCACCAGGGCGTGTTGCCGTTCTTGTCAGTGAAGCCGCGCTTCCACGCGTACATGGCGCCGCCGAGCATGTCGCCGTTGTGATCCTTCACGCGGTACTTAACGGCAGCGAAGGTCTCGGAGTACTTCGTGGCGATGCCGAACACGCCGGTGATCCACATCCAGAACACCGCGCCCGGACCACCCGCGATGATGGCGGTGCCCACGCCGACGATGTTGCCGGTGCCGATGGTGGCCGACAACGCCGTGCACAGCGCGCCGAACTGGCTGATGTCGCCGGGAGCGTCGGGGTCCTTGGTCACCGACAGCTTGATGGCCGTGGGCAGCTTGCGCTGGATGAAGCCGGTACGGAAGGTCAGAAAGATGTGCGAGCCTAGCAGCAGCACGAGCATCGGCGGCCCCCAAACGAAGGCGTCGATGCTGTTGATAACGTCAACAATCATGTCCATGTGGCGGTTCTCCTCTCAGTGAGCGCAGTGCGGCGGGACTTTAAAGCCAGCGGCTCGGCGCGGCGGTTCCGGCGAGGCAAGGCGCGCTCATCGGGCCTTCGCACTTTAACGTGCTAAAGTAGCCGCATTATAGAGGGAGAAGTTGAGCGTCTTTGTTAACAATGGAAGAATTCCCCGTAAGCGGCGGCGGGGCCTTCTAAAGCTGTGCCTTGTCCACGCGGGGCACGGGCTCGGCATACTCCTCGTCGAGGTGCCCGTCGTAGACGTAGTGCTTGGTCTCCCGGGCGATCATGCCCGAAAGCAGCAGAATGACGATGATGTTGGGAATGGCCATCAACGCGTTGCCGATGTCGGAGATGGTCCACACCACGTCCCCCACCCCGATGGCGCCGAAGAAGGCCACAGCCACGTAGATCACCTGGTACGGCTTGATGCCCTTGGGGCCGAACAGATAGGCCACGCAGCGATTGCCGTAATAGGACCAGCCGAGGATGGTGGAGTAGGCGAACGCGCACATGCCGAGCACGAGCACCGGCGTCCCGAACACGGGGATCTCGGCGAAGGCGGCACTGGCCAAGGCGGCCCCGGTGAAGATGGAGGGGTTGGCCAGGATGTCCGCGCCGATCTCCGGGTGCACGATCATGGTGGACACAAGCACAAGCCCCGTGAGCAGGCAGATGACGCCCGTGGACCAAAACGCGCCGGTCATGGAGATGAGCGCCTGGTCGGCGGGGTTCTTCGTCTTGGCCGCCGCCGCCACAATGGGGGCGGTGCCCAGCCCCGACTCGTTGGAGAACAGGCCGCGCGCGCAACCGAACTGCAGGGCCATCACCATGCCCGAGCCCACGGCGCCCCCGAAGGCCGCCTTCGGCGTGAAGGCGCATTCCAGAATAAGCCCGACGGCCTCGCCGAGCACCGGGGCGTTCATGCCCATGATGACCAGGCAACCGAGCGCGTAGGCGCCGGCCATGATGGGCACGAGCCACTCGCACACCCGCGCGATAGAGTTCACGCCGCCGAAGATAACGGCCGCCACGGCCACGACGATCACAACGCCCACGGCCACGGCCGGAATGGCGGGCACCGACGAGGTGACGATGCCGGAGATGGCCGCCGCCTGCACCGCCGAGCCAGTCCCGATGGTGGCGATGACGGCGAAGGCGGCGAAGGACACGGCACCCAGCGTCGCCCACCACGGCACGCTGCCGTCCGGCCGCGCGAAGGCGCGCTTCCACACGAACATGGCGCCGCCCAGCATGGCGCCAGTTTTGTCGCGAACGCGGTACTTCACGGCCGCGTAGGTCTCGACGTACTTGGTGGCGATGCCGAACAGTCCCGCGATCCACATCCAGAAGATGGCGCCGGGGCCGCCGGCGAGGAGCGCCGTGGCCACGCCGACGATGGAGCCGGTGCCGATGGTGGCGGCGAGTGCCGTGGCCAGCGCCCCGAAGCTGGAGATGTCGCCCTTGCCCGACGGATCACGGCGCACCGACATGCGGATAGCCTGGGGCAACTTGCGCTGGATGAACCCCGTGCGGAACGTCAGGTAGATATGCGTGCCGAGCAACAGCGCGATCATCGCCGGGCCCCACACGACAGAATCGATGGTTGTGAGAAGTTCAATCATGGGTGCGATTGTACTGCATCGAGGGGCCTTCCGCGCGCAATGCGCCGAATGTCAACAAAGTGATGGGCGGGACCTCTACAGCTCGATGGGGTTCCAGGAGCCGTCGATGTCGCAGAGCCACGCCTCGGCGTCGTCGATGGTGAAGAAGGTGAGGCGCGGATCAGCCGCATCATCCCAGTCCTCGCCGAGGGCGACCATGTGCTTGAAGCCCTCCTCGCGGACCTCCGCGCTGGCGCGGTCTTCCAGGTTCGCGCGGCCCCGCAGGATGATCCAGCCGCGCCCGGGCTTCCAAGCGGTCAGCTCCACACGGGGATTGGCCTGCATTTCGCGGTAGCAGTCCTTGGTGGTGGCGGTGCAGAACTGGATCTCGCCGTCCTGCAGCGCGGCGAAGCTGAAGGGGCGCACGTGGGGCTGGGCGCCCTCCGGGGTATCCTCCACCGTGGCGAGGTACCAGGCGGGGACGCTGGTGAGGTAGTCGACGATAAGCTCGTTTCCGGTCATTTCGGGGTCCTTTCTCGGGAATGTGGCTTGTCCGCGTGGGCCCGGAGGCGGAAGTGCCGTGCTCAGACAGCATTCAATGGCATTGCTCGATGAGGGCCATATCGTTCTCCTCTTGCCATTGAATGAACTGCGCGCGGCACCACCGCCTCCAGCCCCACGCTACTCAACTCAAAACGAAAACGGAATGTAGTTGGTGGCGATGACGGCGGCGATCATGAGGACGAGAGCGCCGGTGCCGACGGCGTCGCGCCAGGTGAGGCGCAACGGATCGAGGCGGGTGGTGCCGACGCCGCCGTGATAGCAGCGGGCCTCCATGGCGGCGCTCAGCGTTTCGGCATGGCGGAAAGCGCTCGTAAACAGCGGGATGAGCAGAGCCGTGAGCGACTGGATGCCGCCGCGGAAGGGATTCGCGTTGAAGTGGGCGCCGCGACTTTTCTGGGCGCGGTAGATGATGCCGAGCTCCGTCATGAACTGAGGCAGGAAGCGCAGCGCGATGCCGAGGATCATGCCCAGCTCGTGGGCGGGGACGCCGATGCGCGAAAGCGGCTCCATCAGACGCTCGAAGGCCGCCGTGATGTCGAGGGTCGTGGTCGTCAGGGTGAGCAGGCTCATCCCCATGAGCAGAAGCAGCAGGCGGCAGCCGATGAAGACGGCCGACTGCAGGCCCTTCTCGCTGATGCAGATGATGCCGAACTCGAAGTACACGTGACCGCCCTGGACGAAGAGCACGTTCAGGAGCGCCGTCAGCACCACGAGCACGAGCAAGGGGCCGATGGCGCGGATGGCCTGGAGCAGCGGGATGCGGCTCGCCGCGTAGAAGCCCACGATGAACAGAGCCGCCACCGCGAGCGACAAGGGCGTCGCCGCGCAGAACACCGCTGCCATGAGCACGAAGGACAGGATGAACTTCACCCGGGGATCCATGGCGTGAACCAGCGAGTCCTCGGGCCAGTACTGGCCGATGATGGCGCGATCAGGCATCGTCGCCACCACCCTCGGCGACGGCGTCGGCAGCCCGCAACGCCGCGAAGCCGACCGCCGCATCGGGCGCGGCGGCCACCGGGGTGCCCGCAAGTTGGGCGGCGATATCGGCGGCCAGGGTGCGCTCGTCGTAGAGGTCGCGCCCCAGCGTAAAGCCGGCCTCGCGCAAGGAGGCGGCGAAGGCCTCCGACGCCGGCGCCCCCAGGCCCACGGCCTTCAGCGCTGCCGCATCGGCGAACACCTCGGCCGGCGTGCCCAGGCGGAACAGGCGCCCCTCGGACAGCACGAGGATGCGGTCGCTTAGCGCCGCCAAGTCCTCCATGGAGTGGGACACCATGACGATGGTGCGGCCGTCGGCGTGCAGCTCGCGGATGAGCCCCAGGAACTCCTCGCGGGAGAGCGGGTCCAGGCCGGCCACCGGCTCGTCGAGCACGAGCACCTCCGGCTCCATGGCGAGCACGCCGGCGAAGGCCACGCGGCGCTGCTGGCCGCCGGACAGGTCGAAGGGGCTGCGCTCGGAAAGCTCGTCGAAAGACAGCCCCACCAAGGCCAGGCCCTCCCGCACGCGGCGGTCGACCTCCTCGGTGCCAAGTCCCATGTTGCGCGGCCCGAAGGCCACGTCGTCGTAGACGGTGTTGGCGAACAGCTGGTTCTCGGGATACTGGAACACGAGTCCCACCTGGCGGCGCACTTCGGTGGCGACGCCCTTCTCCGCCAAGTCGCGCCCATCGGCTAGCACGCGGCCGCACGTGGGATGCACGAGTCCGTTCATATGCTGGATGAGCGTGGACTTGCCGCTCCCGGTGTGCCCCGCGACGCCGAAGAACTCCCCTTGCTCCACCGTGAAGGTCACATCGCGCAGGGCCCACACGGCATCGGGCGCGTTGCCCCAGTCGGCCTGGCGGGCGGCGTCCCTCTTGCGACGGCCGCGCTTCTTTTTCGCCTCGCCGCCCTCGTAGGAGTAGCTCACATCTTCGAACGCAAGGCGCATAGCTCCTCCTTCAGGGCGTCGTCGGTGATGCAGGTGGAAACGGGAACGCCCGCGGCCTGCAGCTCGAGCGAGAGCCGGCAGGCGAAGGGCACTTCCAGGGAAAGCGCGCGCAGCTCGTCGGCGCGCACGAGCACCTCTTCCGGGACGCCGTCCATACGCACCTCGCCGCCGTCGAGCACCACCACGCGGTCGGCTGCGGCCGCCTCCTCCATGAAGTGGGTGATCATCACGACGGTCATGCCGCGCTCGTGCAGCTCGCGCACGACGCGCATGAGCCCGGCGCGCCCGCGCGGGTCGAGCATGGCCGTGGCCTCGTCCAGAATGAGGATGGCCGGATCCATGGCGAGCACCCCGGCGATGGCCACGCGCTGCTTCTGACCGCCCGAGAGCGCATTGGTCTCGTGGGACTCGAAGCCCTGCAGGCCCACCTCGGCAAGCGCCCGGGTCACGCGATCGCGCAGCTCGGGGTTCGGGATGCCGAGGTTCTCCGGGCCGAAGGCGACGTCGTTCTCGATGAGGCTCGCCACCAGCTGGTCGTCGGGGTTCTGGAAGACCAGCCCCGCGTTGGAACGGATGAAGTAGGTCTGCTCCGCGTCGCGGGTGTCGCAGCCGAACACGATCACCTCGCCCTCGTCGGGCAGAAGCAGCGCGTTGATGTGCTTGGCCAGAGTGGACTTCCCCGAGCCGTTGCCGCCGAGCAGGCACAAAAACTGCCCCTGGGGCACCGTCAGGTTCAGGTGCCGGAAGACGAAGGCCTCCCCATCGTAGGTGAAGGCGGCATCGCGGAAGTCGACGAAGACATCGGTGCTCATTAGCGGCCCTTAACCTGGTCTTTCTTCGGGGTGATGAAGTTCGAGATGGCCTTGTAGACGATAAGCGTCAGAATGGCGTTCAAAAGGCCCTTCAGCAGGTTGAACGGGATGAGGATGGGCACGATCATGGCCACGACGGCATCGAGCGGCACGCCGAGCCAGGCCGGGGTGACCACAAGGTTGCCGAGCACGGCCATAATGACGGCGAACACGATGCCGAGCACAAGACCGATGATGGCGCCCTTCAGGGTGTGGATCTTCTTGTACACGAGCGCCGAGGGCAGGATGAAGCCAATGACCACGAGCAGGTTCATGAGCGCGCCGGTGAAGTCAGCGAAGAGGATGCCGTGGGCCACCACCGAGATGATGCCGCAGGCGAGACCCGCCGCCGGGCCGTAGGCGAAGCCGCAGACCGCCGCGGGCATGATAGAGGCATCGTAGGAAAGCCACGCCACGCCAGGAAGCAGCGGAAACTCAACGAAGGACAAGAGCACCGAGATGGCGCACAGAAGCGCGATGGTCACGAGCACGCGGGTAGACCAACGGTTCGTGTTCGCCATGGTCTTCTGGGCCGTGGGCGCCTTGGCGGGGCGCACGGTGGAGGAACCGACAGCGGGGTGAGTCGTGGGTTTGTTGGCCATGATGGACCTTCTTTCTCTTCGCGAGGCGTATCTTCCGGAGCCGCTTCCCCTCGCAAAAAGAAAACGAGCCTGTATGAATTCCTTTCATACAGGCTTCCATGATGTCGCGCTTCCGTTTGCGTTGGCCCCATCGGCCGGGGCGCCGGAAGCGCGAGCGTCTGCCTCTTCCATCCGGACTGTAACCGTTGGCCCCGGAATTTCACCGGGTCAGCCTGCGCTCTCGCACAGGGTCGCGGGCTTGCCGGCGCGCGCAGGCGCCGTGCTTACCGCCAGTGAGGATTTCCACCTCGCCCTGAAACAGAATTCACGGGCAGCATTGTAAGCGACAGACGACACGCGCGCAACCCCCGAGCCATCGGATGCGCCCAGCCGTCGATAGCCGCCGCCGATGCCTCGGGGCGACCCCTAGCGGCGACGGGGGTAGAGGACGTAGCCGCGGTCGGTCTCGGCACGCGCCCCCACGACCGCTTCGTCCCTCGGTCGTGGGGGCAGATGTCCATTTGGAAGGCGTCGCCGACGGCGCCCGAGGCGAGCACCTCGTCGGTCGGGCCCTGGGCGGCGACCCTCCCCTTCCGCATCATCACGAGGTAATCGGAGTAGCGAAGCGCCAGATCCAGATCGTGGATGACCATGGCGACGGTCTTGCCCTCGCGTCGGTTCAGGTCGCGCACGAGGGCCATGAGGTCGTGGCAGGCGCTGATATCCAGATAGGTGGTGGGCTCGTCCAGCACGATGAGGTCGGTGTCCTGGGCGAGTGTGCGGGCCACATGGGCACGCTGGCGCTCGCCGCCGGAGAGCTGGTGCAGGTCATGATTGCGGAAGACCGCGACCCCGGCCCGTTCCATGGCGGCTTCCACGGCCGCGCGATCGGTCGGCCCGAGTCGGCCGCCCCACCCCAGGTGCGGATGGCGGCCGCAGGCCACCAGAGCCTCCACGGTCATGGGAGGCACGCGGGAGGTCTGGGCCAGCACGGCCATCAGATGCGCCCGTTCGCGCGAGGTCAAGGAAGCGGTGTCGCGGCCGGCCACTTCCACCCGTCCCGCCACAGGGCGCAAAAGGCCGGCGGCCAACTTCACCAACGTCGATTTCCCGCAGCCGTTGGGGCCGACAATGCTCGTCACCGCGCCCGCGGGGATGACCGCGGAAAGCCCCTCCATGAAGGGGGCGCCCGGCTTGTAGGAGAACGAGAGGTCCTCGTAGCGGATGGCGCACTCCGACGCGCGCGCCTCGACGTCGACAGGGCGCGTGCACGACGTCCTCTCGCTCTGAATGGCACGCTCAGTCAAGGCCGCCTCCTTTGTTCTTCAGGATGAGGTAGATGAAGAAGGGGCCGCCGATGAAGGCGAGCAGAATGCCCACGGGCAGCTCGTAGGGGGCGAACAGCACCCGGGCCAGAAGATCGCATCCCACGACGAAGGCCGCGCCGGCCAAGGCGGACGCCGGCACCACCCAGCGGTTGTCGTGGCCCACGAAGAAGCGCATGAGATGCGGCACCACCAGCCCCACAAATCCGATGAGGCCCGCGAAGCTCACGGCCGCGCCGGCGAGCACGGCGGCCACGGCGAGCATCACCAGGCGCACGGCGCGCACGTTCACGCCCAGACTGTGGGCCGCCTCGTCGCCGAGCGAGAGGATGTTCAGCTTCGCCGCGCCCGCCAGCGCCGCCGCCAGGCCCACGGCGATATAGGCGGCCGGCCACGCCAGATCGCGCATAAGGACCCCGGACAGGCCGCCCACGAGGAAGGTGGACGAGCCGATGTAGGCGTCCGGATCAACAATGAGGATGGTGTTCATGCCGGCGCCGAACACGGTGGTGATGGCGATGCCGGCGAGCACCACGGTAAGGCGGCTGAGTCCCGTGCCCAGCGACAGCGCGAAGATGATGAGCGCCGTCGCGAGCGCCCCGGCGAAGGCCGCCAGCGGCGTGAGCCACAGCGCCCCGGGAACGAGCGAGGCGGCCAGCAGCACGGCAAGCCCCGCGCCGGAGTTCACGCCGATGACGTTGGGGCTCGCCAGCGGATTGTCCAGGCAGGCCTGGATAAGCGCGCCGGAGGCGGCCAGGGCGGCACCGGCCAGAAGGGCCGCCAGTACCCGGGGCACGCGGACGTTCTCAAGGATGTTGCGGGCCGTGGCGGAAACGTCGCCGCCGAAAAGCCACGCCGCCAGCTCCGGCAGGCTCACCGAGGAGGCGCCGAGCATGAGCGCCGCCGCCGTGACCGCCGCAAGAAAGAGGGCGGTCGCGGCAACGACGACGATGTTGCGGGAGACAGAACCCATGGCGCGAGACATCCCCCGTCGCTAGTTCTGCCCGTAGAGGTTATCGAAGAGCCCCTGGTAGGCCGCATCCCACTGGGCGTTGGGCTTTGCGAGGTACAGTGTCGGGTCCAAGGTGATGTAGCGGTCGTTCTGCACGGCGGAAAGCGAGCCCCACGCCGGATTGGCCGCCGTGGCCTCCTCGAGGTTGCGCATGGCCGCCTCGGTGTCGTTGCCCATGGGAATGACGAAGATGAAGTCCGGGTCCATCTCGATAACCGCCTCCAAGCTGAAGTCCTTCAGGAGACTCTTGTTCTCGTCAGCGAGGTTGTTCACGCCGAGGTCGGCCATCATGGCGCCGGTCTGGGTGCCGGAGCTCTGCACGCGGGTGCCGCCGGAGAACGTGGTGAGCAAAAGCGCCGTCGGCGGGTTCTCGGCCGGCACCGCGCCCACGATGCCGTCGATGGCCTCGGCCACCTTCGCGACGTTCTGCTCGTAGAGGTCCGCGCGCCCGGTGATGTCGGTGAAGGTGCGCATGAGGCGCTCGTAGTCGTCGAAGGTGGTCACCTCGAAGTAGGCCACGGGAATGCCCGCGCCGATGAGCGCGTCGCGCAGATCGGCCTGGCTGGAATCGCCGCCGCGGCCGCCGGTGCCGCTCGTCATGATGACGAAGTCGGGGTTAAGCGCCATGATGGCCTCCAAGTTCACTGCCGTGAAGTCCCCCACCGTGGCCACATCAGGACTTTGGATGGTCCAACCGGCCGCCTGGAGCGCATCATCGGAGACGCCCACGAGCGTGCCCCCAGCCAGCTCCCAGGCGTTCGCGAAACTGCCCATGCAGGCCACCACGCGCTGGGGGTTGTCCACGGTGACCTCGTTGCCCGCATCGTCGGTGAAGGTGACCGGACCGGGCGCCGTTGCTTCCGCTGCGGGAGCCTCGGCAGCGGGGGCCTCGGTCGCCTGCTCCTGCTGGGGCGCACTGCCCGCCGGAACCTCACTCCCCTGTTGCCCGCAACCGACCAACGCCAGAGCAAGCGCCGCGGTGGCAGCGCACAGTACAAACTTCTTCAAAACAAAATCCTTTCTATACAAAAACTCACAGGTTCGCCCAAGGAAGTCAGCGAGGTTGCGACAGGTGCCTGATATGGCCCCGCCTTTGGGCCAAGCGGCCTTCGTGCCGCGCC
>OLPW01003787.1_pt1 | contig 11430 bp, 9 predicted proteins | sample 1672161 | NCBI WGS metagenome assembly OLPW01 (sample SAMEA3136654, study PRJEB25190) | human gut metagenome
ACAGCTCGCGGATCATATAACCCACAAACGGCGGCTGCTTGCGCAGGCAATCGATGTGAGGGCCGTAGACGTTGGCAAAGCGCAGGCAGGTCACGGTCATGCCATAAGTGTCGGCAAAGCTTTGGGCAAAGCGCTCGGCGCAGTATTTGGTGTTGGGGTAGATCAGGGTGGGCGGGTTGAACTTGCTTTCCACGGTCGGGAACTCGGTCTCGTTCTCGTACATGGCGTTGGTGGAGGCCTGCACCACCTGTTTTACGCCGGTGCGGCGGGCACATTCCAGCACGTGTACCAGGCCCATGGTGTTGACCTCAACGGCCTGCACGGGGTCGCTCTGGCAGTCCGGCAGGGGCGCGATGCCCGCAATGTTATACACAACATCGAACTTTTCTTCTTCAAACAGCTTGGGCAGGGCTTCGCGGTCGCGGATGTCCATGCGGCGGACTTCGGAGCCGAAATCGTGGTCGTCAAACTTTAAGTTGTCGAGGTTGCCGTAGGAGAAGTTGTCGATGCCGACAACTTCATCGCCGCGCTGCCACAGGGTGTGCCACAGCTGGCCGCCGATGAATCCGGCGGCGCCCGTTACCAGAACTTTCATAAGAGAGCCTCCTTATAAATTGGACGCAATAACGCTGCTTGTATAATTTTCAATGGGCTTTTCGCGCCATTCGCGGGTGACAAATTTCTGCTTGCCGGCCAGGTACCGCCCGCAGAGTTTGAGCAGGCTGATGCCGAAGCTGGTGAGCTTGTTGTTGCTGACCTGGTCCTCCTCCCGCCAGGAGATGGGGAAAAACAGCACACGCTGTTTGAGCTGGCAGAGGGCGAGGATCATGCAATCGTTAAAGTACAGTGTATCAGGGAATTTTTTGTAGTACTCAGTTTTCAGCGGCTCGACCGCGTAGAGGTTCAGGCCGCTGCCCAGGTCGGTGATGCGCTTGCCTGCCACCAGGCTGAACAGGGCGTTGAAGCCGTAGTTGCCCACCACGCGCAAGGCACTGTACCCCTTGATGCGGCTGCCCTTCATGAAGCGGGAGCCAAGGCAGCAATCGTAGTTTTTGTACGTTCCATCGTTTAAGATAGGCAGCAGGTCAGCGACAGCGCCCTGGTCGTCGCCATGCAGCACCACCAGGTGCTGGTAGCCGTGGGCGGCTGCGTAACCGAAGGCCACCTTGTGGCTGCCGCCGAGGCCGTAGTTTTCATCGTTGCGCAAAAGGCGCACGGGGGCCGCCGGGTGGCGGGCCATCCAATCCTGCACGGCGGCCTCTGTGCCATCGGTGGAGCGGTTGTTTACGACGATGCACTCCCCCACCCAGGGCAAAACGTGCGGGTCCAGCAGCTGCGACAGCACGCGCGGGACCTGTTTTTCACAGTTGTAAGCGGGGATGAAAATAAGTAGTTTTTCCATGTGTTTGCTCCTGTTTATGTGGGGTTGGGCGGGCCGATGCGAGCATCGGCCCCTATAGGGAGGGCATCAGCCGACCAGAAGGACCTGCAAGCTGGCGCTGCCATGCGTCACCGTGTACCGGTCCACAATGATAAAATCAGCTTCAATCCAGGAATGAAACTCCGCCATATCGCGGACCTCGGCGTCATCGTACAGGATCACGCGGGGCGTCTTGCTGGGGACGTCGGTGTAATACTGCTCAAACCGGGGGTCGCTGTCGGTGCCGGAGATGACCGACGCCTGGGCAACATCCAACGTACCATCGGCCATTAAAAAGCCCAGGCCGTGCTGCTCGCCGATGGCCTGCAAAATCGGCTGGCCCGCGTAGGGCGCCAGCGCTTCATGCAGACACTCCTGCATGTCGGCGGCTTTGGCGTCGGCATAGATGCCCTTGGCCGGGCCGGTGGTGATGCGCACCAGCGGCGTGTCGGTGATGTCAGCCGATTTCCAGCCGGTTGTCTGCACGCACCAGACGCGACAGACGAGCAAAAACGCCAGCATCGCGGCCAGGCAAAGCACACCCTCGGCGCGGCGGGATTTTGCGGCATTGTCCCCGCCATCCGCATGGTTCACCAGCGCCAGCATACCGCAGACGGCGGGCCATGTCAAGTACATAAAAGTCGGGGCCAATCCAAGCAGCGTCGACCGCAGGATCATGGCGTAGGCCGCCAGCCCCGGCAGATAACCCAGCCAGAACAGCTCGGCGTTGCCGGGCCTGCCGCGGCCGCGCCAGAACGCCCACGCCCCGGCCAACACCACCACCGGCACAAACTGGCGCTCGTCCAGGCTGCCGTCCTTAACGGCACGCAGCAGGCACTGCACCGTGGCAAAGGCTGCCCACAGGTTGAGCAGCCGCCCCATCGTAACAGGCTGCTTTTTAATAAGGTAGAGCGCCGCGCAGACGGCGGCGGAGGCTAGCAGCGGCCAGAGCAGCGACCGTGCTACGGTCAATGCTTGGCCGGCCAGCAGGGCCATGCGCTGGGCGGTGGTGAAATTGTACTGCGGGTCGTGCAAAATCAACGTCAGGCGGCTGAGCAGCAGCGAGATGCTGAACTCCACGCCGGAGAGCGCATACACCAGAAACGCCACACCGCAGACGGCGCAGCTGCCCAGCAGTACCCAGGCGCCGCGGTGTTTCGGCTCGCCATAGCGCTTGCCCAAAATCAGCATGCCGATCCACAGCACGGCAAAGGCCGCCGCGCTTTGGGGGAAAGCCAAATACCCGAAGCAGGCGCACACCGCGCCCAGCGGCACCAGCCACAGCTGCTTGCAGCCGCGGGTGACATAGTGGTGCAGGCAGAGGAACGCCGCCAGCGTCCAGTGGAACTGCTGTCCGGTGTAGTCCGGGCCGAGGAACCACTTGGGCACGAAGGCGAACAGCACCAGCGCCGCCAGCAGCGCGGCGGGCTTGCCCAGGTCGCGGCGGAACTCCCGGTAAAAAACGCAGCTCATGCCCGCCTTGCAGGCCAGCACCACGAGCCGGAAGAACACCAGCACGCCGGTAGTTCCGCCCGTGATGCCGATGAACATCGCCAACAGTGCGGCGACAGGCGGGCTGGACAATTGATGCGGCTCCCACATATCATAAAAGAGCCGGTCGCCGCTGACCAGGCGGTAGCCGAGGGACAAAGCGTACTCCTCGTCGATCTCCAGCCCCGTAAAGGCGCTGCGCAGCATAACGGCAGCGCAGAAAAGTACCAGAATCAGCGGCAGTATGCGGTTTTTACGGGTCTGCGCCATCAGGCGCCACCCCCTTTCAAGGTTTTATGCAGCAGGGTGTCCCGCAGGCAGTACCAGTAGGGCAGGTAGTTCTCGCAGAACGCCCCCCACTTGCGCTGTAGCCGGCTTTGCGGCTTGGCCTGTTTGTTTTTAACCGCTGCTACGTCGAAGTAGCGGGACTTATCCCGCACGGTGATCTTCTGCTCAAAGGGCATCTGCCAGCCCTCCGGGTACCAGTAAGCCGGGGTCAGCAGGCGGTAGTCGCTGCGCTCGGCCGCATAGCGGTTCAGCTGGCTTTCATCATGCCAAAGGGCGATGACATTTTGTTGCAGGTCGGCCTCGGTGCGGCGCTCCAGCTCATGGCAGAGCGCCAAAAACGCCGGGGCCGTGCCGCCGTTGAGACCGCCCGAAACGTAATATTTTCCGCAATTATACGGAATGTACGCTGTGCTTTTTGGGTTGCGGTCGTAGCTGAAAAAGGGCGGCTTTTTATCCCAGAAGCCCGGCTGCTGGACCAGCAGCAGGTTTTCGCCCCTGGCCGGGCGGGGCAGAAATTCTTCCTCGGTGATGGTCTGGGTGCAGGTGAGGTTGGCGTTGAAGAAAAAGAGGTAGTCCATTTTGGACAGAGCAGCCTCTTGTGTCAAAAAGATGGAGAACCGCTTGAGGGTGCTGTAGGGCCAGGGGTAGGGTTCCTGATAGATGCGATGGACGCCGGGGGCGTCCTCGTACTCAATAGCGGGGGCGTCGGTGAATACGAAGTACTCTTTCTCGCAGTTGGGAAGGAATTTTTCGTTGAACGTGCGGTAAAATTCCGGCCAGAACACCGTGTACTTGCCGGTGCAGATGTACAGCATGCCGACTTTCGTCATTCCGCTTTCCCCTTTCGTTTGAGTTTGGCTGCCAGTTTTCCTGCGTAGCTGCGCAGATAAGCGGCATCCCTGCCCCAGCCGTAAACGGCCAGGTTAAGCACGTTGGGCACCACCAGCACCACCAGCACACGGGGCACCAGCCCCAGCCAGCCGCCGGGCATGCGGGCGCAAATTGCGTAGCTGCCACCCATGCACACCGCCAGCGTGACCAGATGCAGCGCCTGCACGGCCAGATAGTGGGCCAGCCCGCCCGCCATGTATCGGCGGAACACCACCACCACGCGCCCTGCCCACATGATGCAGTGGGCCACGACGGTAGCGATGAGCGCGCCGGTGATGTCGAACATCGGGAACAGGATGAAGCTGAGGATGAGGTTGACCGCCGCCGAGCTGACCATGAACCACTGGTCCTGCTCAAAGTGGCCCAGCACCGCGCGGTAGGAGCCGAGCATGCGGTGGTTCCAGCCGACGTACTCGTTTAAGCAGAACACCAGCACGAAGGTGAGGGGCAGCAGCCAGCGCTCGCCCATCCAGGCCCCCATGAAGGGCTGGAACAGGCAAAAGTACGCGGTAGCGACGAAGCTTGCAAACAGGTAGCTGAACAGGTCCATGCCCCAGAACACCTGCTTGTCGTGGTCGTTGGCGGCGGCAGACTTATCGTAGACGATGTTGCCGATGGCCGCGGCGAAGCTGTCCATGACCTTGTTGCCCAGGTCGGTGGCGCTGGTGGAGATGGTGGAGTAGTTGCCAAGGTAGGTCGTCTGCACCGAGCCGCCCAAGCGGGAGGTGACGATGGTATCCGACGAGCCGTAGATGGTATTGGACAGGCGGTGAACCAAATAGTACCGCAGATCATGGAAAATGCCCAAGTCCTTAAAGTCCGCCAGCGTAACCTTGACGTCCTTGACGTAGGGGAAGTCCTTTTTGAACCGCCACGCAATAAGCAGGTTGGCGCAGACATTGAAGAAGATGGACACGCTGAAATACAGCACATAGTTGGGCCACCACATCGACACGGCGATCTTGGCCAGCGAGGTGAGGACGTTGCAGCAGAAGTCGATCTGAGTGCAGCGGTAGCCCTGCTGGGTGCAGGTGTACATCAGCCGCCGGGTAACCAAAAAGTAACTGCACAGCGTGGAAACCACATTTAAACCGTAGACCGTGTAGCCGGTGGCCAGGGGCACGTCCGGCATGATCCACGGCAGGGCGGCCGCACCGCACAGCGCCAGCAGTGCAATGACGCTGCCCACGGCGCGGTAGGCCCACTTGTACATGGACATGTATTTGCTGATCTTTTCCTCGTTTTTGGCGGCGATTTGCTCATACAGGCGGTAGCTGATGACGCTGCCGACGCCGAACTCGGCAATCGAGAAAAAGTTGAACAGCTGGCTGACGACCTGGGACGCGGTGGTGACCTGCGTGCCGAAGTTATCGACCAGCAGCCGCCGCGTGACCAGCCCCAGCAAAAGCAGCAGCAGGCTGGAGCCCAGGGCGTAGGCCATATTTAATAATGTACGTTTGGTGCGCAAATGGGTGTACCTCGTTTGTGTAGTGGTTTGTAGGGGGCGATGCTGGGCATCCGCCCCTACGGCCACCGATTCAGCGTCTGCTTGCCATCCATAAGGTCAGGCGGGGGCCGATGGTTTTCATCATGGTTTGGAACAGTTTCCAATCTTTGCGGGTCTGCACCTCGGTGCCGTGGGAGTAGAGGGGGCGCAGGCGGCGCAGGCCGGGCAGGCAGGCTTTGCGCAGGGCCGTGTCTTTTACGGCGGCGGTGCGGGCCTGGGGCCAAAACACATCGGCGGCGGCGTCCAGCATCACGGCGTAGACCTCCGGGCGTATTTTGCCCAGGGCGGCCTGGGCGGCCAAGTGGCGCTGGGCGGCGGCAAGGGCGTCAAACCGCTTGGGCAGGTTCTTGGCGTCGGTCAGCAAGCTGCCCTGCCGGCCCACCCGGTAGTGGGTGAACACCGTGTCCAAAAAATACAGCCGTGTGCAGTGGTTGAGCAGCATCAGGTCGAAGGGCCAATCCTCGGCCCAGCGCACGTCGTCCCAAAAGCGGACGCCGGTGTCGGCCAGCCAGGCGCGGCGGATGCAGTATTTCCACACCGACCAGTGCCCGGCCCGGTACAGGCTTTTCAGGCGGGCAGCGTAGTCATCGCTGTCAAAGGGGCCGGGCAGCAGGCGCAGGCCGGTGTGTTCGGTCAGGGTGCCGTCGGGCTGCCACTCCAGATGCTTGCCGATGAACCAGTCGAAATCCGGATGAGCGGCCAGTTCTCGGCGCAACGTCTCCAGCAGGCCGGGGGCCATGGCATCGTCGCTGTCCAGGAACAGCACCCACTCGCCTTTTGCGGCGGCCAGCCCGGTGTTGCGGGCGTTAGCCAGGCCGCCGTTTTGCTGGTGGAGCACCCGCAGGCCGGGGATCTCCGCCGCCAGCACGTCACAGATCTGGCCGCTGCTATCGGTGGAGCCGTCATCCACGAGGATGCACTCCCAATCCCTGGGACCGGGCTGCTCTGCCACGCTTTTGACGCACGCCGCCAGGTAGTTTTGCACATTATAAACAGGCACGATGATGGAAAACTGGGGCATGGTTTCTCCTTTTTAATCGGTCTCTATCAGCTGCCAATCCGGCAGATACAGCGCGCTTTTTTTGGTGTGGGCGTACCATTTTTCGGGGGCCAGCACCAATTTGTCCGTTGCCTTGGCCAGATACTGTGCCCACCAGCTGTAGGTGGAGTTGCTGAGCACGAAGCCCCGGCACTGCTCCATCAGGGCCATATCCCCCACCGCGCTGCCCCGGGGGGCAAAAACGGCGGGCAAGTCGGCGGTGTTCAGGTTTTGCTTTGCCCAATCCACATCGTCCGAAAACACGAATAATGTTGCATCGGGGTGGGCAGCTTTTACGGCAGCTGCGGCGCGGGCGTAGTAGGCCGGGGTGCATACCTGCAAAATCTCGTTCTCGGGGCGGCAGTAGTCGCCCCGGCGCAGGTGGACGGCTGTCGGGTAAGCGGCGGCCGCGATGGCGGCGGCCAGCTCCCCGGCGGGGGCGGCTTTGGGGCGAAGCTCCGCTTTGATTTTATCTGCAAAATCATCGAAGTACCGCACACTTTGGAAGTATCCCCACGCCAGAAAGTCCCTGGCACGGCCGCGGTGTACGGGGGTATAGCCGTCGGTGGCAAAGTGCAGACCCAGGGCGTTCAATGCCGGGGCACAGCGGGTTTCAAAGGGCTGCCAATCCCGGGCCATCAGGCCGCGGCGCTGCTCGTACTTGATCATCAGCGCTTTGGCAGTGTTCTGCCGGGGCAGGTGGGCCTTGGCGAAGCCGGGGTCAGCAAGGATCTGTACATCCGGGCTGATGGACAAATCGTTCAGTGCGCAGACAGTGTGGGCGGGGGCGCCGTCCTTCCAATCCTGGCGGTCCAGCAGAGTGACGGGTTCGTTGCAGCGCAGGCCCAGGGCGCGGGCGAAGGCGTAGATGAACATCTGGTTGCCCAGGCCCCCGGCAAGTTCGGCGTAGATCATGCGCGCGCCCCCAGTCTGTCGTACAGTTCCTCCATGCGGCGGGCGGCGGTCTTCAGCTCGTAGCCTGCGGCGGCAAGGGTGGGCCAGTAGTCGGTGTGGTCGCCGTGGGCGGCGATCTCGTTGGCCTTGGCGGCCCACTTGGTAAGGGGCGCGGTCAGCGGCAAGAAATGCACAAGGTCTGTCACCGAGCCGTCATTGGGCACATTGGTGGAAGCAAGGCAGGGCACACCGCAGCCCTGGGCCTCCACCAAAGTGACGGGGCTGCCCTCGAAATTGGAGGGCAGCAGGAACAGATCGAAGGCGTTCATAAACGCAGGTACGTCCTTTTGTACCCCTGCAAACAGGATGCGATCGGTCAGGCCGTGCTTGGCCGCAGCCTCGCGCATGGGCTGCTCCATCTCGCCTGCACCGACGAGAAGCAGCTTCCAGGCAGGATCGGTCTGGGCCATGGCGGCGAAGACTTCGACGAGGAACAGCGGGTTTTTCTGGTGGTTGAGCCGGCCAACGAAACCCGCCAGCTTGTCGGAATCCGCCACGCCCCAGGCAGCGCGGGTGGCGGCGCGGGCGGCAGCATCCGGGTGGAAGCGCCCTTGGTCGACGGCGTTGCAGGCCACCGCAAAGTTGGGCTTGCGGTCGATGTGGTCGCCAAAAACGAACCGCCCGGCGGCGACGCCGCAGCCCAGAAAGTAATCGGCAAACAGCTGGTAGACCCCGTGGGCAGCGCGCCAGGTCAGCGTTATGGGCGGGTAGACGATGTGGCTGTGGACGATGATCTTGGCGCGGGGGCAGAGGGCGCGCATCATGGCGCAGACGGGTGCGCCGATCTTGCTGGCGGTGTGGTAGTGGATGATGTCATAATTTTTATGATTTTTCAGGTGGCGGTACAGGGCCCGGATGCGGTCCTTTTTATGGTCCGGCACACCGATGATGTTGACCCCATGGGCGATGAGGGCAGGGGCGGTGCTTGCCTGGTCGGCCGGGCAGAGGCCCACAAAGAGGTCAACTTTATATTTAGTTGTATCCAGATTCAGCAGCAGGTTTTGCACATAACGCTGCACGCCGCTTTGTACACCTAAGTGGTTGCTGATCATGAGAATACGCATAGATACATCCTTTTATTGGTTTCCGGGCGTCGGACACTTTACCAGTAACTGCCGCCCTCTACTTTTTCTTTATGAGCCAAAGTCTCCTCGGGCCGCACCCAGGCATCGTTATAGAGTTTGCTGATAATCGGGTGGTCATCCCAGCGTTTGCCGCGGATGCCAAAAAGGAGTTGCAGGGCGCCGCTCATTTGGATGGCGGCGTGGCCGGTGTCGCGGGCGTGGGCGGCCAGAGGCAGGCCGTAGGCACCGGCACCGATGACGGCCACATCATACGGTGCAGCGTCCATTTGCTGTTCCATGGCGGCCAGGGCATCAAACCAGCTGGCGTAGCCTGTGTCGGCCCCGGCCAGGCCCTGCACGGCCTGCACGATGCGCAGGTCGGCAAACTGCGGTAAAATATCGGTGCCGGGGAACAGCTCGGCACGGCGTGCATATTGTCGCTCTATCGTTGTTTTAAAGGGGTGCACCACCAGCACACGCTTTCCGGCCAGTGCGGCGCTCCACGGGTGGGGGTGGTAGTAGGGCTCCAGCGCGCGCAATTTGGCATAGCGGGTGGTTTCTGCGCAGCCACGGATGACCTCACGCTCAGCCCCCACATTCCACAGCGCCAGCAGGTCAGCGGTATGGGCGGCCTCAGTGTACAGGCGGCAGAACTTTGCCAGCGTGGCATCATCCGTGGGGAACACGCCGGAAAGGTTCTGAATGTCCTGCCGTGTTTTTTCGGCAAAGCCCACGCCGCCGCAGCGCAGGTAATCGGCCACGGTACGCATCTCGGTAGCGCCGCAGCGGGCGGCCATGTAGGGGGCGCCGGCGGCGATGGCCGCGGCGATGGCATCGTTGCCGGCCTCAGCTGAAAGAATCGTCAGGCCGCGATATTTCATGCTGAAGCGCAGGCTGCGGTAAAGGTCGGCGGCTTTTTGCACCAGTTTGTTGTCGTTATCCATGGCGGTTTCCTTTGGCGGGCAGCAGGGTCAGCGCCAGCTCGGCACTGTTCTGCCACAGAAAATGCTCGTTGATACGTCGTTGTGCAGCAGCGCCCATCTCGGGCGTGATGCGGCCCAGAGCCTCGGCCAGCTGGGGCCCCGTGCTGCACAGCCAACCCCTGAGGCCGTCCTCGATGATGAGGTCCGGCCCCGGCGCGTGGCGAGCCACTGGCGGGCAGCCTGCAAACATGGCCTCCAGCAGGCTCATGCCGAAGATCTCCTGATCGTTCAGATTCACAAAAGCATCGCAGGCATGATAATAAACGTGTACAGACTCGTTGGGCAGCTGGGGGATCATCCGGCAGCGGGCGGCCAACCCCCGGGCGGCCAGCAGGCGGGCCCGCTCCCTGGGTGCCCTGGCCGATGATGACGGCCTGCCAATCGGGCGCGGCCTCCAGCAGGGGCACCAGGTCCAGCGGTTTTTTGTAGGCATCCAGCCGCCCTACAAAGACGAAGATCTTCGCGTCAACGTCCAATTTCAGGGCGCGGCGCAGGTCGGCCCTGGTGCCGGGCACGTCGGGGATGATGGCAGTGTCCAGCCCCACGGGCATCAGCCCGGCGCAAGGCACGCCCAGGCTTTGCAGCTCGGCGGCGACGGCGGGCGTTTTGGCGAAGGTAGGTGTTTTTTTGTAAACGGCCAGGTTGCGGCGCAGCAGCAGGTCCATCACAGCGCGGACAGCGGCGCGGCCGGAGGTGCTTTTCAGCGCGCCCAGCTGGCTGTAAAACAGGATGCCGTGTTTGCGGCAGAAGCGGTAGAGCGACGGCACGCCGGGGGAGTTATCGCCCATGACGTGGACCGCATCGACCTGCTCGTCCAGCAGCACCTGCCAGCTGGAAAAGAACGCCTGTGCGCCTAATTTTCGTACCGGGAGGTAATAAATCTTTACGTTCGGCTCCGGGTTTTCCACCGTGGGGGCCGCAGCGCCCGGCGCAGGGTACAGCACCACGGCGCGGCAGCCCAGGGCCGCAAAGGCGCGGGCCAGGCCGACTTCCTGCCGGTTATACAGGCCCTTCTGGCCTGAGGGGCCGCAGTAAAACTGCGGTATAGCGATTGTTTTCATTCCTTGTTCGGTTCCTTATTTTCCGGCGGCGTCAGCTTGGGCAGGCGGGTCAGGTAGCGGGCGTCGATGACTTCCAGCCGCTCGTCCCGGCTGTAGGTGTGGATGCCGACGATGTCCTCGGTGCGCAGGCCGGTGATGGTCACGTTGTGGGGCATGGCGGCGCAAAGGGGCACCTCGCTGCTACCGCGGCGGGCAAAAAATTGCAGGTAAACGCCATAATCCACCTTGGTGCTGACCTGGGTGGCGTGGATGACCTGCCCGCCCAGCACAAACAGCGGCCCGGCGTTGCGGCTGGTCAGGTCGTTTTCCCGGTGCTGCAGGTTGTAGGCTTCGTCCGGCAGCAGGGCAAAGGGACCTGCCGGGGCGGAGGCGGCGTCCGCCTGGGCGCCGGGCACGGTGTCGACAGGGGCCTCGGCGCGGCGCAGAGTGTAGCGGCGGTAACGCACCCAGAGCTGGTTTTCAGGCAGGGTCTCGCTGCAAAGCAGGGTCAGCTCGTTGGGGGTGCGGTTGACCAAAATCGTATCGCAGAGTTCGGCTTCCACGGCAAAGCGCTGCACCAGCTCCCACTCGGCCGGGAAATTTTTGCAGCGGTAGATGCGCAGGCTGTGGTCGCTGCCGGTCTCGGGGATCATCCAGGTCTCGCCGTTCCAGTCAAACACTGTGGGGAAGGAGAGGTGGAAGTCCTCCTGCAGAGCGACCTGCCACTCCCCTGCCGCGCCGTCGTCGTGCAGC
>OLPW01003796.1_pt1 | contig 11397 bp, 6 predicted proteins | sample 1672161 | NCBI WGS metagenome assembly OLPW01 (sample SAMEA3136654, study PRJEB25190) | human gut metagenome
AAGCCATCGTAGTGGCTGGCAACCATGCCTAGGTGCTCGTCACGCACCCACTGTTCGAAAGCCAGCACGTAGCGAGCCATTTCGCGGATGCTTTCTTCTTCGTAGTCACCCTTGATCTCAAAGGTGTCGTGAATGTCAGCGATCTTTGCAGCGATGGCCTCTTCGTCATTCACATCGTCGGCGATAGCCCACATGCGCTCCCAGTCAAACTGCTTGGTATAGAGGCCCATGCGGTTGTAGAGGTTGGTCTCGTCAATGTAGAGGTCCATCATGCCGGGATATGGCCTGCCAATCTGAGCGATGTTGGTATCGCGGAAGCGGCGGCACACCTGTGCGGCCAAGCACCAATCCTCGATTTGGGCAGCGGCCTCAGGGTCGCCACCTTCAACAACACCCGTGATTACAGCATGGCGCTTGCCGGCGCGGTTGAGGTCGGCAATCATTTCGCCCACGGCTCCGCCTGCGTATCCTGTGCCTAGCCATTCGGCAGTGCCCGCTGTGTCAAAGTCAAGGCAGCGCAGCTTCTGCAAGTTCACTACCACGACTGGCACGTCCAAATCGCGTACGGCGGGTAGCATGTTGTAGCTGGTGCAGTAGGTGAGTAGCTGCAAGATGACCAGGTCTACATCTGCTGCGCGGAAAGCATCGCCTGCAGCCTGTGCCTGTTCTTTTGTGGTGACCAAGCCGCCATCGATAAGCTCGACGGTGTCAGGAAGCGTCTTCTTAAATGCGGCATACTGCTCTTCAAATTCGGGTACAAGCTCCGGGAACTGAGGCAAGTACGCCTGCAGCGCGATGGAGAACACGCCGACTTTCGCTTTCGTTTCTACTAGCATAGGCAACCTCCTGTTGTCTGTTTACCTGCGGTATGTCTATCTGTTGCACATACGGCTGCTGCCACATGTGTCTGCTCTACTGTCTTACTCAAAACGTGCTACATCGAATGATGTCGCAATTGCATCGCGCACGCTTTGTAAATTGGGGAATACGCCATCCTTAATCATTTGGACAGCAAGGTTGCCTAAGCTGGTGCCTTCAATCGGTCCGGCAAATACAGGAATGCCGCATGCCTGAGTGGTCAATTGGTTGAGGTAAGCATCCTGGCATCCGCCTCCTACGATATTGATAGAGGTGTAGGTGCGGCCGGTAAGAGATGCCATTTCAGCAATTGATTCGGCATAGCACTCAGAAAGGCTTACGTATACGCAGCGCATCAGTTCGCCTACCGTGGTAGGCACTTCCTGGCCCGTTTCAAAACAAGCAAGACGAATTTCGTCAATCATCGAATCGGGTGCAAGGAAGCGATCATCGTTAACGTTGACGTGTGCTTCAAAGTAGTCTGCCGCTTTGGCTTCTTCAATCAAATCACCAAAGCCCATTTCGTGATCTGATCCCATAAAAGCAGGCAGTTCGGCTTCAATGGCGGCATGCTCGTCTAGCTGAGCAGCGCTTTCTTCTTTGCCTGATACATAAGAAACACCATTAAGTTCACGGCGAATAGACTGGATCATCCAAAGTCCCATGATGTTTTTCAAAAATCGGAAGCGTAAATCATAGCCGCCTTCGTTGGTAAAGTTTTGGAAACGGGATGCGTCAGAGGTAATGGGACCTTCATTTTCGACTCCCAATAAGCTCCAGGTGCCCGACGAAAGAAATACCGCATCATCGTCTCGTGCAGGAACTGCCAAATAGGCGCTGCCGGTATCATGTGTGGCCGGGGCAATAATATGGGGAGCATAGCCAAGAGTTTGCTCAATGGCGGGCAAAACAGGGCCCAAATCGGTACCGGGCATTACCACCTTGCAAAACATATCGGAAGGTATGCCGAATGCATCCAAAATCACCTGATCCCATTGCTGGGTTCGTGCGTTAAGAAGACAGGTGGTAGTAGCGTTGGTGTATTCGTTGACCTTGGTTCCGGTAAGAAGGAAGGCAAGGTAGTCGGGAATCATCAAGAAGCTTTTTGCCTGCGCAAGCTGTTCAGGGTGTTCGCGCTTTAAGGCAAGAAGCTGATAGATCGTGTTGAAGGGTTGTCGCTGAATTCCAGTACGGCGATAGACGGCATCGGGTGCCATGATACGATCCGCCACAGAATACATGCCATTTGTGCGTTCGTCTCGGTATGCGACGGCTTCTCCGATCAGGTGGTCGTTTTCGTCTAGCAAAACAAAGTCAACGCCCCAGGTATCGATGCCGATAGTCTTTGGGGTGAAGCCTGCCTCCTTGCATTTGGCAAGGCCGGCAACGGTTTCGCGGAACAACATATCAATGTCCCAACAGTCGTGGCCATTGATGCGCTTTTGGATGTTGTCGAAACGATGAATTTCGGTCAGCTCTATCTGTCCTTCATTCACGGTGCCGATTACAACGCGTCCTGAAGAGGCACCAATATCAACGGCGGCATAACAATTCGAAGGCATTGATGAGGCCATTTAATTGCCTCCTTCCTCGATGCCAATTTGGACAATTTGCATCACATTAGTTGGGCGGGGGGAAGGAAGCGAAGGATCCACCCCAGCATCATCAGTGTTAGGGGAGGTTGTTCTATCGCCCAGAGTAAATACTGCTACATCTCCTTTATGAACATAGCCTTTTTCACTTACCACTGAACGGGCCTGTTCAAGAATAAAGGAGGCATCGCCAACAACCTTGCCAAGAAGAGGTGTGACGCCCCACGCAAGTTGTAAAGAGCGGCGATTTTCTTCGGTAGGCGTTACGGCATAAATAGGTGCCTTCGGCCGGTAATTCGAGATGAGTCGTGCCGTACGTCCGGTCATAGTAGGCGTCACAATACATGATGCGCCCACATGTTCGGCGGCAGTAACTGCGGCAAGGCCAACAACTGCCGAAATACCATTGGGTTCGGCGGCGCGGTTAGGAATAGAACCTTGTTTGTAGATATGAGGCTCAGTTGCTTCGGCGATCTGTGCCATGGTTTGAACGGCAGGCACCGGATACATGCCAATAGCGGTTTCTCCCGAAAGAGTAAGCGCATCGGTGCCGTCATAGATTGCATTTGCAATGTCAGCTACTTCTGCGCGGGTAGGACGAGGATTGTGAATCATCGAATCAAGCATTTGTGTCGCAGTAATAACAGGGCGATATGCACGATTGCATGCTTTGATGATGGTCTTTTGCAGAAGAGGAACCTGATTGGAGGGAACCTCAACGCCCAGATCGCCTCGCGCTACCATGACCGCATCAGAAGCGGAAATAATTTCGTCAATATGTTCTACCGCGCGAGCATTTTCAATTTTTGCTACTACGCGGATAGAACCTCCGCCATGGGAAGTAAGAAATGATCGGATAGCGCGTACATCATCAGCGCATCCTACAAAAGAAGCTGCAACGAAGTCTACCTTCTGTTCAATGGCAAACAAAAGATCGGCCTCGTCTTGTTCGGTCATAACAGGCAGAGGAACATCGGTTCCGGGGAGATTGAGCTGCTTGCATTCTCCCAGCATGCCTGAATTTTGAACGGTACATTGAATTTCGGTGCCGTCTACGCGATCTACCGCAAGTTCGATAAGGCCATCGTCCACTAAGATGATGGTGCCTGGCTCAACGTAGTTATAAAGACCAGGGAATGATTGATGAATGCGGCGGGAAGTTCCGAGGATATCTTCTTCGGTAAGAAAGATATTATCTCCTGCGCGGAGTAATACTGGTTTGCCGCCTTCCAGCTTGCCTGTACGAATGCTGGGGCCCTTGGTATCAAGCATTAAAGCGCAGGGAGAATCAAGTTCGCGACGAACTTTTTTGAGCCTGTCCATGCGCGCCTTGTGTTCGGCATGTGAGCCGTGAGAGAAATTGCATCGCGCTACATCCATTCCGGCTTGGAGCAGATTTTTAAGCGCCGATTCCGAGTCCACTGCTGGACCCAGCGTGCAAATAATTTTTGTTCGTTTTGCCATAAATTCTGTTCGCCTTTCGGTAGGAGTGAATTTCGGCCATTGGCGGAAAAAGAATCGTTACGTGAAAGACGAGTTTCGATTCTTTCCACTAGCAGGTCGAAACTAACCACTCAAGGGCAACATTACTATTGTAGGGCAAATTTGTATATATGCAGATTATTTAGTGCCATAAAACAAAGAAGATGGTGCAAAACAATGAGTTTTGCGCCATCTGTTCTTCCTTGAGGTTTCCTGCGGGTTCTTATGCCGGTCAAAGACGTTGAGTCGCGGGATGTTTTTAGGCTTGGTAGGGATAGCTATTAATAAGATCGCTTACCGTTACGAAGCGATATCCTTCCTCCTTAAGCTTTGGCAGTGCTTGCTTAAGGGCAGCAACGGTTTCTGAGCGATCGCCACCACCATCGTGCATAAGAATGATTTCGCCGGGACCAGCGCTTTCGATGCGCTGTGCGATAACATCCGTTCCTGGTTTTTGCCAGTCTCCCGTATCAATATTCCAGCCAATTTCTGCGTTAATTTGGCTGCTCAAATCACTTGCGACTGAAGCGTCGAAGTTTCCACCAGGAGATCTAAACATTAAACTTGCGTCTTTTCCGGTAGCATCCTTGATGGCTTGCATGCCCTTTTCGACTTCTTGCTTACGCTCGTCGGTTGACATCAAAATCAGGCTTACACCCTTGCCGCTGCCTTCTGCATGATCCCAGGTATGAGTGCCGATTTCATGTCCTTCGTCTGCGGCGCGCTTAACCAAATCTTCGTGACCGGAGATCTTCTGTCCAACAGTAAAGAACGTTGCTTTGGCATCGTTTTCTTTGAGGATGTCAAGAATGGCAGAAGTTGAAGAATCCCACGGACCATCGTCGAAGGTCAGTGCGATTACTTTGTCGCCATTCGAATTTACGTTGTAGTACTGCAAAACGCCATTGACTGGATCTTTGGTAGTCACTTCAGCGGTTTTGCCAGATTCTTTACCAGTACGAACTACCTTTTCTCCTGCTTCACCTTTCTGGGTGTACAGATGTACTGCGCCGGTGCCCTGAACTTCGAGGGTGGGCTGAATAGCTTGAGGATCCCCCTCGGTGTAGTCTTCGGTGATATCAGCGCCGTTGGTAAGGGAAATATCATCTCCCTCGTTTAGATGGGTAGAAAGGTCATCCTTGGCTTCGCCGTTAATGGTTGCCGTAGCGCGGGTGCCTTCTCCTTCACGCATGACTGATCCATCGACGGCAACATAATTACCTGGAGTTACCGAAACGGTATTAGTATCGAGCAGCCCTTCGAGGGAACGCTGCTGTCCTTCGATGGTTTGCTGTTGCCCGTTGATGGTTACGTTTACGGGCTTATTGGTATTCCATGTGGTAAAGGCAAAAACGCCGATAGCAACCAGCGCTACAGCACTTGCACCTGCAATGAGCTTGGTACGCAAAGAGCCCGACATTTTAGGACGAGGGCGATTAGCGCTGAGGTAACGCTCGGCGCTAAAGTCAGAAGATTCGGGCACTCTGCTTGCAGAATTGACAGATCGTTTGGTGGCACTTTGTCGTGCGCTTGGCCTTGAGGAACTAGTGCGGCGTCTTGGGGAAGCAGTTTGATAGTTGGTTTCTGATTCTGTCTGACGTGGCATGGTTCCGCTTGCAGAGGGTGCTGCTTGTTGTGGACCGCTTTGTGCCGAAGAGTACTGACGTGGCATGGTGCCGCTTGCAGAAGGTGCTGCTTGTTGCGGCATTCTTCCGCTTGCAGAGGGCGCACTCTGGCGTGGCATAGTGCCGCTTGCACCTGAGGCAAGAGCACCGCTTACGGAAGGAGAGCCTTGATAAAAGGGAGCCTGCCCTGTTGTTTGCGGGTTTTGGCGCGGAATTCTTCCGCTCAAAGTTGCTTCTCCTACATGGGGTGTTCTGCTGGTACGCGAAGAATGAGCGTTGGGAACACCCGCCGAAGCGCGATATGATGCGTGATCAGAATAGGCCGAATGAACAGAAGCATTGGAATAGCGGCTGCGACCAGTGTGTTCAAAAGACTGATTGTGCCAGGAATCGTGTGCTTCAGTTCTGCTTTTTTGAGCCTGCGCGTATCGTTGTGCAGGCGAGGGCGCATTCTGATTAGGATCATGCGCACTATACATTTGGCGTTCGCGTTCTAGTTCGTCTCGGGCATTAGGAACGTTCATGCGTTGTGCAGCAGGCACACGTGAAGAATAAGCACGAGCTGAAGAATAGGGCGTGTGCGAAGAGGGTCTATGAGAAGAGTGGTTATGTGGTTCGTTTCTCTGCGGCATTTTATCCTCAACCAATTACTTTTAAGTGAAGCTATAAAACAATCGAAGTTATACAACGATTAAAACAAGTAACTTTAGCGAATCGCGCCTCATTTTCTGTATAAAACAGTCCAAATTAAGCGCCCTTCGCGTTGCCCCATTGTACTCGGAGCGTTCCATAAATAAAGGGGTTATTCAAAAACGTTACCAAAATGGTGTCGGTTTCAACTATGGGGCAAATGGGAAGGGTAGCAAAAAGACTCAAAAAGCTTTTGGATAAGCATCTTGCCGTCAGAGAATTTTACCGAAAAACCCTTGCACAATATACCCCATGGGGGTATATAGAGTAGTGGAAACAAAAGAGCTTGCCAAAAATAAACCTTGTCTCAGCTTGTGATGAGCTTTACTAAGGGGCCTCGCTTAAGCTCGCAACGGATTTTGTCTAAGTTTGCAAAGGAGTTTTTGATGACTGCTACCAATTCCTGCTGCGCTCAACAATCAAGTCAGGAAGCGGGCGACAAGCGTATGTGTGCTTGCCATTACAAAGAGACCGAACGTGCAGAAAAACTGCAAGCGGATGTCAAAAAGCGCCTTAACCGTGCAATTGGTCAGCTAAACGGCGTGAAGAACATGATTGATGACAACCGCTACTGCGGGGATGTTCTGACTCAGCTTGCAGCGGCGGAAAGTGCGGTGCATTCAGCGGCTGAGCTTATTTTGCGTGACCACTTGGAAACGTGTGTAAAAGATCGCATTCAGCGCGGAGACGATGAGGTCATCGAAGAAGCAATGCGCCTTATCAAAAAGTTTGCACATTCGTAAGGCTCGCAAGACAAGCAAGGCTTACGGAGAACAAGGTAGAGAAAGAAGAAACATTCTCAAAGTATTCTCAAGGCAAAGCTCTCGAACAGCGTTTTGATGAAATGACGAATCAGGTGAACTATGTCGGATAAACAGATTTTTGACATAACAGGAATGACCTGTGCGGCGTGTTCTGCCCGAGTTGAAAAAACTACGAATAAGGTAGAAGGCGTTCGGCAGGCAAGCGTAAATCTTTTAAAGAATTCAATGGAAGTTGAATTCGAACAAGATGCGAATATTTCAGCGGTAACTCAAGCGATTGAAACTGCTGTCGATAAGGCAGGCTATGGTGCTTTCCCGCGTGCTTCTAATCAGGCGGCTTCATATGGAGGATCGGCAGCAACAGGCCTAGGTGCGCATTCCTTGCAAAATAGCTCTACAGCTCAGGTTAGCTCGGCTGGTCAAGGGGATGCCGAGCAGGCTTTTCTCGGGACTGATTCTGCAGCGAACAGGGCATCAAGCATTGCAGAAAAGGAGCAAAAAGCCATTTTTAAGCGACTGGTAATTTCGGTCATTTTCGCTGCGCCTCTTTTCTATATTTCTATGGGACATATGTTTGGCTGGCCATTGCCTGCTTTTTTCTTGGGCGAAGAAAATGCTCTTGTGTGGGCGTTAACGCTTTTTGTTTTGCTCATCCCGGTGATTTGCGTGAACTTCAAGTTCTTCCGTATGGGGTTTAAAACTCTGATACATGGCGCACCAAATATGGATTCACTTATCGCGCTTGGCTCAGGTGCTTCTACTCTGTATGGCTTGTATGCGTTGTTCCAGATGGCTTTTTATGCAGGTCATGGAGATTTGGGGCAGGTTCACGCCTATGCGATGAACTTATACTTTGAATCTGCGGCTTTGATTTTGACGCTCATTACCCTTGGCAAGTATTTCGAGGCGCGAGCCAAAGGAAAGACAACAGACTCCCTTTCCCAGCTGATGGATTTATCTCCTAAACAGGCTCTTCGTCTTGAAAATGGTACAGAAACACTAGTGGATGCTCGCGAGGTACGCGTTGGGGATGTTCTAGTCGTCAAAACAGGCGAATCGGTGCCGGTTGACGGAGTTGTGCTGGAAGGCGAAGGTTCGGTTGACGAATCGGTTATAACGGGCGAGTCGCTTCCTGTGACAAAGCGCGCAGGATCAGCGGTAACGGGAGCTACGGTTAATACGAGTGGCTGGTTTACCATGCGTGCAGAGCGCGTAGGGTCAGACACGGTCTTGGCGGGAATCGTCAAGTTGGTTGATGAAGCAACAAGCTCAAAGGCTCCTATTGAAAAATTAGCCGACAAGATCAGTGGTGTTTTTGTTCCTGCGGTTATAGCTATTGCGATAGGTACCTTTATTGTTTGGATGGTTCTTGGTGCCGATTTCGCTACTGCTCTTTCGTACGCTATTTCGGTGCTGGTAATTTCTTGTCCCTGCGCACTTGGTCTTGCTACGCCAACAGCCATTATGGTTGGAACGGGTCGTGGTGCGGTCAACGGCATCTTAATCAAAGATGCGCAAGCTCTTGAAACGGCGCAGGGTGTTAAAACGGTTGTCTTTGATAAGACCGGAACGATCACGCAAGGAACTCCCCAGGTGACTGAGATCGCGATTGCTTCTGGATCTGCGCCGCAAGCACAAGCACAAGCACAGCCGCAAACAGGATCTGTGCCACTGCCAAAATCGATGGTGCGCTTTCAGCTTGAGAATAACGGTAAAACATCAGATATTTCTTCTGTTTTTGCTGCGACCTCTACTGAAACAAAGCAGGAATTAACTCATTTTCTGCAGGTGATAGGTGCGCTTGAAAATCACTCAGAACATCCTCTAGCTAAAGCTCTCATGCGTCTTGTAAAGCAAAGTGGTGTCTTCGTTTCTGAGGTAGAAAACTTTTCGCAAAGCGTTGGCGAAGGAATCATGGGTGAAGTCGAAGGGCGCCAGTGTTTTGTGGGTAATGCTCGCATGATGCAGGCGCGCGGTATTGCTGTTGACCCAACGTGGACACAGGATCTTGCAGAGGCAGGGAAGACGGTTCTTTATCTTGCGCAGCAAAATACCCTTCTTGGGTATGTAGCAATAGCCGATGTGGTAAAGCCTACCAGCGCTGCTGCAATTAAGCGTCTCCATGATATGGGTATCAAAACGGTCATGTTGACAGGAGATGAGAGCCGTACCGCTGAGGCAATTCATAAACAGGTTGGCACCGATAAAGTAATTGCGGGTGTGCTTCCTGCCGATAAAGAGCGCGTGGTTCGTGATCTCTCTAAAGAAGGCAAGGTCGCAATGGTGGGGGATGGCATCAACGATGCTCCTGCTCTTGCGCGTGCAGACGTTGGCATAGCAATCGGCGCAGGTACGGATATTGCACTTTCGAGTGCCGATATCGTGCTTATGCATAGTGATTTGCTCGATGTACCGTCAGCGCTTGATTTGTCGCGTGCGACTTTGCGCAATATAAAACAAAATCTCTTCTGGGCACTGTTCTATAACGCTTTGTGCATTCCTATTGCAGCAGGTGTTCTTGCGTTTGCAGGCTTTAGTCTCAATCCCATGATTGCGGCGGCAGCGATGAGCTTTAGCTCGGTTTGCGTTGTAACGAATGCTTTGCGTTTGCGTCGTTGGAAGCCTTCGGTTTCTCATCAAGTAACCACGGATAGGAAGACAGAAGCAGAAGCAAAACCAGAAAATAAACCCCAAGGAAAGGATGAATCAATGGAAAAAGTATTACATGTTGAAGGTATGATGTGCCAAAATTGCGTTTCTCATGTCAAAAAGGGACTTGAGCGTGTAGAGGGTGTTGAAGAGGCTCAGGTTGATTTGGAAGGAAAGAGCGCCACGGTAAAGCTCAGTGCAGATGTACCAGATCAAACGCTGATTGATGCAGTGGTGGAAGAGGGCTACGAAGCCAAGATCGCCTAGTTTGCTATCTCGGTGGCTTTCTGTCCTCTTTTTCTGAAGAGCGTATATAGGGTTATAGGTCATTAACCCTATATATTTCCTAGTACGCAAAATGGCTGCAGCGCTTATATGCTGCAGCCATTGTTGTGTTAGGTATCGGCTCCTGTCGTATTCGACCCAAGAGCCATTATGCTTTGTTTAGCAACCTGATAAAAAGTCTGTTGCGTCAGGTTTCCGTTAAAGGCTTATTGCGAAAAGCTTGCCTCTATTCTGCCTCTATAAGTCCGATGTAATAAACAGACTTACGACTTACTTGGACTCTTTGGCTGCTTTTGCGTGCTCCATGATCTCGTGGGGAGATTCAAAATCATCGAATCGTGCACTGCCAGGAGCTTCCATGCGATCAAGGGGCAAAATGACCAAACCAATATTGTCCACATACGCATAGATTTCCATGCCGCGCTTGCAGCGGAAGGTACACTCGATACAAGGGTTTTTATCGCAGTAAGCAAAGGCGTCCTCATCAGCAAGGCCAAATACCATGGGAGGCCATTTCTTAGGAGATACATATTTGGTCATGATTCCCGTAAAGGTTTTCAAGGCAAACCAGCGAGGCTTGCATGTTGAATCGACTGACTTCCAGTCGATTTTTACGCAGTTATTATTCAATCCACCCATAATTTGGTAGTTGAGCTTAAAGCGATCTTCCACCTCTTGAGCAGCAATAGGCTCAAGCTTTTCCATGGGCTTGCCGCAGCAGGTGAGCTGATATTCGACATGAGCGTACGAGGGTTCAAAAATCAGTGAACGTTCACCGTCGTTAATTAAAGTATTGTCAACAGCGCCGTCGATGCCCTGAACAACCGCACCGCATTCAGTGCAATGAAAGTAAGGAATATGAGCAGACGTTACGCGTGGTTTCCAGGTAGCGTGAGTACGGGTGGGGCTATATTCTGCCATCAAAATACCTCTTCTCTCGGCAGTAGATAGGACTTAAAGGAACAAAGTTCGGTAAGGAACAGGTTCGGATTCTGTTGCCTGAAGTCCTTATGAAGTCCTTATTTGGATATTTCTGCGTGTCACATTGTAATGCGCGATGAGCAAGATTGCACCGAGTGTATCAATAGTGTTTCTATTAAATCCATAATTTAATGAATTTCATAATTGAGCTTAGAACGAATCGTTTTTTGCGGATTGATTCGCAGTGAGGCGATGCTTAGGGCTCGTTCTTGACAGATCGCACTAGAAAAAACTACGATTTGTAATACTAAAACCAAGAATCCCGATACGGAAGGGGAGCGCGCATGAGCGTATATCAGGAGGCATACTGCCTGCCCGAATTCAAGTATGAGTACGAGCGCCTGAAGGTAGACGTTCGTGGTCCTATCCACGTTGTTTCTTTCGATGACGCTGCTAACCTCAATGCAATGTCTTACCAGCAGATGGCTGACTTCAATGATTATTTGAAGAAGGTTCGCATGGACCCAGAAT
>OLPW01003818.1_pt1 | contig 11363 bp, 9 predicted proteins | sample 1672161 | NCBI WGS metagenome assembly OLPW01 (sample SAMEA3136654, study PRJEB25190) | human gut metagenome
ATGGAAACACAAAAAGGAGGAAAAACAAAGCCTCTCTCAATGAAAATAATTTTTAGATTAATTATTAACGCATTACATACATGATGAACTGAAATGCCAATGACCGGATTATTTTTTGTACCGAAAATGTTTCATCCTTTGCATTCGCAATGCGGATTCTAAATCCGATATGGAACGGATTGTTATGAGAAAAACATTGTGTCTCTTGGCGGTTTTGGCGTTGGTTCCTATGGTTCATGCTTCTTCGTTTTCCATTGACCTGTCCCCGACGGGTTCTGGGACTACAGGTGTTTCTTCTTCCGGGATCACTCCTCAAAACGTCTTCGGTTATAATGTCGGGGAATGGCACGGGACTTGGGAAAGCGGTAGTTTAAGTGGTCAGGTAGGGTTTGACGAAGGAGTCCTCAAGTTGCAAATCGGAGCCGTGGCCTCCAATAATTCCGGAGGAAATTTTGCCGGACTCAAATTTGACATGCCGTCTGGGGCGGCTTCCGCCTCCCTGCAGTTTGATATTGCCAAAACTTCTTCTTGGGGTGGTTCCCTTGGGAATTTTGAATGCAAATATATTTGCAATGTTTATGGTTTCTCGGATGATGGAGAATCTACGGTCATAGGAACGTGGACATTGGAAAACGCCAAGACGAACCTGACGAACACTCCCTCTTCCTTTTCCATTAGCTTGGATTTGAGCGGAACGGATGAATATGCGTCTTATGGATTGATATTCAACTCTATGGAAACATCAACATTGGGAGCTGGCGCTGGAATGGCCGCTGATATTACCAATATACGCCTTTTGGGAGAAGTTGTTCCGGAACCGGCTACGGCCTCTTTGGGACTTTTTGGCCTGGGCGCCCTTCTTCTGCGCCGCCGCAGAAACTGATGACGGTCATACAGGGATTGACCGGACAGGCTGTGTCCAAGCCGGTTTTGTGCGAAGAGGGGATGGTTTATCCCCTCTTTTTTATCCGTTTCCCACGCAGTTTTTTCTGGTTTGATGGACAGGGACGGATAAAATGGCGGACGGTATTTATGGTTAAGGTGTTTTTCAAAAGGGCAGCCCATTTGCTGACAGCGTTTTTTGCGGGAGGCGTCTGTGTCCTGCAGGCGGCGGAGACGTCCGGCTTCGGCATAGACCTGGGTAATGGTTCCGGAACGGCGCAGGAGGGATGGACCAATGTAACCATGCCAGCAACGGCATCGGGAGGCGCCAATACATTTGTTGCCGTTCCGTTAATCAGGAATGGTGCGGCTTCTTTTTCGTCGTCCGTGGCAGTGGGAAGCCTGTTCGGAAGGCTGGTTTCCCTGACCGTCTCCGCCAGATGCAGTTCTGGAGGTTCTTATACGCTGGCGGAACCCAATACCCGGTATACCTGGTATGAAGGGGGGAAGCACAGGCACAACGGTACGAACGCTGACGCGCCTTCTTCTTTTGAATTCCCCAATGGCTGCGAAGCTTTCAATACCAGCATGCGTCTGAGCGCCAACGGGATGCCGTCCGCCTCCGCCGCGGCCAGGCTTTCCTTCTCCGGATTCCAGGCAGGCAAGGAATATACGGTATCTTTCTTTTGCGGGCACAATGCGCCTGCTTATGAATCCATGACGCTGGTCAGCGGAACTCTGGTGGATGTGCGGGGGCTTCAAAGTTCCATGGGGAGCCTTTCCGGGAATCAATTTTCCGGTCTTTCCAATTCATTGGAACAGGACGCTTATCTGGCTGTGGAGTGGAGGGCCTGTGCGGATGAACAGGGCAGGCTGGTGTTTGATGTGACCAAGGAGGCGGACAGCAGCGCTTCCGGCCGCATGGAACTGAATGCCGTTACCGTCAGTACGGACGATTCCCCGGCTCCGGAAGTTCCGGATCCCCGGCCTGTCAGCGTCTTGCACAATAAGGCGCTCATTTTTCTTCCTTCTTCTCTTGCGCTCCCCGTTCCTTCTTCCACATGGGCGGCTGAAGGCCAGTTAACCTGTGAATTCTGGGTCAGGCCCAATGATGATGCCGTCACGGGAAAAATCATTTCTTTGGGAAATGCGTCTGTTTCCCTGGAACACGGTTGTCTGGCTCTGTCTGCTCCGGATGGGGATTCCGTCGCTTCCGTGAAAGCTGCCGGGAAGGAATTGGCTGCGGGGGAATGGCACCATGTAGCCGTCTCCGTCGGGGAGGAGGTTATCAGTCTGTATGTGGACGGAGGCCTGGCCGTTTCCTCGCCGCGGTCGCCTTACCTGCAGGCCATGAAATCAGGCTGGAAAGGGATTGTGCTGGAGGCGGGGTTCAAGGGTGCTCTGGATGAACTGCGTTTCTGGAATGCGGCTCTGGGCGGGGAGGAAGACGACTTTTTCTTGAACGGACCGTTGCCCCTGTCCCATCCCAGGTATGGGAGGCTGGTGGGCTGCTGGCGTCTGGATGGGGATTTCCGTGATGCCAAGTGGACGGAATTTGCGGAAAAGACAGGGAGCGCCTTTGTGCGCCCTTACCAGGCGGTTGCCCCTGAAGGGACTGAATTTTCCATTGTCACGGATAATGAAACGTTCCGTTACATGCTGGTGACGGCGTATGTGAGGAATGTGCATGTTATTTATGACTGGCCGGAGCGCGCCCATCTCATCAATAATTCCGATTTAATCTACATCAATTCCGTTACGCCGGCCGCGAATGGTTCTCTCAATTTTCAATATCCGGACAATGACGTGACGGAAAGCTCCGGTGTGGTTCTGCTGCCGTCTGACGGGGAATGTTCCAATGTCCTGGACTTCTCCGGGGAAGGGGCTTACATGAACGTGGGCGGAGGTTTGCTGGGCGGCGGCAGTTCCGGAGCGTTTACCGTGGAAGTCCGCATGGCTTTGGACGGAGACGGACAGGAGGCGGTGCTGTTTGAAAATGATAACGTTTCCATGAGGCTGGAATGGAAGGAAGACCATTACAGGGTCCGTACCCAGGCAGGCCCGGATAAAGCCTGGGAGGCGGATTTGCCGCCTGTGGAAGCCGGCAGGTATTTCTGGCTGGCCTTCGTCAGGAATTCTTCTGCGGATACGGCGTCCTTTTATGTGGACGGGGAGGCCGTAAGCACGGCCGCCGCGGATGCGGGGGAAATGGAGGGAACTGCCAATGCCGTCATAGGAAGGAATTTGGATGGCAGAATTGATGAAATGCGCGTGTGGCATGAGGCCCGTGCGGCGGCCCGCCTGGGGGCGGCTGTCCAGCACAGCTGGGGAGACAGGCTGTTGGTGGGCCGCTGGGGGACAAGTGACCAATTTGGCCATGATACAGCTTCCTGGGTGGAACATGTCCGTATCCTCCGCAGGCTGACTGAAGGCGCTTCCGGAATGCGGATACGGCTGGGTGTCTCCGGCGGGAACTGGTCCGCCATGCTGTCTGATGCAAATGCCCGTGAGGCTTTTGCCGAAAATGTGGCGGAAGTGGTACGCAAGCATCAATTGGACGGACTGGATCTGGACTTCGAATGGATTGACCAGAACGATACGGCCGCCTGGAATAATTACGGAGAATTGGCCAGGGCTATCCGGGCGGCTTCCCCGGATATGTTTTTTACCATTTCCCTGCATACCTACTATTACAAATTCCCGGCGGCCTGCATGCGTTATGTGGATTATTTCACGTTCCAGAATTATGGCCCCCAGATTGATGTAAACGGATATAGCAGCATGGTTTCCGCATGCGGAACATACCGTTCATGGGGCTATCCGGACTCCAAGATCATGCTCAGCGCTCCGTTCCAGGGGACTCCGGGCGCGGGGCAGGGCGCCGATATCCGGGCTTACCGGGACATTGTCTCAGCCTGCGCCGGAGTGCGGGAGGAGCCTTCTCTGGATTCCGCCAGCTTCAATTATGGCGGAGGCAAGGTTAAGACGCTGCACTTCAATGGTGTGGATACGGTCAGGAAAAAGGCCCGCTACATCAGTGAACAGCAGGTGGCTGGGTTCATGTACTGGGATTTGGGAATGGATGTGGCGGATTCCGCCGGGAAGAATAACTACTTTGACGAATGCTGCCTGCTCCGGGCCGCCAACCGTTATGTTTCCTCCACCGCTTATCCGGATACTCCGGCCCCCTTTGCCCTTTCTTCTGCAGGGGAAACCGTCCCGGCCGGGGGCGGCGCCGTGGCGGTGGAAGTGCAGTCGGAAGAGAAGGCTCTGGGCTGGGTGGTCGCAGATTGTCCGGACTGGATTTCCGCCTCCGCCGTTTCGGGAATCGGCCGGACTACAGTCATTTTGACGGCGGCGGAAAACAAATCCGCTGAAGGACGGTCCGGAACGGTAATCTTCCGTTCTTCCGACAAACAGGAATGCTCTGTCATCATAACGCAGGATGGCGCCGAATTGACGGGCTACGACAAGTGGGTGCAGGACTCCTTCCCTCCGGATGCTGCCGCGGACCGGACGGCTGCGGATGCCGTTCCTGCCGGGGACGGTATCCCCAACCTGATGAAATACGCCACAGGACAGGATCCGTTGAAACCCTGCGGGAGCGTTACGAAAGTAACGCTGGAAGAGGGGGAGGACGGATGCTTGCATCTGGTGCTGCGCTGGCCTGTAAATCCGCAGGCAACGGATGTGAAGCATGAAGTGGAAGCCTCCACGGACCTGGTCGACTGGATTTCCCTGGGAGAAGTGGAAACCGCCGGAAAGACGGCTGCCGAATTTTGGGATGCGGAACCCGTACGGGAAAGCGGGATGGAACGCCGGTTTCTGCGGTTGAAAGTGACTCGGGAATAACTTCGGTACGTCCTTTCTGAAAAAATTCCGTTCCTGCTCCCGTTTTTTGAGAAATCTAGACGGTCCGGCGGGGCATGCCCGGCTGGGGAGCGCCGCGTGCCCGTGCTGCAACCGGACGGGCGGCTGTTTGTACAAGATACTCGAATTACAAAAGCATTGCTTCCTTTGAAACAGGCAGGGGCGCTTTGAAAAATCGCGTCCGCTTCGCACGCATTATTTTCTGCCGTCTGCAGAAACCTGCGCTAAAATTTGTGTTCCACCGCCATTCCGTGGCATTTCCGGAACGGGAAAGGAGCCTATTTCTTCTTCGTGTTGAGTTTTTCCCTTACCCGTTCCACATTGGCAAGAGCGTCTTCATTCCCCAGCTCCGCCGCCCGTTCATACCACTTTTGGGCTTCGGCCAGGTTCTTGGCTACGCCAGTTCCGCGTTCATACATGGAACCCAGGTTGTTCATGCACTTGGCGTCGTCCTGTTCCGCCCCCTTGATGTAAAACTGATAGGCCAGGGCCATATCCTGCGGAGTGCCGAGGCCTTCTTCATGCAAGTAGCCGAGCAGGAAATGCATGCCGGGCACCACATGCGTCTGGTTCTCTTCCAGATCGGTCAGAATATCCAGCGCCATTTTCGGGTCCGGCTCCAGATCCTCTCCCTTGATGAGCAGGCGCGCCTTCTCCACCAGAGCTTCCGGATCCCTGGTTTCCGCAGCTTTCAGTACATAATCCTTGTACAGTTCCCTGTTCGGCTGCACGCCGATGCCCTGCTCGTAATAGCGGGCCAGCCTCTTGAAACCGCGTACGTCCTCCTTTTTCACCAAGGCGGTGGCTGCCGTCATGGCAGAGGCCAGAAGCTGCTGCCGTTCCGCAGGCTCCTGCACATTTCCTGCCACGGTTTCATAATAATTGGCCAGCTCGTCCAGTGCCGTCAGGCTGCCGAGTTCCACAGCCTGTTCCCAGAACTTCACGGCTTCCGGATTGATGGTTTTCGGGGCCGGGGCCTGGCGTTCCCTGCCGGACGGGGTCATCCAGGGAGGAACGGTTCCGGCATCCGCCGGAGTATCTTCCCCCTTACCCTTCTGTTCCGGTTTCCGGAGCCACGGCGGAGTGTTGGCGTCCTCTCCGTTCAGGGTCAGCTTGACCTGCTGGCAGGCGGAAGTGGATCCGTTGTCCAGGGCCGCTGCTTCCCCCGTATTCTGGGGATAGGCCGCCTGGTTGGCCAGGAAAAGCAGGGAGGGGATATGTCCCCGTGCCGCCAGACCGTGCATCATGGCGCTGTAAGGCTGCAGGTTCTCATTGTTGGAACTCCACATGTCCGCCGCATCCACATGGCCTTTCAAGGCTCCCCGGAACATCCAGGAATCCCCCTCGGCCATGCGTTTTTCCAGGCCGAATTCATAAATGAGGGCGCGGCCGAGCACGTACATGCCGCAGGGATCTCCCTGTCCGGCGGAAAGCCGGGCCCAGGCCAGGGCTTCCGGGTAGCCGGATTCTTCGCTCCTGTAACTGAATAACATCAGGTATGCCAGATCCGCCTGGCTGCGGGCGTTCCCCCCCTGAGCTTTTTTACGGAGGGTGGCGGTCAGCTGTTCCCATTGTTCCGGCGTGACGTATTCGGAAATGCCTTTCAGCGTGATGAAATCTCCTGCGGCGGCTTTTGCCAGGCAATCGTTCAGCAGCGTTCTGGCAGGTTCTGCGGACGGTTTGTCCATTAAGTCCGGGTTTTCCATTTGGGCCAGGCGCAGCCAGGGGGTGGCCTTCCTCCGCCGCCTGCCTGTACCATACGCGCATATTTTCCCGCGCTTCATGGGCCTTCCCTACGGAATCCAGTGTATTGGCCAGTTCCTCCTTCCACAGCTCGCCCAACTGTACGCTGGAATCTGCGTCCCCAAGCTGAGAGGCCAGCTCAAGCTCCTTATGTGTCTTGGCGTAGGGGGGAAGCTGGTTGAGTTTTTTCTGGGGGAAGGAATGAGGTTCCTTCAGGTATGGCATGCCCCGTTCGTCATGAAGGGACAGCAGATCAAGGGCCGCCTTGCGCAGCTCCTGTTCCTGCGGGGGCTGCGCTTCGGAAATTAACTGGGCGTACCAGGCACAGGCGTTATTGCTGCCCAGTTTCCTGGCCTGCTCGAACAAAGGCTGGAGGAGGGAGCTTTTCCCTCCCCCTGTTTTTTCCTTCATGCCGGCGGAGAGGTCCGCCAGCAGAGTTTCCAGATCCCCTCTGGAGCGCAGTTCCGCCAAAAGCTTTCCGGCCTGTGCCGGTGCGGCCCCCTTCGTCAATTCCGCCAGAAGCCGCATGGCCCCCGCGTGCCCCTTTTCCGCAGCCCGGGAAAGGGATTGAATGGCCGTATCCCTCCATCCCCTGCCGTCCTTGCCGTCCAAGGCAAGGGCCAGTTCCCCTATCCGCGCCAGAAGAACCGGTTTGGCGTTTTTCCGGTATTGCTTCAGGGTCTCGATAACGTTGGCGGGATTTTCCTTCAGCCAATCCACTTTGATGAAAGCGAGCTGGGCCAGCGCATCCTGGTCGCCGGAAGCGGCCTTCTTTTCCAGGGGGGCCAGGTAGCGTCTCAACTCGGCTTCCGGAAGATCCGTGACGGTGTACAGGGCCGTAACGGCATCCATGTCTCCCTTTTCCGCAAGCTTGCGGCAGGCAGCCAGCCATTCCGCATGTTCCGGTTGCATGGGTTGCGCCTTGAAAATCCCGAAAATCCCGTAAGGATCCGTCATCATGAGCTTGGGTGCCGGATGGCCGGATGCCGTGGCCGCATCACGGAAAAAATGCTGCATATGTTCCAGGCAGGCCAGCGGCAGGTCTCCACGGTTCAGGTAATAAAGCCCCATCCAGTATTCCCCGGCCAGCATATTGGCCCGGAAGTCTCCAGCCGCGGCTTTGTCCAGCACTTCCCCGTACGTCCAGCCGCCGTCCATAGGCAGTTGGGAGAGGTCCCGGACCGGAGCGTATTTCACCTGCCCGGGAGGATTTGCCGCTGCGGCGGACGAAATGTCCTGGCCATAAGCCGGAACGGAAAAAATAAAGGGAATAAGCAAAAGACGGGCTCGCATGGGTCAACTCTTTTCTAGCAGGAAAAACCTCTGCCCTACAAGCGTTTTTCACGTGTCTGAATGTTTAATTATTGGTCATGTCACGTTCTTTTTTTAAAGAAAAAAATGGAGTGGGACCGGGTGGTTCCGAAGACGCGTGCGGAAGCCCGCAAGGCAGAGGAAAATGGCTTCCTGGGAGACGGGATGAATGAAGTGGGCAAGGGATTGGGGATTTCAACCCCGCCGTATTTCTTCATTCCATCAGGTCCGGATTCTTTTGATGAATATCCCCGGAAGATTACCTTTTAGTAAATTCCCTTCAACTTTTCCGGATGATCGCTCAACTGGGAGCGCAGCCGGTTTCTGTCCAGCTTTCCCATGACCGTGAGGGGGATGGGCGTTTCCATGATGGCGCGGATGCGCTGGGGGCCTGGGGCCGACGCATTCCACTCGCGGCAGGCCTGCTCCAGAGGGGTGGCGGAAGGGCCGCAGGCGACCAGTTCCATTCCGGCACGCGGATGTGGAACTGCCTCCACGACAGCCTCCGGGACGCTGCGGCGCAAAACGTCCTGAACGGCATCCGGATCCACCAGTTCCCCCAGGACTTTGACAAGTCTGTCCGCCCGGCGCAGAAAGGTCAGCAAACGCCCTTCCAGGCGCACCAGGTCGCGGGTGCTCCACCACTCCTGCGGAGCGACTCTTTCCAGAAGGAACCCTCCATGAGCCTGCGTCAGCAGGCGGCCGAACAATTTGCCTTTCCCCTGGAAGCGCAGGAGGCCGCCTTTGTCCGTCTGAGCTTCCCAATGGGGCAGAAGGGAAAGGCGGTCCGTATGGAAGGAATCTCCGGGAAGGGCCGTGGCTAATTGGGAGCCAGCTTCCGTCATGCCGTAGCTCTGCACTACGGGCCAGCCAAGGGTGCGTGCTTTCCGTCCCGTCTCCGTGTCCAGCGCGCCGCCGCCTACGATAATGCACCCGGCGGTGGAAGGCGCGCGGAGGCCGAGGCTGACCAGATCCACTACCTGCGTGGGGACCAGGGAGGACCATCTGGCTCCGGAACTTTTCATCAGGTCGGCATAAGCCTGCGGGCACCACTTTCCGCGGAGCGTATGGACGGCGGTTCCGGCCAGGGCCGCGCGCAGGTAAATCATGGCGCCCCCCACATGCCATACAGGCAGCGGGCAGCACCAGTCCCCGCTTTCCGCATGTAAATGTTCCAATGCCCCGCGCGCGCATATGTCCAGGGCGCGGCGGGTAAACAAAATGGCTTTGGGCGGAGAACCGGAAGAGCCGGAGGTGGCGAAGGCTGTGATTCCGTCCATGCCCCGGAGGGAAAGAAAGGCGGCGGCCTCTTCCGCCCAGCCCCTCAAATGGGGCGGGGCCATCACGCAGGGGCCGTTGCCGCGGTCCCAAGGCAGGGGTGTTCCGGTGGCGGGCATGGCGGCGGCAGTTTACCGGAGGGCTTTTCTGCGCAGGGTGTGCCAGCGTTCCTCCATGCGGGGCTTCAAATGATGCTCAATCCATGCATAGGCTGCTTCCAGGCCGCCCGCTTTGAAAGTGCGGCCTATCTCCGCTTCCACGCCTGTGGCGTTGCCGGTGCGGCGCAGAAAATCATTGCTGGTGAATTCTACGAAAAGCTTGCCGTTGATCGCTCCTTCCTCCGCCAGAATCCATTCCCTGACGTACAACGCCAAAATGGCGTCCCCTACCCATGCCTCTGCGCGGAGGCGTTCTTCTGTAGCCTTGTCCATATGATGGTTCATGAAAATCTGGCAATGGCGGTTTTCCTTCCCAGAGGATCCCTGATGGGAGGCGGAGGCACGCCGGGGGCCTTGTCTCCGGAGGGGGAAGTCGGTTGGCGGTTTTCCCGCGGGAGCTCCGGCAGGTTGTCCGCGGGGGAGGCGGGAGCTCCCGGCATTGGCGGATTTTCCTTGCTGCCCTGTGGCGCAGGCGCGGCTCCCGGAACCAGCGGCACGTCCAGCACTCTGTCCTGGGCCGCGCGGCGGTTGGCGGCGTCCCTGGCTTCCAGAGACTTGCGGAGTACCGTTTCCGATTCCGAATTCCAGTACCCGGAATCCAGTTCAATATAAATATTGGAGTAAGGCAGGGATGTCTTGGTTTTAATGACCAGAACGTTGAATTGCCTGGCCGCGTCTTCGATCAGGGAATTGATCGTACGGCTCATCAGTTCAAAATGCTGGCGCCCAGGAAGCATTTTATTGATATTGTTGCGGTAGCGCTTAATGCCGGGAGCATAGTCCTCCGTAATGCTGCGCAGCTCCGAGCTGATCATGATGCGGGGCACCACGTGGGCTTCCTCTTCCAGCATATTCAGCACATCCAGGAGTACTTCGTCCGATGTCTTGTCGGAAACCATGGTTCTGATGCCGGTTCCCGTGTAGGCGGGAAAGGAGGATTCCGCGATGACAATCCAGTTCCTGGCCCCCACGATTGCCAGGTTTTTATATAACTGCTCCTTCCATTCCCGCTCTGCCGGGTTGGCGTCCTGGCAGCCGCTGAGCAGGCTGATGATGCATATGGGCAGGATGAGTCGGGTCATGGGTGGGACCCCGCCTTGCGGGGCTGGAAAATGGGCTAGAATTTATGGGACCGGGGTTCGCGGCAGGCACTGGGGCAGCGGCCTTGTTCCGTAGCGAACGGCGCTCCCTGGGTGGGAGCCGCCTCCGTAAAGGCGACGCCCGGCAGTTCAGTAGGTACGCCTTGAACAGGGAAATCCTTTCGCAGAGGGAAATAAGGATAACCTTCCCACATCAAAATGCGGCGCAAATCAGGATGACCTGAGAACTTGATGCCCATCAGGTCCCATGCTTCACGTTCGTGCCAGTTGGCGGACTGGAAAATTTCCGTGACGCTGGGCACTTCTTCGCCATCGTCCACCTTCGTCTTGAGGCTCAGGTTCGCTCCCGTTTCCGACTGTGTCAGCGTGTAGTTGACTTCAAAGCGGGGGCTTTCCCCCATATTGTCCACGGAAGAAAGGTTAACCAGCATATCAAACCCGGCGGAATCCCGTAGCCAGCGGACAACATCCGCCACGGCTTGGCGCGCGACGGTCAGCGTAATATCTCCGCGGAATTCGTAGCGGTCCGTGATGATGTCTTTCCCAAAGCGGTTTTGGGCGTTGTCTGCGGCGGTTTTAATCTGTGATTCTAGAGAAAGCATGGAGAAAAAATGGTAAAAGTGAACGGAAGAAACGTTTGAAAAAACTTATTCAAGGGGCATTTCCGTGTTGACCGGGACGGGAGCGTTGGCTTCGCGAGGTTCTTCCTTCTTGAAGAAAGTGCGTGCGGGCTGCTGGGTATCCAGCTTCTTGCGCAGGGTGAGCAGGGCTTCCAGAATAGCCTCCGGACGGGGCGGGCAACCGGAAATGTAAACGTCCACGGGAAGAATCTTGTCCACGCCTTGGAGTACGGAATAGGAGCGGAACATGCCGCCGGTGGAAGCGCACGCGCCCATGGCGATGCACCACTTGGGTTCCGGCATCTGGTCCCAGATGCGGCGGACAGCCAGGGCCATTTTATAAGTGACGGTGCCGGCTACAATCATCACGTCCGCCTGGCGGGGGGAAAAACGTGTCACTT
>OLPW01003828.1_pt1 | contig 11331 bp, 8 predicted proteins | sample 1672161 | NCBI WGS metagenome assembly OLPW01 (sample SAMEA3136654, study PRJEB25190) | human gut metagenome
ATAATGAATATGGAGTAATAAATATAGACACTAATGCAACAAGAACAGAAATTATAGGTACGAAATATAAGGAAATTACATTTGTTGAAAGTACAAAAGATTTTATGGTAAAAACATCAAATAACAAAGTAGGTATAATTTCATATGATTCAACAACTAAAATATCACCAGAATATGATGATGTTAAACAAATAGATAAAGATTTAAAACTATATTTGGTAACTAATAATAACAAACAAGGTGTAATTAATGATAGTGGAAGAACAATTTTATACTTGGAATATGACGATATTGGAATAGAATCATCTAGATTTCCTGAAGATGCTCTAAAAAACCAATACATATTATATGATGCATATATTCCTGTAATGAGAGCACAAAAATGGGGTATAATGGATAAAAACGGAAATAATATTATACCTTTAGAATATGACTCATTAGGATGTATGAAATCAAGCTCTTCAAATGGATCTGAATATAATTCTACTATATTAATACCACAATATAATGCAGTAGTGGTTTCTCAAAATGGAAAATATGGTCTTGTAGATGTAAGAGGAAATGTAATATTAACATGTGGAGCAGATGGAATATATTCAAAAACAAGTAATGGAAAAATGTCATATTGGTTAGTAGTACAAAATAACGAAATGGACTTACTTGACTACTTAAATAAAAACTATAAACCGGCAGATACAAATGAGAATACAGAAAAACAAGAAAATAATGTGCAAAATACAACAGAACAAAATGTAAATGGACAGACTGTGCAAAACCAAAGTGGGCAAGAAGGACAATCTACAACGCAAAATACTGCTGCTCAAAATGCACAAAATGGATTACAAAACGGACAAGTAACAAATCAAACTACAAATAATGGACAGGGGACAGCAGGGCAACAAACTGCAAATCCACAACAATCTACTAATTAAGCCATAAAATAAGCAGAAAATGGAGATAATAAATGTCAGAAACAAAATGGACGAGAGAACAAAATTTAGCAATAAACGAAAAAGACTCAAATATTCTAGTAGCAGCTGCTGCTGGAAGTGGTAAAACAGCTGTATTAGTAGAAAGGATTATTAATAAAGTAATTAATGAAAAAATAGATATAGACAAAATTTTAGTTGTAACATTTACAAACGCAGCAGCATCTGAAATGAGAGAGAGAATTTTAGATGCTATTTATAAAAGACTTGAAGATGAGCCAGAAAATGCTCATCTTCAACGACAAATAAATTTATTAAACAAGGCAAGTATTAGTACAATACATGCCTTTTGTTTAGATGTAATAAGAAATAATTTCTTCGAAATAGATACTTCAGCGAACTTTAGAGTAGGTGATACAACTGAGATAGAACTTATTAAGCAAGAGATTTTAGAAGATTTATTCGAGGAAAAGTACGAAGAAGAAGAAAGTGAATTTTTAAATCTAATAGAAATGTATACTAACTATAGAAGTGACGATAAGTTAAAAGAAATGGTTTTAGATATATATAAATTTATTCAAAGTACTCCTTTTCCAGAAAAATGGCTAAAAAATGCAGTTGAAAAATTTAACTATTCAACAGATGTAGATTTTGCTAAAACAGATTGGGGCAAAATTATTTTAAAAGAATTATTTTCACAGATAGAGGAATGTATATTAAAATTAGAAAAAATACATAGAGAAACAGCTAAATTTTGGGAATTAGATAAATTTACGGTAGTGTTGAACCAAGATATAGAAAACCTAAGATCTTTGATAAATAATAATTTGCGTTGGGATGAAGTATTTTATTTAATTAATGATTTTACTTGGAAAAAGTGGCCTGTAGATAAAAAAGTTACAATTGACTTAAAAAATGAAGCAAAAGAAATAAGAGATTCTGTAAAGAAACAATTTACTAAAATTGTATCAAAAGTTATGATATATAGTTCAAAAGAGGCAAATGAAGATATAAATAAAATGTATCAAACTTTGCAAAATTTATCAAATTTAGTACTAGAGTTTACAGAAAAATTTAAACAAGCTAAACGAGAAAAAAATATAATAGACTTTAATGATATAGAGCATATGGCATTAGATATATTAGTTAATAAAGAAAATACAATAGAAAAAACAAAAGTTGCAAAAGATTATATGCAGAAATTTGAGGAAATAGATATAGATGAGTACCAAGACAGTAACTTAGTTCAAGAATATATATTAAGTAGCATTTCTAGAGGTAATAATATTTTTATGGTTGGAGATGTTAAACAAAGTATATATAGATTTAGACAGGCAAGACCAGAACTTTTTATAGAAAAGTATAATAAATATAAATTAGAAGAACGAGATATAAAAACTGGAGAAAAAATACAATTATTTAAGAATTTTAGAAGTAGAAAAAATATATTAGATATAACAAATAACATATTTAAAAACATTATGAGTCAAGAAATTGGCGAAATTGATTATACAGAAAATGAATACTTAAATTATGGAGCAAGCTATCCAGAAAGAAAAGAAAAATCTGAAATATATGTTATAAATTTAAACGAAGAAAATGCAGAAGATTATGAAGAAATTTATAATGAAGAAGATAATACAAATGAAAGAATAGAAGATGTTGTTTTAGAAGCAAAATTTGTTTCAAAAAAAGTAAAAGAACTATTAGAAAGTGGTATAGAAGTTTATGATAAAAAACAAGGTCAAAGAAAGATTTCTTATAGAGATATTGCCATTTTATTAAGGTCAACTTCAACTACTGCACCAATATACGAAAAAGAATTGAGTGAGCTAGAATTACCGGTATTTAGCGATTCTTCTAGTACATATTTAGAGTCAATAGAAATAGAAACAATGATGTCTTTATTGAAAATTATAGATAATCCAATGCAAGATATACCATTAGTAACAGTTTTAAGGTCTACAATAGGTGGATTTACAGATAATGATTTAATAGAGATAAGACTTGCAGATAAAAAGTGCAGTTTTTATGAGGCAATGTTAAAGTCTAGAATAAAAGTTGATGATGACATAAAAGCAAAAATAACAAAACTTCTAAATAATTTAGAAAAATGGAGAAAAGAAGTAGAGTATTTAAGCTTAGATGAACTGATATGGCAAATTTATTTAGATACAGGTTATTATCATTTTGTAAGTCTTATGCCAAATGGAAATGTAAGACAAGCTAATTTAAAGATTTTATTTGAAAAAGCTAGAGAATTTGAAAATACAAATTTTAGTGGTTTATTTAATTTTATAAATTTTATAGATAGATTAAAAAGTAGTGGAGGAGACTTATCTAGTGCAAAATTAATTGGAGAAAATGAAGATGTTATTAGAATTATGAGTATCCATAAAAGCAAGGGACTAGAGTTTCCTATTGTATTTTTGTGCAATACTGGTAAAAAATTTAATATGAAAGACTTAAATGAAAATATAATTTTACATCAAGAATTAGGAATTGGACCTAAATTTATAGATACAGAAAAACGAATAGAATACAATACCTTAGCAAAAGAGGCACTAAAAATAAAAGCACAAAAAGAAATCATTTCTGAAGAAGAAAGAGTATTATATGTTGGACTAACAAGAGCAAAAGAGAAACTTATAATAACTGGAATAAGCAAAGATTTAAAAAAAGACTTAGAGAAAAAGAAAGAATTATTAAGTACATATGGAAATAAAATAAAAAGCAATTTAGTAGAAAAATATAAATCATATTTAGACTGGATTGAATTAGTGTACTTAAATGAAGATTTAAACGAATTATTGGATTTTAATGAAGTAAATAAAAAAGAAATTTTAAAAGATTTAAAAGAAGAAAATAAAAAAGAAAAAAATATACTAAAAGAAATTAATAATATGGCAACAGAAGAATATTCAAAAGAAAAAATCGAGGAATTATCTAAAGAATTAGAATGGAAATATAAATATAAAGATTCAACTGTACTTCCTACTAAAACATCTGTAAGCAGATTGAAAGAAGAAAGCCAAGAAATATTGAAGAATAAAATAGAAGAGAAAAACTTAGAAGAAGATGGAGAAACGAAGTTATTTGAAGATTTAGAAAATAATGTTTCAATAACTTTAGATAAACCAAAATTTTTAAAGGATAATAAAATTACAAAAGCACAAATTGGTACATTAATATGTGCATACAAAAATTAGATGAAAATAAATGCTATACAATAAGAGATATTCAAAATTTTGTAAATGAACTAGTTGTAAAAGAAATAATAACAGAAAAGGAATCAAATAATATAGACATAAATTTACTATATAAATATACAAAGTCGAAAATATTTGAAGACTTAAGAAAAGCAAAAAAAGTATACAAAGAACAAGCTTTTTATATTAATATACCAGCAACAGAAATTTATAATAATATTAATTCTAATGATAATATTTTAGTTCAAGGTGTTATAGATTTATATTTTATAGATGAAAATGAAAATATTATATTAGTAGATTACAAAACAGATTATGTTGCAAATGGAAAAGAGCAAGATGTAGTGAATAAATATAGAAAGCAAATAGAAATATACAAAAGGGCATTAGAAGAAGCAACAGGTAATAAGGTATTTAAATCATATTTATGTTTGGCTAATAGAGATTGGAATTGTTATGAAGTAAAATAGAATATAAAAATAGTAGAGGAGGTATTAATATGAACACTAAATACATTTTTGTAACAGGAGGAGTTGTATCAGGGTTAGGAAAAGGAATAACGGCAGCATCATTAGGAAGGTTATTAAAAAATAGAGGATATAGAGTGGTAAATCAAAAGTTTGATCCATATATAAATGTAGACCCTGGAACAATGAGTCCATATGAACATGGAGAAGTATATGTAACAGAAGATGGTGCAGAAACAGACTTAGATTTGGGACATTATGAAAGATTCACAGATGTTAATTTACATGGCAACTCGAGTGTAACAACAGGGAAAATTTATTCAGAAGTAATAAGGAAAGAAAGACATGGAGAATATTTAGGAAAAACAGTTCAAGTAATACCTCACATAACAAACGAAATAAAAAATAGCATATATAAATTTGAGAAAGACAATATAGATGTTGTAATAACAGAAATTGGGGGAACAGTAGGAGATATCGAAAGTTTACCTTTTATGGAAGCAATAAGACAAATTGGATTGGAAAAATTACCAGAAGATGTTGCATATATACATGTTACATTATTACCACATATTTTTGGAACAAATGAATTAAAATCAAAGCCAACACAACACTCGGTAAAAGAATTACAATCTATTGGAATAAAACCAGATATTTTAGTATGTAGAACAGAACTTCCAATACCAAGCTCTATGAAAGAAAAAATAGCAATGTTTTGTAATGTTAGAAGCGAAAATGTAATAGAAAATAGTAATGCAAGTATTTTATATGAAGTTCCTTTAATATTAGAAAAAAATGGGTTAGCAGTACAAGTTTGTAAACACTTACACTTAGATAATGTAGAACCTAATAATAAAGAGTGGGAAAGTTTAATAAGAAAAATTAAAAATATAAAAGGTGAGGCTGTAAGAATTGCAATTGTAGGAAAATATGTAAAATTGGAAGATGCGTATTTATCTGTAGTTGAGAGTATAAAACATGGTGGATTTGCAAATGGAGTACCTGTAGAAATAAAATTTGTAGACTCAGAAAAAGTATGTAAAGAAAATATACAAGACCTATTTTCAGACTGCAACGGGATTGTAGTACCTGGAGGCTTTGGAGCAAGAGGAATAGAAGGAAAAATAGAAACAATTAAATATGCAAGAGAAAATAATATACCTTTTTTAGGAATTTGTCTTGGAATGCAAATGGCAGTAATAGAAGCGGCAAGAAATTTACTAAATTTAAAAGATGCAAATTCAACAGAATTTGATAAAAACTGCAAAAATCCTGTTATACATATAATGGAAGAGCAAAAGAAGGTTACGAATAAAGGAGGAACGATGAGACTTGGAAATTATACATGTATAACAAAGGAGAATTCACTAGCAAGAAAATTATATGGAAAAGAAGAAATTATTGAAAGACATAGACACAGGTATGAATATAACAACGAGTATAAGGAAAGACTAGAAAAAGTAGGATTAATTTGTTCTGGTATGTCACCAGATGGAAATTTAGTAGAAATGGTAGAAATAAAAAATCATCCCTATTTTATTGCAAGCCAATTTCATCCAGAATTTACATCAAGACCAGATAAACCTCAACCCCTATTTGCAGGGTTAATAAAAGCTGCAAAAGAATACAAAATGAATAAATAAAATTTATGTCGATAAAATTAACAAATGTACAAAATATTAATAGAGATGTTACATTTTGAAAATAATTTTATGAATAAAATTAAAAATATCTTGTTTTCTTCTTGATATTTTTACTAGATTATTGTATCATATAATAAGTTAAAATGTACTTACGCAAATTAAGAAAGGAGTACTTACATGAAGAAAATAGTAGTTAGTATCATTGCAATATTTGTAATAATAAGTATAGTTATGATTCCGGTTTATGCAACCAATGTAAGTCAGGAAAATTCAATAGAATCAACATCAACAACAAATTTAGTTGAGTTAAAAGACAAAGCATTGAATACATTAAAAGATTACCAAGTAGCCTACGGAAATGATACATACGGCTTTGTTGCATATGTATTAAATATAGTTAGAATATATAGTATTCCACTTGGATTTTTAGGAATTGTAGTTGCTGCAATTCATAGATATGTATTAGGAATAAGAAAACTAGACACACAAGAAAAAGGATTTGGCGTAATGATAGGAATTATTACTGTCATGGTTATATGCCAAGTGTTACCATTAATTTTTGCTATCGTAGTAAGAGGTTGGAGGGGATAAACTAATGAAGGTATTGTTTGCAGTAAACAATGAGCATATATCAGATTCAATTATAAAAAAGTATCAGCAAGATTATAGAGAATTAATTTCTAGTAAAAATGTTTACTATTTTAATGCACTTTTAAAAGAATTACAAGAAGATAAATCATATGATAGAATCGTTATTGGAGAAGATTTAGAAATGTTCTCCAATAACAATTATGATGTAATGGACAAATTTATTTTTGATAAATTAGATAAAATAAGTGATGAGGCATCAAATGCTTCTGGAAAAGATATACCAATAATTTTAATTTGTACAGACAGAAGAAGTAAGTCAGACCCTATTTTAGTAAAACTATTTAGTATTGGAATTTATAGTGCATTATTAGGTCAAGACAGAACAATAACAAATGTATGTAAATTAATAAATATTCCACGTTCTAAAAAAGAAGCTAAAATTTATTATAGAATAGATTCAGATGAGGCAGATTATAAAGCAGAAAATGAAAATGATGTTAGTGAAGTAGAAATACAGAATATTTTAATGCATTATAAAAGACTTGGAAAAAATGAAGAAAAATATGTAGATAGTTTTAATAGTATTGCATCACAATACACGGATGCACAGCTAAAAGTAATAGCTAAATTTTTACCACTAAATGTAAAAGCTGTATTAGAAGCAGAGTGTCCTAAATACCAAGAAGTTATGATGGGTGGGCCTGCAAAAGTTATATCTGCACCTCAACCAAAAGACTCAAAAGTAAAATACAAAGATTCTGTAGATAAGTATAAAAACCAAAAAACTACTACTAAATTTGACAATGCTAAATTGGATTTGGTACAAAAACAATTAGAGAAAAATAAATTAACTAAACCAGTAGTTGTTCCAAGTGCAATGAATATAAATAGAGTAACTAAGATAGAACAAAATCCATTATTTGAAGAACATGAATTAAATAATCAATCTAATGGTTACCAAAATATGCAAAATGGTAATAATGCAACAAATACTCAAATACAAAAAAATATACAAGAAGATGATGATCCATTAGCTTCTATAAAAGAAGAATTAATGGGAATGATAGAATCTGGAGAAGGAGCTACTGAAGGAAATACTGAAAATGCAGAGCAACAAGTAGTACAACCTAAGAGAGGAAGAGGTAGACCTAAAAAAGTTCAGCCACAGCCTATTCAAGATACTAATATACAAAATGTTGGAAGTAATATAAATAATAATACTTCTACATCAGAAATGGCAAATGTATTACCTGGTTTTGAAAATATATCTATAAGTGGTAATGAAAGTATAGAAACACAACCAGTACAACCTAAAAGAGGAAGAGGTAGACCTAAAAAAGTTCAATCACAACCTACTCAAACTATTAATGCACAAAGTAATAATTCAAATGTAAATAATACACAAAAATTATCAAATAATATAGAAGATGGATATGAAAATATTGTTGCAAATAAAAATGCACAACCAAGTGTAAATTTATTTGATTTAGTTGATGATATAGAGGAAAATAATAATTCATATAATACCCCAACAACTAATAATAAAATGCCAACAGAAACAATATTGCCAGGATTTGAAGATGAAGAAGAAAATGTAGATTCACAAGACTATAGAGAAGAAAACCATAATATTCAAAATGATAATAACTATATGCCAAATAATAATAATTATGTGCCAAATACACAAAGTTTACAATATACACAAAGCCAAAATATAGACTTTACAAGACTATTCACTAGTGACAAAAAAGCAGTTGCTTTTGTTGGAACTTCAAAAAATGGTACATCTTTCTTAGTAAATAACTTAGCAGATGTAATATCTCAAAGTGGAATAAAAACAGCAATTTTAGATTTAACAAAAAATAAAAATGCATATTATATTTATACAGAAAATGAAGAAGAGCTAAGAAAAAAAGCATATTCTTGTATAGATAATTTAAGAAGAGGAAATCCAGTAGGAATAAATGTTAGCAGAAATTTAGATGTATATACAACTCTTCCTGGCGAAAATGCTGACATAAATGATGCACAAAATATTATGCAAACATTAATTAACAATTATTCTTTAGTCCTTCTAGACTGTGATTTTGATACAAATATAGAGTATTTTAGAATAGTACAAGAAATATATTTAGTACAAACATATGATGTACTAACAATTCAACCTCTTACAGCATTTTTAAGAGATTTGAAGGCAAAAAATATACTTGACCAAGGAAAACTAAAAATTGTATTAAATAAAGTATTAAGAGTAAAAAGTATAACAGATAGAACAATTATAGGGGGAATGGCATTTTACAATGATCCAGCAATGTCATTTATGACAGAATTATTTAATAAAGATGAGGTTCCTTATTGTGTAATTCCTTTTGAAGATCAAACATATTCAAAATATTTAGAAGGATTAGTAAATTGTAAAATAACAACAAATGGATATTCGAAAAACTTTATGCTAGCATTATCAAAATTATCAAATATGGTATATCCATTAATATCTAAAGATTCTGGCAAAAAGCAAGGTAAGTCAGGATTTGGAAATTATAAAAATACTACAACTTTTAATAGTAGTATGAATGATACATTAAATAAAATGAAAAATAATTTTTAGTAGTTTATTGCAAATAAGTGAGGTGATAACTTTTGATAATAGCAGTGATTGTATTGTTAGTAGTAATAATTGCAGCATTGATGTTCTATAATATGTCTATTCATAAAAAAATACAAAGTTTTAACAATATTAATCAAAAAATAACAAATTTGAATATATTGCAAGATTTTATGAATGCATTAGGAGAATGTAGTTCTACTGATGAAAAACTAGAAAAAATAAATAATATTTTAATAGAAAGATATGAAATAAAATATTCAACAATAGTAACATATAATGGAGCAGAATATGTTGTAAGAGCATCTAATGTAGAAGAAAAACATTGGGAAACTTTAAGCAATTTAAATAGTGAAGAAGTTTTTAAAGAAAGTATAGAAACTGCTGTACCAAAATATATAACTATAGATAAAGAAGGAGAAAGACTTCCATATCAAAAAATGGAGTTTGGAAGAGCAAAATCTGCTATGTTTTTTCCTTTGTATATAGATAATGTGTACATAGGATATTGGATTATAGAAGGTGGAAGACCTCACGAGTTTGACAATGTAGATGTAACAATGTTAGAAGTAATAAAAGGTAATATTGTTGCTGTGTTAAAAACAATTCAGACACAAGAAACGCTTCAGAATATAGTTAGAGATGACCAATTTAGTAAATTAAAAACAGCAGAATATTTATATGGAGATGCTAAAAAGATAATAGATAAATATACAACTTCAACAGTTTGTATGTTTAAAATAATAAATTTAGTAGAAATTAACAATGAATTTAATAGAGAAACAGGAAATAATGTTATTACAGAAGTGTGTAATGTAATTAGTAAAAATATTTCAGATGAATATATTTTTGTAAGATATATGGGACCTAAATTTGCAATTGTATTTTCTGGAATAGAAACAAATACAGTTGCAGATTTTATGAAAGACATAAAACAGAGAATAGAGAGTCTAGAAATACCAAAAGCAGGTGAAGAACCTGACGAAACAGAAGAATTTGCTACACCTATAATAAATATTGTTCTTTCAACATATTATAAAGGAACATCTCTAGATGGGGTAACAAAGAAGTTAGAGGAATATTTAGATTCTACAAACCCAAAAGAAAATGATATTAATAATTTATAAAGGAGGTTATGCGTTATGAGAATGGATGAAACAGTTAGTTTTAAAGTAGAAAGAGATAAAAATATAAAGGCAAGAGAAATTTTAAAACAGGTATACAAATCATTAGAAGAGAAAGGTTATAATCCTATAAACCAAATAGTAGGGTATATATTATCAGGAGACCCAACATATATTACAAGTCATAATAATGCAAGAAACCTAATAAGACAAGTAGAAAGAGACGAACTTTTAGAAAAAATGGTAAAGAATTATATAGGAATAGATGATTAGAAATGAGAAAATTAGGAATAGATTATGGAGATAGTAGAGTAGGCCTAGCTATTACAGATGAGCTAGGTATTACTGCTCAAGGTCTAGAGACAGTTAATCATAAAGGAAATGACAAAATAGTTTTAAAAAGATTAGAAGAAATAATGGCACTATATGAGATAGATACATTTGTAATTGGAATACCAATTAATATGAATGGGACAAGAACAGAAAGAGTAGAAGTAACAAATAAGTTTATTCACAAACTAAAATGTAAATTTAATAAAGTACAAATAGTAGAAATAGATGAAAGACTGACTACTGTAGCAGCCCATAAAACTATGAATTTTCTCAATATAAATAAATATAAAAAGAAAGACTTAGTGGATACAATATCTGCAGTATATATTTTAGAAATGTATATTAATAGAAAAAATAATAGACCAAATTGATATTTTTAGAAAATTTATTATTTAATAAATATTAGTTTATCTAAAAATAATTAAATTTA